>Ga0137412_10001476_pt1 | contig 18352 bp, 16 predicted proteins | sample CZODoug2_1_16fun_FD_122160 | JGI IMG/M metagenome (GOLD analysis project Ga0137412, IMG submission 122160) | Vadose zone soil fungal communities from Angelo Coast Range Reserve, California, USA - CZODoug2_1_16fungal (Hybrid Assembly) | ecosystem: Environmental > Terrestrial > Soil > Vadose zone...
AGTGATGGGCCCCGATCCCGCCGTAAACGCCGTGTTCTACAACCGGATTCACGCGATCGAGAATGCCGACGAGCGCGCCGAGTTCGTGGCCAAGCAGCGGGCCGAGTACGAGGAGAACGTCGACCTCGTGCACCTCGCCGCCGAGCTGGTCGTCGACGCGGTGGTGCAGCCGGAAGACCTGCGGTCCGAGCTCGTCAACCGGCTCGGTCTCGCCGCGACCCGGGTGCGGGACGATGTGGCCAAGCGGCACGGTGTCCCGCCCGTCTAGGGCGATACACTGCTCGCCGCTGCGGGCTGTAGCGCAGTTCGGTTAGCGCGCTTGACTGGGGGTCAAGAGGTCGCGAGTTCGAATCTCGCCAGCCCGACAACATGGTTTCCTCGCTGCCTAACAGATGCGCGAGCGGCGCGCCTGTGACATCAGGCTCGGGTTCTGCTTCGGCAGGTGCGCCGAGAGTTCCGCCGCGGAATCATCCTTCTGGCTCGTGAAACTCAGTCGCGTCCGACCCCAATCAGGCAGATCTGTCGCGGCGTGCGAAACGGGTCCCGTGCCCGAGACTGTGGATCCAACTCCGATTTTCGAGGAACGGTTGACCGCGGGCGGCTTGCAGCTTACGGGCCAGACTCCCGACGGTGTCTATGTCGAGATCTGCGAAGTGCCAGACCATCCGTGGTTCCTCGGCTGCCAGTTTCATCCGGAATTCAAATCCAAGCCACTGGAGCCGCATCCGCTGTTTGCAGCCTTCATCGGCGCAGCGCTGGAGCACAAGAAACAGAAGCTCCGCCCGGCCGCATCGGTGAGTGAACAGAAACACGCGCCTGCGCTTCACGCCGCCCCACGCGCCACCGCCTAAGTTGCCTCGGTTCACGCTGGCGCGGCAACACGATGGCCATCGACTCCACCGTCGTCCTCCACCTCATCATCGGCGGCGTCCGCGAATAGGCGGCCAGCGCTCCTCGTCGACACCACTGGCTTCTCAATTGGTTCTGACTTTATCTTTCTGGTAATCCAGTTTACGATTTCTGGGCTACACTCGCCTTGAAGCGAACCGACTACTGATGCAAAAAAAGAAGAAATCTCGGCTGGCGCTCGCACTTCGCGACAAGTTGCTCGTGAGGTTTGCGAGTGCCTTGGACCGAGGGACGGTCAACGGCTATGTGCTCGATATCGGTCCGCAGTTTTTTCTTCTCGCACTGGTCTCAGACGGCATCCGATTCAACGGTTTCCAATGCTATCGCTTGTCAGACGTACGAAAACTGAGGGTGCCTGATAAATACGCTCCGTTCCACGAAGCGGTATTAAAAAAGCGCGGAGAGCGAATTCCGAAAAAGCCTCCTGTGGTTGTCAGCAGCCTCGCGGAACTATTGTTGACAGCCAACCATGCCTTTCCCTTGGTGACGATTCACCGAGAAAAGGTTGATGGGGGTGCTTGCTGGATTGGTCGGGTAGTAGACGTGGCTAAGGGTCGCGTGACACTTCTCGAGATCGGCCCCCGTGCGACCTGGCGCGATAGGCTGGAAGCGTATCGACTAAGCGAAATCACCCGAGTTGACTTTGGCGGCGATTATGAAGACGCATTGTACTTAATTGGGGCCAGTAAGTATGAACGTGCCGTGCGCTTGATTTGGGGACAATCGACTCCTCCCAAAACCGGATGACGCTGAAATCTGACCTGCCGCTCGAACCCTTCTGACGTTGCAAACGCGGCGCGGTCTGCGTAGCCTTATAAGCTTGCAATACGATTGACATCGCAAATGGCTCTGACACGTGAAATCGCGCTTGGTTCGCTGCGCCTTGGCGGCGGCAATCCTCTGTTCTTGATTGCCGGCCCTTGCGTCATCGAAAGCGAAGTGCACGCCATGCGGATGGCGGAACGGATCGCCAAAACCGCGGCTGACGCCGGGCTGCCCCTCATCTTCAAGGCCTCCTATGACAAGGCCAACCGGTCCTCGCTGAAGGCCTTCCGCGGCCCGGGCCTCAAGGAAGGCTTGCGCATCCTCGCCAAAATCAAGTCCGAACTGAAGCTCCCTATCCTCACCGATATTCACGATGTTTCGCAGGCCAAGCCCGCGGCGGAAATCTGCGACGTGCTGCAGATTCCGGCGTTCCTGGCGCGCCAAACAGATCTACTGCTTGAGGCCGGCAAGACCGGTCGCATCATCAACGTGAAAAAGCCGCAGTTCCTGTCGCCGTGGGACATGGGCAACGTCACGGAAAAATTAGAGAGCACCGGAAATAACAAGATCATTCTCACGGAGCGTGGCTCTTCGTTTGGCTATCAGAATCTCGTCGTGGATATGCGTTCGTTCCCGATCATGCAGCGGACGGGCTACCCAGTCGTCTTTGACGTGACTCATTCCCTGCAGCTTCCCGGCGGAAAAGGCCACGCCAGCGGAGGCCAGCCGCAGTTTATCGAACCGCTGGCGCGCGCGGGCGTGGCTGCTGGCGTGGACGGCATTTTCCTGGAGACCCACGACAATCCCGCCAAAGCGCTTTCCGACGGTCCCAACGCCCTGCCGCTGTCGGATCTCCTTGCGCTGCTCATGAAATTAAAGGGACTCAGTTCGGTGGTGCGGCGCTGGAGCGAGAAATGAGCCTGGAAACGGCGCGGCGCGTGCTCCGCATTGAGGCGCAGGCGATTCAGGACGTGCTCGCGCGCCTCGATGCCACTTTTGAAAGGGCTGTCGATGTGCTCTTTGCCTGCAAAGGCCGCGTGGTGGTTACCGGCATGGGAAAATCCGGCCTCATCGGCCGAAAAATCTCGGCGACACTTTCGAGCACGGGCACTCCATCTTTCTTTTTGCACGCGGCGGAGGCTCTGCACGGGGATATGGGTATGCTGGCGCGCGGAGATGCTCTGCTCGCCGTTTCCTACGGCGGCGAGACCGAAGAAATTATCCGGCTTCTCGAAGCGCTAAAGCGATTGGAAATACCTATGGTCACCTTGACGGGCAAAATTCATTCCACGCTCGCCGAGGCAAGCGACGTGGTGCTGGACGTCAGTGTGAAAGAAGAAGCCTGCTCCATGAATCTTGCGCCCACGGCGAGCACCACGGTCGCCATGGCGGTGGGTGACGCACTGGCCATCTCGCTGCTGGAACGCCGCGGATTCCGCCCCGATGATTTTGCCGCGCTGCATCCCGCCGGAAGCCTCGGCAAGAAACTCCTGCGCGTTGAGCACCTGATGCATGCCGGAGAAGCGCTCCCGCATGTTTCAAAAGATACGCCGATGCCGGACGTGTTCCACGAAATGTCGGCCAAGAAACTTGGCATGACTACCGTCCTCGAACCAGACGGCCGCCTAGCGGGAATTCTGACGGACGGCGACCTTCGCCGCTTGATGGAAAAGCATCGCGGTGCCGTCCTCGAAATGCGCGCAGCCGATGGCATGACGAAGGATCCGCAAACCATTGCTCCGCACGTGCTAGCCAGCGAAGCCTTGAATTTGATGGAGAAGCGCAAGATCACTTCGATCGTCGTTGTGGACGAAGCAAAAGGCGTCCTAGGAGTAGTGCATCTGCACGATCTCTGGACGTTAGAACTGATGTAGTGGCGGGTCTTTAGACCCGTTCCGATTGTCGTTGTAGGGGCGGGGGCTTGCCCCGCCTATGTGTGAGCAAATTATAAAGCAGGACAAGAAGATAGGAGACGCCATTGCCAAAGCGAGGAAAGAAGATTCCCAGAAAACTGGCAAAACGAGCCAAGCCCATCTTGGTCCTGCTGATGGACGTGGACGGCACCCTCACCGACGGCAGCGTCACGTTATTGTCGCAATCCGACGGCTCTGCGCTTGAAATCAAAACATTCAGCGCGCACGACGGACAGGGACTCACGCTCGCGGCTACAGCCGGTCTGCGCACCGGCGTCATCACCGGCCGTGGCAGCGCCGCTCTTCGCCGCCGCTGCAAAGAGCTGGATATCGAGTTCGTTTACGAAAAACAGGGCCACAAGATTGCCGCTTACGAAGACGTCTTACGCAAGACCGGCGCCAAAGAATCCGAAGTCGCCTACTTGGGCGATGATCTGCCCGATTTGACCGTCATGAAGCGCGTCGGCCTGGCCGTGGCCGTTGCTGACGCCCTTCCCGAGGTGAGACGCGCCGCTCATTACACCACCAAGGCTCCCGGCGGCAAAGGCGCCGCCCGCGAACTCGTCGAAGTCATCCTCAAGTCCAAAGGCATTTGGAATGAAATGATCGACAAAGCCCGCGCCTGAGCCAGTCCCCAGCCAGCTTAAATTGACTGGGAACTTTGTTCTCCGTGCCTGCGTACTGCATCCTGGGCACCAGTTCGTCCAAGATTTGGCAGGTTGCAATCTCCGCAAGGGAGGGTCGCTTATGGACGCATTTCTCCTCGACCTGAAATACGGCATCCGGTCTTTATGGCGCGACAAAGGCTTTGCCCTAACTGTCCTGCTCACCTTCTCCGTCTGCATCGCTGCCAACACCGCTCTCTTCGCCATCGTTAACTCCGTGATTCTGCGCCCTTTGCCAGTCGCGGAAGCTAATTCCATCTTGATCATGTCCAATGAATACCCGAAAGCCGGGGCCACTGGTGGCAACTACGCTGCCTCGGGCGACTATTTCGACCGGCTTCGGGAAATGACCGTTTTCGAGAGCCAGGCGATGTTCCGCCCGCGCAACCAAACCGTTGAGCTGAATGGTTCGCCGCAGCAGATTCGGGCGATGCTAGTTACGCCGTCGTGGTTCCGCTTGCTACGCGCCTCGCCGATGATCGGGCGGCCGTTCACGGAAGAAGAAGGCGAAATCGGGCGCGAGCAGGAAGTGATTCTTAGCCACGGGCTTTGGGAGCAGCTGTACGGCGGAGACAAATCGGTTCTAGGACGCGACCTGCGCATTAGCGGACGGCCCTTCACGATCGTCGGTGTGATGGCGCCCAATTTCAATTTTATTGAGCCTGAGGTGCGCCTGTGGATGCCACTCGCGTTTACCGCCGAAGAGAAAACCCTGCATCACAGTAACAACTGGTTCCACATCGGGCGTTTGAAGCCCGGGGGCACGCCCCAGCAGGCTCAGGCACAAGTCAACGCTTTGAACAACGAAAACCTCGAGCGCATGCCCGAGCTCAAGGAACTCCTGATCAATGCCGGATTCCACACCGTCGTCAAACCTCTCCAGGACATGCTGACCGCCGACGTCCAGAAGACTCTGTATCTCCTGTGGGGCGGCGCATTCGTAGTCCTTCTCATTGGCGGCCTCAATATCGCCAACCTCGCGCTCGCTCGGCTCGCTCTTCGCCGTAAGGAATTGGCCACCCGCATCGCTCTTGGCGCCGGCCGAGCGCAGCTTGTGCGCCAATTAGTTCTGGAGAACTTGGGATTGGCGCTACTTGGAGGCATCGGCGGCACCATTCTCGGCGCAGGTTTGCTGCGAACCCTGAATTCCATTGGCCTCGAGCATTTTCCCCGCGCTGGCGAAGTTCATATGGATAGCACCGTCGTGCTCGTCTCCCTGGCCCTATCCTTGGCCGCCGGACTCTTTGTCGGGCTCTTTCCCATCGCCGGCATTTCAAGTATCAGCGTCAACGACGCGCTTCATGAGGACAGCCGAACTGGCACCACAGGAAAAAAATCTCGTGGCGTCCGTCAACTTCTTGTTGCTGGTCAAATTGGATTTGCATTCGCGCTGCTCATGGGCGCGGGCCTGCTTCTGGCTAGCTTCCGGTTGCTATTGCAAGTCGATCCGGGATTCAACCCGAACGGCGTGGTCACCGCTTCCGTCGCCCTGCCGCGCTCCAAATACAACAAGCCTGAGCTTTCGCGTAGCTTTATGAACCGCGCGCTCCCCTCCATCCGCGCTATTCCCGGTGTCTCCCTTGCCGGCGCCAGCGAAGCCGTTCCCCTTGGCGGCAATCACAATGACAGCGTGATTCTTGCCGAGGGCTACCAGATGAAGCCCGGCGAATCCTTGGTTTCTCCCCTGGCAATAGCAGTGACTCCCGGCTACTTCGAGGCGCTGCGCATTCCCATTCTTCGTGGTCGCGGATTTACGGACGGGGACAATGACACCGCTCTGCGTGTGATCGTCGTGGATGAACGCGTGGCCCAGCATTTCTGGCCAAACAGTGATCCTCTGGGGCGGCGCATGTACTTTCCTGGCGATCCGAAAGACCTGCTGAAAATTGATGAGCACACGCAGTGGATGACGGTGATTGGCGTTGCGCGCTCGCTTCGCTATGAAAACCTCGACGGCTCGGGCGCCGCCGTCGGGGCGTACTATATTCCAAACTCGCAGTCGCCTGCGAATAGTTTTACGTTTGCTCTGAAGGCTTCAGGCGATCCAAAGTCGGTGATCAGCGCGTTGCGCGGAGAGATTGCGCGGCTCGATCCGGATCTCGCCCTCTTTGACATTCACTCCATGTCCGAGCGCATCGACCTTTCCTTGGCTTCCCGCCGCACTTCCATGCTTCTGGCAAACGCCTTCGGTGCGATCGCCTTGTTCCTGGCCACCCTCGGCATTTACGGCGTGTTGGCGTACTTGGTCGCCCGGCGCACTCGTGAAATTGGAATTCGCGTCGCTCTAGGCAGCACCCAGGCCGGCGTTCTTAAGCTGGTTTTGCGGGAAGGATTCCAGCTCGTGGCCTTCGGCTTAATCTTTGGAGTTGTAGTCGCGATGTTCTTGCAAAAAGCGGTTGCCAGTGAAATCTACGGCGTCCGCCCGCTTGACCCTCTTGTCTTGGCAAGCGTCATGGCTCTGCTGGCGATCGTCGCCCTGGCTGCCTGCGCCGTCCCTGCCCGTCGCGCTATGCGCGTCGACCCCATGGTCGCCTTGCGATCTGAATAAACCTTCTCTCCGCGGAAGGAACGGGCCAATGACTCGTTTCTTCCGGCGCATTTCGTGAGGGGGGCGACGACAGACGCTATCTGTCGGGAAGCCCGGTTACTATACACGCCGGCGAGATGACGCTATGCCGTGAAGGGTCCAATTGCACCAAGCTGGCGTTCGAAGGTAAGTACAAAATGACTCAGAAAGACCAAGGAGAGATCGTGCTGGACGTCTTCCCGGAAGCCGTTATGCGCTTCGCGCAGGGAGAAAAGGAGGAAGTTAAGCTTGCTTTGGACGGCAAGAATGACTTTCACGCCGTGGGAATAATGACGCACCTCGCCGAATCCGGGGCCCCGAAAGAAGCCATTCCAAAGCAACCGTTTCAGATGGCAGACAGATGAGTTGAAGGGCCCCGGCCACTGTATGGAACCAACCCGTGGCCTACAGCCGGAACGCTCCAACTAAAACATACGCTTTTGACTATCGCTCTGCGAATCCCTCTGCCCAGGATGCTGCCGTTTCCGCCAATTCCCGCAACACCTGTTCGTCCGTCTTTCCCGAACTCTTCAGCACGTGAAACGAATGATCTGCGCCTTCAATGCTATGCAGCGTCGCCCGCGAACTGAGCTTCGCGCAGATTGGGCGCAGCAGCTTTAGATCCGCAAGCGCATCTCGCGTTCCCTGCAGAAACAGCATCGGTATCGTAACCTTCGCAAGGTGGTCGGCTCGTTTTGTTCCCTGCTGCTTCGGCGAGTGCAGCGGAAAACCAAAGAACACCAACCCTCTTACGCCCTCCAGAGGCTGCTGTGCCGCAGCTTGCGAGGTCATTCGACCTCCCATCGACTTGCCACCCGCCAGCAACGGCAAGTCATGAGCCACGTCCGCCGCTGCTCGCACTGCCGCCACGACGGTCGCCGTCAGCACGGCCGGCGGGTCTGGAACCCGCCGCCGTTCTTCCATGTAGGAAAACTGGTATCGTAATGTTGCGACCTGCACGCTAGCCAATTCGTCCGACAACTTCTCCATGAACGGGTGACTCATCCCTGCCCCGGCTCCATGAGCCAGCACCAGGAGCCGTTGCGCCTTCGTCGGCCGACAAAGCAACGCCGACACTTCGCCTTTTTCACCCACCGCAAAGCGCAACTGTTCAACCGCCGTCATTTCGTCGCAATTCTAGCAGAACCTGCCACCCGGCAACGTTATCTCTGCTCCATCCCGCTGGTTCACCGGGAAGAACCTACCGATTGGCATAGAGCATTTCTTGGGCGCCAGCGATCGCCCTTAGCGGGCGGCGTGGTTCAAGGGTCTCAGAACTCCCAATCCTCCACTGGGCGGCCCGGGATTGGAAAAGTTTTTGTTAGTGGACGTGAGGATTGTGGAGAGAAACTCATTGCGGCACGTCTCGGGAAGCATAGGGAGGCTGGAAGGAAATGAGGAGGGGCTCAGACTTGATCCAAAGTCTTTGGAGCCTGAACCCGCTCCCCCATCTTACGAAACAGCGCTTAACTACTTCCCGATCTCTCTGACCGGAATCGTGAACACGTGCTCGGCGGTTTGAATCTTGCTGAGGAGATGCTGCTCCCCAACTTGCCGGAAGCTGAGGCTGGGTTGCTCGGAGTCGGTCTTCTCGGAAACCTCGCTTGAGAGGACCAACACCGCGGCATGGTTTTCAAAGCTGCTGATGGCCAGAGCCCCTTCGTCGTGACCGCTTATGCGATTGACTTTGTAAGTGCCTGCCGGAAGCGTCTTTCCCGCCACGACAAACTCGTAGGGGACGTTGACAACGATCTGATCTACGGCCTGACCCTTGGCGGTAATGGTTAACGCAGCCAACCCAAAAAACGCACCCAAAATTCGCACGCAATGTTTCTTCATCATTTCTCCTTTGTTACGTTTGGAATGTTGTTGACAACCGCCGCATTCCGGGTTGTTGCATTTACGGTTGCGCCAGACATCGTTTAAACAATCATCCGCAATACGTGTACATACTATGAGACGCGCCGCTCGCCTCAAAGTCACAGCCTTTTCGGCAATCGCCATGTCAATTTCTTGTCACCCGCGAAGCCCTTCTATTGATGTCGGTTAGCTACTGAGCTCAATCCCTATTTGTTCCCCAGGCCTGCCCAACACTCATTCGCACATACCAAGGCGTGCATCATTGCGCACTAGGTTCCGTCCTTCTGCAATCCCTTTTTGGTAAGATCGTATGGTTATGAAGCGCCGCAATCGCAAGCGCAAGTCGAAATCGGCACGCCCTTCCTCCATTTCCACCATTGTGGAAGAGCCCATCATCCGTTCCGAGTCTGCCCGGCCTGTGAAAGAGCCTGTTCACACGCCCAGCTTTGACGGCAAAGTGGAAATGCCACGGAGTCTTTCAGAGACTCCAGGTGAAGGGGAAAGTGTTGCAATCTATCTCGACTTCCCGACCAATTCGGAAATGGCTGCTGACTCCACCGAAATCTCCAGTGATGCCGAAACCGCAACAAGCCCCTCCGTGCCTGCGAGCAAGGCGGGAAATCCTGCTCCCACCTCCACCCCCCTTACCGGTGCAGACCGTCGCGTGTATCCGCGCTATGAGTTCACCGCCGCCGCCGAGGTAGTCCCCGCCGAATCCGGCTCCCGGATGGAGACTCGCGTCCGCGACTTGAGCCAGCAAGGCTGTTATGTGGACACTGGCGACGTTCTTCCTCTAGGAACTGTCACGGATGTCCGCATCAAAAAAGGGACGCAACTGTTTGCCGCCAACGCCAGAGTCGTCTACTCGCGCGCCGGCAAAGGCATGGGCTTGATATTCACTTCTATGGAGCCGGAGCGCGCCCAGATTCTTGATATCTGGCTCACCGAATCCCGCGAAACTTCCTGGCTCGCGGCCAACCGCCGCCGGAGCCAGCGAGTCCTGATGACCATCCCGGTCCGCGTCTCTGGAAAATCCGGCGCCGAATCGCCTTTTCAAGAAGAGGCTCATACGCGAGCAATAAGCGCTCACGGCGCTTTGCTTCTCATGGCCACCCAGGTACGTCGTGGACAACGGCTCACTCTGTCAAACCTGCAGACAAAGGCAGCCTTGGAGTGCGTGGTCGCGCACATTGACCGGCGTCAGGCCAATCAACCTCAAGTGGGAGTCGAATTCAGTCTGCCCAATCCGATGTTCTGGCATGTTGCCTTCCCGCCAAAAGACTGGAGTCCCCGTCACCCCGACGCAAAATCCCACGGCAAAGCACGCTAATCAGCCTGAGTTACCTTCCCCCTGACTTGGCTCGATTTTCTGGCGTTGCGCCCCATTCCCCGTGAATCTCAAAGTGCTATCTCGCAGCATCTGAGGTTCTTTTCCGTTCCGTGTCTCCGAGCCTCTGCGGCCGGTTCACCTTTGCTCGTCTGGCACTTCGCGACGGGTCAGGTCATAATGCTACGCACTCATCGGCAGCCAAGGATCACTACAAATGCTCCATGCATGGCACGACGTTTCACCGGGAAACGATCTCCCGCGCGATTTCCAGGCGGTGATCGAGATTCCGCTCGGCTCCAACGTAAAGTACGAGTTGGACAAAGCCAGTGGCTTGTTGAAAGTGGACCGCATCATCCATTCTGCTGTGTTCTACCCGGCGAATTACGGGTTCATCCCGCAGACCTACGCCGACGACAACGATCCCCTCGATGTGCTCGTCCTATGCCAGGAACCGGTGCAGCCCCTTGCTCTCATCAAAGCTCGCGCTATCGGCTTGATGACCATGATCGATTCCGGTGCCAGCGACGACAAGGTCATCGCGGTGGCCACCAACGATCCCGAATTCAACAGCTATGTGGAGGCTAACGAGCTGCCGTCGCACCGTTTGCTGGTTCTGAAACGTTTTTTCCAGGACTACAAGCAACTGGAAGGCAAACAAGTCCAGGTGGACGACATTCGGCCTGCGTATGCGGCGGTCAAAGTTATCGAAAAGGCATTGGCTCAATACCGGGAAAAGCGGGAGAGCCTGCGCGCCAAGGATGGCTACTAGTCCAAATGCACTATTCCTCCCATTTCAGTTCAATGCTAACTTGCCCGGCTGTATTTGGGCTCGTTTGGGCGCCGCGAGATTCCCGTGAGACTTTTTATCATTGGAGCATCTCGAAAATTATAGGCTGGAGTGAATTGGGATGAAGCGTTTGTGGAAATGGACGGCTGGCATTCTTGGCGTGCTATTCGTGGCTGCTTTCGCCATGCTGTCCTACGTGGCGGGCAGCCCGAAGGACGCTTATGGCATGGTGCGCTACGCCCTGCCGCACATGCATCGCGGCACGTTGAAAGTGGGCAGCGACGCGCCGGATGCGCGGATTGTCGCGCTGGACGGCGTCAGCCGATTTCATATCCGCGAACGAACGGGTGATCGGCCGCTCGTATTGGTTTTCGGCAGCTTTACTTGACCGCCGTTCCGTCGCCAGGTTGGCGACCTCGTCCAGATCTACAACGACTATAAAGAGCGCGCCGATTTTCTGACCGTGTACGTTCGCGAAGCCCATCCTACCGACGAATGGCAAATGAAATCCAATCTGAAGGATAAGGATGACGTCTGCTACGCGCAGCCGAAAACGCTTGAGCAGCGCGTGATTATCGCAAATGATTTCATCAAGCGATTCAAATTCCCCTTGCCCTTCGGCATCGATGATATGGGCAATGCCGCCGACAACGCGTACTCGGCGTGGCCCGAGCGCATTTACATTATTGATGAGGGCGGCCACATCGCCTACCGCGGCGGGATGGGGCCATTCAATTACAAACCGGAAGAAGCGCGCGAATGGCTGGCCGCCCGCTACGGCGCCGTAAAACACGAACCCCCGAAATCAACGCCAGATGTGACGCCTGCATCAACATCAGGAGCCGTCGCACCTACTCCGGGTGCCCCGTCAACGCCCGCCCCAGCGGCTCCGGCAAAATAACGCAGCCGTGAAAAGGAGAATTAGAAACAAGAAGAATGGCAGCCCGCTCAAGAGAGTCGGGCTGGCGCGCGCAATCTCAAAACTTGGCTATTGCTCACGATCGCGCGCGGCAGAATTGATTGCCGCCGGTCGCGTGAAATGGAATGGAGCAGTGCTCCGCGATCCGGAAACGCCGGTGCACCTCGGAAAAGACCGCATCGAAATCGACGGTCAGCCAGTAGCGAGCAGCTCCAAAATCTATCTTGCAATGAACAAGCCTCGCGGAGTCGTGGCGACGGCGTCCGACGAAAAAGGACGCGAGACAGTTTATTCTTTCTTGCCGCAGAATTTGCCGTGGCTCGCACCTGTCGGGCGGCTGGACAAAGCCAGCGAAGGATTGCTGCTGCTGACCAATGATTCGGAATGGGCAGCGCGCATCACGGCGCCGGAGACGCATCTCGATAAAACGTACCACGTGCAGATCAACGCGACGGCCGATGAGACGCTGCTACAACAATTGCGAAACGGAATTCGCGCAAGCGATGACGATTTTCTTGGTGTGAAGAATGCCCGCGTGCTTCGCAGCGGCGAACGAAATTCGTGGATCGAGATTGTTTTGGACGAAGGCAAGAATCGCCACATCCGGCGCATGCTCGATGCACTGAAAATAGAAGCGCTCCGGCTCGTGCGCGTCGCGATCGGGCCGCTGGTTCTCGGCGATCTGCCAAAGGGCGCAACTCGCGCACTCAAACCGGAGGAGAAACAGGCGCTGGATCACGCGATGTTAGGACAAGCTCATGAATCTGCTTCTCTCGCTCGTTGATGAAGCTTATTTCGATTTGTAAGTGAACGTCACTTTCGTTTCTTCGTCGAGCACCAGCGGCCTGACGAAGTTGTACGAGTTCCCTGCCCTGGGTACATCGACGCGCACCGGCAGCACGCCAGAAACGCGCTGCTGTAAGTTAAACACGTTGGCGGAAGCTGCCGTCTGCTGCTTCTCGGCAGTCTTTTTCGCATCGCGCTGAAAGGTTTCAAGGTTCGAGTAGTTTCTGCCATTAACGCTCAGTTCCACCATTTCCGTTGCTGCGGCGACTTGCAACGTGGAGCCGAGCGGGACGGGCCTGCTGGCGTCGTAGTTCAATTTGTAAACAAGCCGCTTGAAGCCCGGAGCGGACGCCGTAAATTCCGTAGGGCCGGAAGTCATGTTGGAAACCACCCAACGACCTGAAGAGTCGGTGACCACATTTCGGATGGCTCCAGTTGCTGGTTGGGTGACGGTAACTTGGGCGTTGAAAATCACTGCGCCAGATTGATCGACTAAAACGCCGCCGACTTGTCCCGGAAGCAAGGACAGCGTCCCGTAATTGGTAGGCGCGGATACTCTCGCGTATACCGAGAGTCGGTCAAACTCCTCCGCGCCGGAGACGTCCAGCGAGGAAGGCGGAAGCAAATTGGCGGCGATGGCGTCCCCACCGAAATCTTTCACCTTGTATCGCTCGGGGAGAAAAACTTCCCATTGCAAGAGATTGATGGGCACGTCCATTTTTGGAAGCGAAAGATCGGAGCCGCCTTTTTTCGCGAAAGGCGCGCCCGAGTGCATGAAAACGAACGAAACGATGTAGGAGTCGACGGGCCGAAAGCCCGCGCGCAACAGCGGGACGCGGTTGCCATCGGGTCCTTCGACGGGTTTTACTTTTTCTCCGGCGACTTCGGCGGAGAGAATGCTTGCGCCCGGGGGCAATGCGATTTTCAAAAAGGGTTGCGCCTGATTTTTGATGGTGAGTTTTATTTCGGTGAGCGAGCGGCCCTCGGTGGTAACTAGCGTGGTGACGACGGCACGTTCGGCCACAGCCGCGAGCACGCTGCTATCAGGAAACCGCGTCCATTCTAGCGCCAGAGCAAGCTTTTCTTCCGGCTGCTTGTGATAACGAAATGCGGCCTGCATGGGATAGCGCGCGAGCGAGCGCAAGTACGGATTCATTTCCTTGAAATCCATGCGCTTCAGGCGGCCCGATTCCGCGGCAGTAAGCTCGATCGTTCCGGCACCCTCGACAAGAACTTCGCCGGTTTCGCGTTTTGCCTCCTTGAAGCTGAGAAAAGGCGCGTCGACTTTCGTGGCCGATATCGATTTTTCCATGGAGATCAGGAACTGATGGCTGCCTTGCGCGGGGCCGGTGACTTTCAGGGTCAAGACGCCGGATTCGAATTCGCTGGATTCGACCGATGCACCGGTAGCGCCGGTGATTTCAAATCCTGCGGGGACTTCGATTTGAAACTGCGAAGGCTCACCTTGGACAACGGTGATATCGGCGAGAGCGGCGATTCGGATATCGGCTTCGCTGACGGAAACGAGCGTCTTCACGTCGGAGAGAAACCGCACTTCCTTGGGCACAACGGGCGCTGCGGTTTCTCTTGTTGTCCACCAAATGTTCGCGGGCTGTCCTGGAACAAGGGTAGCTTCGATGGAGGTTTGCCCGTTCTGTGAAGACCTGGAAGTAATGATGCCCGGGCTGACTCGAACATTGGTGTGATCGCCGGGAACAACAAGGGCGAGCCGCACACTGCCTGCCGCGGGCACGGGAAGACTGAACGAGGCGCGTCCGGCTTCAATGCTTAGGGTAAGGCCGGCGTCGAGCGTGACGGCGAAATCTGCTGGTCCGGTGATCACCGCGGTGTGCGTGCCATTTTCCAATTCAAGCGGCAGGCCCTTCCCTTCCTGGCGAGCGTCGAGAATGGCCATACCCGTGGTCAAAGGAATTTTGGTTGCGCCTTTGTGAAGGATTTCTCCCTGTAATTGCACCGTACCTTGCACCGATTCGTCGGCCACGCGAAACTTCAAGTCGGCACGCTTCATAATGTAGGGAACGGGAGGGGTATCGAGTTTTCTAGCGGGCTTGCTGGCGAGTTCTAGGAGCCGGTTGTATTCGTCGAGCGGAAGGGTGACATTGCCCGAGGCTGGAACGGGAGGAAGAGCGGCATCATCTGCTGCGGCAGCAAATCCCGGGAGAACCAACATCCACGTCAACACAATTGCTAGAATCTTTTTCACTTGCCACCTACCTTTTTTTCATGCTGATAAGTTAAGCCTGCCGATGGAGCCTGGTTTTCGCCGGTCAGTTCGGAAACGAGATAGAGAGAAGGACCGAAGGCGGGAAAAGAAACGCGAATAGGAAGAATTCCGGCACGCTTCCCGGTCAACGAGTCGGCCCTGAATTTATCGAGAAGGGCCTCCGTTGCTACTTGCGAGCGCCTTAGTTTGGAATCGTCCTTGCCATCGGTATCGGATAACGACGGTGCCGGAGCAGGCGAAGATGTGCTAGCGGCAAAAACTCCGCCGCCGGTTCCGGATGCCGCAGGGGTGCTTAACGCGGAGGAGACTGGATTCTCGTACGGCGCGGTTCGAAAGGCACCCTGTTCGGACGTTACTTTGAAGAGCGGCGGATGATAGACGAGGAGCCCAGTGCGGGAGACAGGTAAATCGAGAGCGGGCAGAGCCAATCTGAATTGACCTTTATCGTTCCACGCAGTGCCGCGGCTCAGGTAGATAACTTCGACTGCAAATTCCGGGGCTTCTTCACCAGCGCGCGCTTTGTCGAGTGGCAAGAGCAAGCTGCCATCCGGCGATTGCCCGGGCCGCACAGGTTTGCCGGCCAGGGACGCACTCCAGAGCATGGCGCCGGGCGGCAAGGTGATCTTAAGGAAGTTGCGCTGGTTGTTTCGAACGGCGTAGCGCGCTTGGACGAGCGTTTTCCCTTCGTTGCTGATCAGAACCTGATAGCGGGCCTCGGAGACGTTGGCCATCAGCACAGCTTGAGGCGTGTAGCGCGTCACTTTCAAACTGAGCGAGCGCGACAATTTGGCGTCGCCAGCGCGAAAACGGAACGCCGCGAGCGATGGAGACTGGCGACTCGAAACCATTTCGCCGAGGTCCGTGGCATCCGCGCTGTCGAGGCCTTCGGATTTGAGATCCTTGATTTCCCCGGCGCCAAGGACTTCGACGGCGAGGCCGCCAGTTTCGCGCTCGGTGTTGAGAAGACGCAGCACTGGAATATCAATCTGCCCTTCGCGAGGGCTGCGGGTTTCACCGGTCACAACGAAGCGCGCGTTTTGTTCGACCGGTTCCAGGAAGGTGACGGAGAGTTCGTTGGCCTTCACTTCCCAATCGGCAACCATCGCGCCGAGAACCTGATTGATAGTGACCTTATCGGGAAGTTGAATTTTTGCGACGCGAGCAGCTCCCTGAGTTATTTCGAGATTCACTTCGGCGTTGATGGACGTAGAGTCTTCGCCTAGGCCCAGGAGTTGCGTCAGCGATCCGCGCATGCGCAAGGGCTGTGTGGCGCGATGGTCCTCGGTCTTCCTGCGCCAAGCGAAAGTGAGTGCTTCGTTTCCGCGCCCATAAGCAATCCACTTGCTTTCCGCACCGGATTCGGATTTCTCAGAGAGGAAACCCCCGGAGAGCCGGACATCCACGCCTTGCCGAGGTAGCTGCACGGAGGCGCGCGTAACGCCGGACGCCGTGGAGGGCAGAGTGATACTTTCCTCGCCGGTCGAAGAGGCCACGGGAATAGCGATTTCGAGAAGCAGGACCGCACGGCCTGAATGGGAAAGTAGCGCGGAGAGTTGCCCACCTGCTTTGCCGCTGACTCCAGGCACGAGAGAAACAAGTTTTCCATCAAGCCTGGCTTCGCGAACTAGCAGACCTGCCGGAACGGGGACACGCACCCAGCCATCCCTTAGAACATCGACGGTCAGACTTGCGCGCCCCGAAGCGAGTTCAGTATCAATGCGCAGATCGTAGTCCACGCGCGTGAGGGTGGCTTCGACCGGAGGCGGCTCCGGATCGCGCTCGATGGGATAAGCCTTGGCGTGAAGGGTGCGGTATTCGTCGACAGGCAAGACGACCCAGCCGGGCGAATGTGTAGCGATCTGCGCAAAGGAGCTGGCCGCGAAAAGGAACAAAAGCGCGAACAGAGATGGAGCAAAGAGCGAGAATGCGGTCCTTTTTTTCAGTGCCAGAATTTCTGCAAGTCGTGCGGGCATACAAGTAGCCTCCTCATCCTCAAGATGAACGAACGGGTGAATGAATTGGGCGACCCGGGGACGAAGCGTGCTCTTGGTGGATACGATGACGCGCTGGGCAAAGATGGTTGTTCCACAAAATAATTCCTTCCTGAAAAAAACTGATTAGCTCAGGTATACCACTGCCGGTACTCAGCTATTAGAACGGCTGGTTTGGATTTTCTTGCAGGCAGAGTTGGCCTTAGCGCCACACTTGGCTATTCCGAAATGACCATGACGCGGCAGTGGTTTGACCTAGGCCACTTTGGGCCAGACCCCGGCATTCCTATTGGAGAGCCAGTGACGTAGAATGTTCGCCTCTTGCCGGGTTTTTCAGCGACAGGAAGCGCGAGGTGCAAGGATGCGTTGGCTCTTATTGTTGGGTTCGTCGATTATCGCCGCGGCGGCAATTGCGCAAACCCAGAAGTCCAGTGACGTCGCAGCTTTCATATCTGTCGAGACGCCAGTCTTCGTTCTTAACCACGTTCGCGTCATCGACGGAACGGGTACAGCGCCGAAGGAAGACCAGGCGATCGTGGTCGCGAATGGCAAGATTCAGTCCATTGGCCCGGCTGCCTCCGCGCAAATCCCTCAGGGAGCACAACTCCTGGATCGCTCCGGCCACACGGTCATTCCCGGCATTGTAGGAATGCACGATCATCTCTACTACACGAACTCGATCTCCGTGCAATTTGCAGCCGGCAGAATTGGCGAGCCGGGATTGTTCGTCCAACAAATCCCTTACACCGCGCCACGCCTGTATCTGGCGGCGGGCGTAACCACCATGCGCACCACCGGGAGCCTGGAACCCTACACCGACCTGAAGGTAAAGAGCCGCATCGACGCGAACCTGATGCCAGGACCAAGCATTGATGCTACAGCACCGTACCTGGAAGGCGCACCGACGGTATTTGCCCAGATGCATGAATTGACCGGACCAGACGACGCAAAACGCATGGTGAATTACTGGGCGGCGGAAGGCATGACGTCGTACAAAGCGTATATGAACATCACACGCGAGGAACTGGGAGCGGCCATCCAGGAAGCGCACGCGCACAAGTTGAAACTGACGGGGCATCTTTGTTCGGTAACCTGGCCGGAAGCTGTGCTACTGCAAATCGACGATCTCGAGCATGGTCCGGTATTTGCGGACACTGAATTCGTGGCGGACAAAAAGCCGGACGCATGCCCAACCGGAGGAAGCAACAGTTGGGCGAAACAAGACGTAAACGGAAGTCAGGTGCAGGAGCTGATCCATAAGCTGGTGTCGCATCGCGTTGCGGTTACTTCGACGCTCCCCGTGTTTGAGTCCAGCGCACCGGGCCGGCCAAAATTGCAGCGGCGCACTCTGGATGCGATGTCCGCTGAATCGGCGCAAAGCTACCTGACCGCGCGGGCCAACGTGCCGCTGGACTCGCCCATGACGGCGCTGCTTCGCAAAGAGATGGATTTTGAGGTGGCCTTTGCGAAAGCCGGAGGATTGTTGCTAGCAGGGCCGGATCCAACCGGAAATGGCGGAGTGCTTCCAGGATTCGGCGACCAGCGCGAGGTGGAGTTGCTCGTGGAAGCGGGGTTCACTCCCGTGGAAGCTATTCACATCGCCACTGAGAATGGGG
>Ga0137412_10001477_pt1 | contig 18340 bp, 21 predicted proteins | sample CZODoug2_1_16fun_FD_122160 | JGI IMG/M metagenome (GOLD analysis project Ga0137412, IMG submission 122160) | Vadose zone soil fungal communities from Angelo Coast Range Reserve, California, USA - CZODoug2_1_16fungal (Hybrid Assembly) | ecosystem: Environmental > Terrestrial > Soil > Vadose zone...
CTGTGATGGCTGACGACAAGAGTGGACCGGCAGAAGGCATCAGCGGCGTCGTGGAGGGCGTCAAGGGGAAGGTCAAGGAGGCGGCGGGCGCGGTCACCGGCCGCGAAGACCTGGAGCGCGAAGGCCAGGCTCAGCAGGACAAGGCCGACGCCCAACGTGACGCCGCGAAGAAGGAAGCCGAAGCCGAGAGTGCGCGCGGCGCGGCCAAGGCGAGCGAGGCCCGCGAAAAGGCCGAGCAGTAGCGGGAAGCGTCGATCGAGAGCTACCCAACTCCGGCATCCCCGAGTAAGTCGCGTAGCGTCCTGGCGTTGCGGACGGCGTGCCCGGCGCCGTCGTTGTTGAAGTAGGCCAGCACATCCCGGTCTTGCCGATCCCACTCCCGGATGCGATCGGCCCACCACTGCAACTCGTCGGTGCCGTAGGACCCCGCGTACATCGTCGCGGGATCGGGTCCATGCAGGCGGACGTACACCAGCTGTGCCGTGGCCCTCAGCACGCAGGGCAGACCAGCGCCGCTCATCACCACGTAGCTGGCGCCGCGGCGCTCCAACAGGTCGTACACTGCGGCATCGTCCCAGGACGGGTGCCGGAATTCGACGGCCACCCGCAGGCCCGCTGGCAGACAACGCAGGAAGTAGTCGAGCCGGGCGTCGTCGCGTTCGGCGTCGGGATGCAGCTGCACCAGGACCGCGCCACGGCGATCCCGCAGCTCGTCCCAGGCCCGGGCGATCCGCTGCACCCACTCTTCGGGGGAGCGCAGCCGCCGGGCATGGGTCAGACCCCGTGGCGCCTTCACCGACATCGTGAAGCCGTCAGGCAACCGGTCCCGCCATTGACCAAAACGAGCATCCCCTGGCCAGCGGTAGAAGCTCGCGTTCAGCTCGACGGTGTCGAACTCCTTGGCGTAGCGCTGCAGGCGTGCTCCCGCGGTGACACCGGGCTCATAGAGCACGCCCTTCCAATGGTCGTAGGACCATCCGGACGTACCCACCTGAACCACCACGGCCATCAGGTACCCGTCGGAGGCAAAACCAAAGCCGGCCAACGGTCATTGGGCTCCTTGGTGCCGACGTCGTGATTCAGCCACCGCGGGCTGGGGTAGTCGTTCACCGTGAAGACTGCGGGCGCTGCACCGTTCGTTCCGGACACGCGAAGCGTGAACAGGCTGGCGGCCGCGGCCAGGGGATGTCGGGGCTGTCAGCTGTACGCGGACGCCGAGCAGACCGTGTTCGGCGCCGGGCCGCGCGCTGCCCGCATGATGCTGGTGGGGGAGCAGCCCGGCGACCAGGAGGACCGGGCGGGCAAGCCGTTCGTCGGCCCCGCCGGCCGGATCCTCGACCAGGCGCTCGACGCCGCCGGGATCGACCGGGACGATCTGTACGTCACGAACGCGGTCAAGCACTTCAAGTTCACCGTGCGGCGCGAGCGGGGAAAGCGCCGGATCCACCAGACACCCAGTCGGACCGAGGCGGTCGCCTGTCGCCCGTGGCTGCTCGCCGAACTCGACGCGGTCGAACCCTCCGTGGTCGTCCTCATGGGCGCTGTGGCAGCCAAGTCGTTGCTGGGAAATGACTTTCGGCTCACCGCACACCGAGGCGAGCTGTTGCACCTGGCCGCCGACGATGGTTTGCGCAATCCAGACCTCGTAGTGACAGTGCATCCATCGTCGATTCTTCGTGGGCCGCCGGAACGGCGCGACGAAGCGCTCAGTGGCCTGGTCGATGATCTGCGGTTCGCCGCTGCGATGCGCGACGTCGCCCTCGACCGTCGCGACGCCTAGCTGGTTTATGCCTGCTGCCGAGGGGTACCAGCATGGTCATGACACGGTTTGGCTACACCTTGATGACCGAGCAGAGTGGACCGAAAGATCTTGTCCAGTACGCCGTTTCAGCAGAACACGTGGGATTCGACTTCGAGGTATCCAGCGACCACTTTTCGCCATGGCTGGCGGCGCAGGGACACGCACCCAACGCGTGGACCGTGCTGGGCGCGGTAGCCCACGCCACGGAGCGGGTCGAATTGTTCACCTACGTCACCTGCCCAACGATGCGCTATCACCCGGCCGTCGTGGCGCAGCAGGCGGCGACCCTGCAGATCCTCGCCGACGGGCGTTTCACACTCGGGCTGGGCAGTGGGGAGAACCTCAACGAACACGTGGTCGGCAAGCGCTGGCCGACGATCATGCACAGGCAGGACATGCTGCGCGAGGCCATTCAGATCATCCGCGAACTGTGGACCGGCGAACTCGTCGACTGGACTGGCGAGCACTTCACGGTTGACTCGGCCCGGCTGTGGGACATCCCCGACGTTCCGGTCGCCATCGCCGCGGCAGTGTCCGGTCAGAAGTCCGTCGAGACCTTCGCCCCCATCGCGGACCACCTGATCGCCGTGGAACCAGACCAGGACCTGGTCGACTCGTGGCACGACGCGCGCCGCGCGACGGGGTTGCCCGGCGACGTGAGAGTGGTCGGGCAGATCCCGATCTGCTGGGACCCCGATCGCGATGCTGCGATCACCCGGGCCCACGAACAGTTCCGCTGGTTTGGCGGCGGCTGGCAGGTGAACGCCGACCTCCCCACCACCGCCGGGTTCGCCGGCGCCACCCAGTTCGTGCGTCCCGACGACGTCGCGGATTCGATCCCGTGCGGCCCCGACTTGGACACGATCGTCGATGCCGTCCGCGCCTACTGGGAAGCCGGTTTCACCGACATCGCGCTCGTCCAGATCGGCGACGACGGTCAGGACCTCTTCCTCAAGGAAGCAGCCACGCCATTGCTGGCAGCGCTACGGGCGGCCGCCGGCTGACGTCAATTGAGTCCCCTGCCGTGGACATCGGCACCCGGTAGGGGGTAGTGGCGGCACATCAGATGGTCGAGGTGGTCGCAGGCCGAGTCGAAGTCGTCGGCTTGGGGCAGGACGTGGTCGGGATCGACGATGTTCACGAGGTGTACGACTGCGCGGCCGCCGACGAACATCCAGTCGACATCGGATCGGCTGCAGCACACGCTGATGTAGTGCAGCGCTGAAAACCCCTGCGCGCCGAAGAAGTTCACGGCACGCAGATCCACCAGCAATTGAGTGGTCGGGCGCAGCTGACGTTCGACGTAACGGCCCAGATCGCGTCGGTTGCTGGCGTCGACCTCACCTTCGACCGTGACGATCAGTCGCGCCGGGAAGTAGAGGCGAGTGGAGTAACGCGCCCTGCCGGACGCGTGCACCTCGTCGCCGGGGCGTCCGAGTGAGGTCGTGGTACGGAGTTGGGCAGTGGTCATGGCCGACCTCCAGACGCAATGGGGCACTGGATTGGTCACGCCGACGGCGGCACGATGTGAGAGGTGTTCGGCACGTGAGGGGACTCGCGACGTCACCAACGGCTGCGCGCTCAACCTGATAGCAGGGTACGACGGATGAGGCTGATTGTCGACGAGTTGAGCCAGATCTGCGGCGGTCTGTCAGCAGAACCGAGTCGGGCACCCGGGGTCTGGGGGTGCCCTTCACGATGGGCGTCCTTGATAGCACGTGGTTGGAACTACCAAGGGCTTGAGGGGTTCGCAGTCCGGACTACGTTCCGCTCCAAAAACTGAAATTACCCGTTTCTCGCGAGGCTATTCATCGGTTTTCGATTGGCCGTCCATTTGTCGGGCGGCGACGTGTGCGATGCGTTGGTGCGCGGTGAGCATCAGGCCGTCGATGGCGTGTCGCCGGGCCCGACCGTTGGCCCTCGACAGCTCGACCAAGTCCTTGGAAATCTGCTCGGCGATGAGGCGGAGTTTGACGTTGTGCTGCTGAGACTGCCAGCGCAGCAGCTCGAACGCGCCGTCGGCGTCGATGCCATAGACGAACATGAGCATGCCCTTGGTCTGTTCGATCAGGGCGCGGCGCTCGGTGATCGCTCGGATGGTGTTCGCGATTCGCTCTTGGTCGCTTTGCTCGAGGGCTTCGTCGCCCGGGTCGTCCGCGCTCATCTCCGCTCCTCGTGTAGACAAACCGTCGTTCGGTTGCCTCAGGAGAGGACGGCCAGTGGGCGAACGGATGTGCGGTACCTCTGCCGGGGTCTGGGGCAATACCGTGTACCCGATCGTCGCTCGAGTCAATCTCCGTGAACCAAGAATGACGTTCGGTGTGACGGATCGGTGATCCATTTGCCGACGTGATCGGCTGGCGAGGCGCGCGCCAGAGATCTACGAAACCGCCTGCAGTGCAGACGGAGTCGTCGCTCCACGTATGGTGGGGCGTGCAACCCAGTACGCCGTGCCGGTGTTGCCTACTGGATCGACTTGGAGGACGAGGGATGCGACGCCCTGCAACATTCGCCTGGATCGCAATCGGGGCAGGCATCGCGCTGGCCGCGATGACACCCGCGAGCGCTCACGCCACCCCGTCGACGGGCGTTTCCGCCGTGACGCTGTCCAAGCAGACCGTCGACGGCAAGGACTACATCGTTTCCGACATCACCATCGCTCCCGGTGGAAGCACCGGCTGGCATACGCACCGCGGCGAGATCTACGGCGTAATGAAATCCGGGACGCTCACGCACTACGCAGCCGACTGCAGCCAAGATGGGGTGTACCAGGCGGGCGACCCGATCACGGACCCCACGGGTCCTGACCACGTGCACATCGCGCGAAACCTGGGCACCACGCCTCTAGTGCTCGAAGTCACCTACGTCGACCCCGCAGGTGCTCCGACCTCCGATAGCGCCCCAAACCCGGGTTGTGACTTCAACTGATCTGACGTCGCTTGACGGGCAGGACTTCTCGCTGAGGGTCACCTGGGAGTCTGCTGCGAGTCGATGGTTTCCTCTTGGGCCCGCATATTATGGGTTGCGTAACCCATAATGATGGGCCGCCAAGGGAAGTAGGAACAGTGACGTCGGTGTCCGGCCACGAGGAACACGACAGCGTCTACCGGCTGATCATGGCCGGCTGGGGCAGCCAGGTGGTGCGCACGCTGGCGGCGTTTCCATCGCCGAGCACCTCGCGGCAGCACCGTTGACATCCGCGGAGATCGCCGAGCGTCTCTCGAGCGATCCCGACATGACCTACCGGCTCTTGCGGGCTGCTACCGCGATGGGTTTCCTTGCCTACGAACCCAGCACGGAGCTGTTCTCCGGCACCTCGATGCTCGACATCCTCCACGGAGAATCTGCCTTGTCGTTGAAGCATTACGCGCAAACCATTGGCAGTGAAGTGTTCTGGCTTCCGAGCCTGCGGCTGCCGGACGCGGTCCTGCGGGGAAGCAACTACGCAGAAGATGCCCTCGGCTGCAGTCCCTTCGAGTACTTCGCCGAGCACGAGCGCGACGCACGGATCTTCAGTTCGGCCATGACTGAACTGTCGACACCCCTGATCGCCGAGGCGGTCCCGGCCCTCGACGTCGCCGATGCGCAGTCGGTGGTCGACGTCGGAGGCGCCGATGGCGCATTCGTCGCGGCCCTGCTGGAACGCCATGCGCACCTGCACGGGATCGTCCTCGACTTGCCGCAAGTCATGGCCGGCGTCGCCGAAGAAGCCGACCGGCGGGGACTGACCGACCGCATGTCAGGAGTCGCGGGCGACTTCTTCGAGCACATGCCGTCAGCCGATCTGTACCTGTTGAAGTTCATCCTGCACGATTGGGACGACGCGTCCTGTCACCGCATCCTGTCCAACATCCGGCGTGCGATGACGCCGAAGTCCAGGCTCGTCATCGTCGAGATGAGTGCCGACGCAGGCACCTTGGAGGCATCATTGATGGACGTCGCGATGATGTTCGCCTTCACCGGGCAGGAGCGCGATGAACGCCACTTCGAGTCGCTGCTGACTGCCGCGGGGCTGACGATTTCGCGCACCCAGCAGCTCCATCAACCGTATCTGCTCATCGAGGCGAAGCCGGCGTAGCGGCGCCGACGTCGCGACGGGATGCGGCGCGCGCGGCGTCCACCAATGTCCAGAGTGAAAGACCCAGAAGCGGAATGTCTTTGAGGAGGAATTCACCGGTCAGTGACAATGCCGGGAATCCGCCGCCGGCCGGCTCGCTCACGCCGGGAGTGGTGAACAGGAAGCTGATCGTGGATACGAACAGCAGCACTGCAATCAAGCTCCCCACCATCGACACCCTCGGTGCGATGGGCTTGACCGCCAACAGCACTGCTGCGGTCAACTCGAGTACCCCGAGAAGCGCGGAGAACGTGTACACCGGCATGACGTGGTAAAGCCAGCCCATGAAGGGGCTGTTGGCGACGAGCGGCACGATCTGATAGGCCTCGAAGTCAGCGAACTTCAAGGCCCCGATCCACCCGATCACGACGACGAGGCCGTACCGGCTCAACAGCGCTGCCAGTCCATCGATTCGGGACGCCGTCGCCAACCGGCCAATGCTCAAATGAGTGCGCGAAATGGTCACGGACTTCTCCTTCTCCTGTGTGAGATACCAACCACCTCAACGCAACGACGTCGGTCGGATGCCCAATCGGTCCGCGCAACCAGTGATGACGGATATCGAGGATTCCGATGAGCGGTCGCCTCTACGCCGGCGACGAGAGCATCGCCCGCAATCGCCTTCTGCCACGGTGCAGTCTGGACATCACGGTGCCAGGTTCGGCTCCCGTGATCTCGGCGATTTCGTTGTAGCTCAGACCCTCGACGTCGGCGTAGTAGACCGCGTCGCGGAACACTTCTGGCAGCGATCGCACTGCCGTCACTAGCGCGGCATCCAGCGTGCCGCTCAGCGCCTGGTCTTCCGCCGATACCCCTGCCTTTGCGTGTCGGGACTGAGCCGCAAGCAACTCGGCGGAGATCAGGTCCATCGAAAACGACATCGGCTGTCGCAGCGTCTTGCGATAGGTGTTGATGTACGCGTTGGTCATGATGCGATTCAGCCACGCATTGAGGTTCGTACCTTGCTGAAAGGTATGAAACCCCCTGTAGGCATTGATCATCGTTTCCTGCACGAGGTCTTCGGCGTCTGCGTGATTGCGCGTCATCCCCACAGCCCGACGGAGCAGTTTCTCTGACAGCGGGATGGCATCTCGCTGGAACCGATCTCGCGATGAGGCACACGGATCGGCTTGCGTGGGCGCGCCCTCTTCGAGGGGGTTCATGGTCAGTGTTCCTTTGTAGTTCTGGAGATATCCCTTCCCAGTCGATCGAACCCGCGACCGGGTGAGATTGATAGACGTCGCTTACCCGAATCGCCTACCGCCCACATAGAAAATTGTTGTGGCGCACAGCCATCGGCGTCAGTGCGTCGGCGTTGTAGTGATCGTGATGCGTTCCGAAGTATTGGTCATCGCGCGGCCCGGTCGGTTGCCGCACCTCGACTACCGAGGTGGAATCGCCGCCCGCAGCACGCTGCCCGATACGGTTCATCTGCTCTCCACGCTGGCGACGCCGCTAGGGGGCGACACCATCAGCGTGCGCGTAGTCGTCGAGCCGGAGGCCCGCCTCGTACTGAGAAGCGTGTCAGCGACGTTGGCGCTTCCCGGTGGTGATCACACGACGTCGCACTCCCGCTTCGAGTTGGAAGTGGAGGGCAGCCTCGACATGGATCTGGAGCCGACGGTGGTGGCGGCTGACTCGCGACATCTGTCCACCGTCACGCTGCAAGTCGGTGATGTCGGCCAGATTCGGCTGCGGGAACGAGCACAGATCGGACGATGCCATGAATCAGGGCAGGGCTTTTGGAGCGATTCCTTGCACGCAGACCTATGCGACGGCCCGCTACTGCGGCACCACATCGAGATGGGCGCAGATGCCGAGATCGTCTCGCCGCGGGCATACATCGGTGAGTTGCGTTATCCGGCCGACGCTGTCGACTGGCCACTACAGACCGCGGCCACGATCGTGGAACTGCCTGCCGGCGGGCTGCTGGCCACCTGGCAGGGCGACAGGTTGCCTTGATGTCGAGGTCGATTATGGCTGCGGCGGCGACGGGCTGTCATCGTGGTCGTCGAGTAGCGCAACGAGGTGTGCGAGGCCACGATGGCGCGAGTTCGACGGCCACGCTACCCACGTGCGTCGCCGCACGGGGTTGCCGTTGATGGGTTGCCAGCGAACGGAATCCGGGAGGACGGTCCGCCAGCTGGCCGGTGCGAGTGCGAATACCCCACCTGCGCTGACGGCGGCGAACGTGACCTCCTGGATCGGGGCCTCGGTGAACGAGGTCGACGGGCTGATGGGCACGCCGTGGCTACGCAATGTCGCGGTCAGCTCGTCATACCAGGCCGGGCTGTTGCAGCGGGGGAACCCCAGCCACTCGAGACCTGCGAGTTCGTCGAGCGTGATCTGCTCGGGGGCGCCGAGCCGTTCCACGTGCGTGGCTGCCAGCAATACCCCGAGTTGTTCTTCGACGACCAGGTTGACGTCTAGATCGGTCGATGACGGCCGTTCCCGGATGAGGCCAAGATCGAGATTGCCCGAGCGCAGCGCCGAAATCTGGCTCGCAGTGGACAAGTGCCGGATCGTGACGCGGGTGGCGGGGGAGCGCGATGCCAGGCCGGTGAGTGCGTTGGGGAGCAGTCCAGGTGGCAGCTCGAGCGGGACGCCCACGCGCACTGTGTTGTTGGCGGCGGCATGATGCTGCGCCATCGACGCGGCAACCTCTTGGTGCCTCGAGATGAGGTCGCGGGCCTCGGTGAGCAGCGCCGCGCCTGCTGCCGTGGCGGAGACACCGGCGCTGGTACGCACGAGGAGTTCGACGTTGAGACGCCTCTCCAGATTGTGGATGGTCTGGGAGATGGCGGGCTGGCTGAGGTGCAGCCGGCGGGCGGCCGCGGACATACCGCCCTCTTCGACGACCGCGACGAACGCTCGAAGTTCACGAAGTTCCATATCTATCCCGTCGCTTCGCTCGCCCCGAACGCCTCTCCCGTCGCTTCGCTCGCCCCGAATGGGGACCGTCCGGCTGGTGGGTCATCGGCCTTCTCTATTACTAATGGTTAATATGTAGATATCCATTAGAATGGTAGGCGGGGCCAGTCCGCCTCGTCAAGCGACTGGCAGAATCGGAGCGCATCATGACGACGACGTCACCTGCACCCCGCGTAGACGAGCCCGCGCCGCTCGCGCTGGTGAACACCATTTGGATCGATCGAAACGAAGTGCACGACGCGCTTGCCGACGTCGCCGACATGCACACCTGGGTGCGCGCCATCGGTGAGCAATGTGGGTTGACTCCAGCAATCGGCAGTGCCGACGACCGATCCACGGATGCTGCAGCGCATTTGAGCGACTTGCGGAACGCGCTGCGCCGACTGGCCGCCGACCATACGCACGACCCGCGGTCGCTGGGGCGGTCGTCGGTGCCTGATAGTGCGACGGCGACGTCGATCGTGAACACGGCCTCGGCGATGAGCACGGTATGGCCCGAGCTTCAGCCCGATGGTCGGACGCTGATGCGCCGCGACGTCGTGGCCGGCGTCTCGTTCGCCGATGCGCTGACCACGGTGATCGCACAGCAGGCCATCTACCTGGTTACCAGCCCGCAGTGGGACCTGCTGCGGCCGTGCGTTGCGCCCGGATGCGCCTACTTCTTCATGAAGACCCATCGCCGGGAGTGGTGCTCCGCGGTCTGCGGCAACCGCGCCAGGGTCGCGCGACACGCGCAACGCCAACGCGCCCACTAGGCGATGGGTCGACAGTCCAGGGGCCCTTTGGGGCCGCATCGCTCTCTAGCCGGACATGTATGTCGACGTCACGAGCACCATCGGCCGTGCTACTCAATGGGCGATCGGTCGGTTCGTGCACATGCTGGATTGCCGTGCCACGAATCGATCGCCGTGGCGAACAGATGAATTGCTAGTTCGAGCTCGCGGAGCGATACGCATTCGTTGATGGCGTGCATCGCTGAGGGGCTTCCAGGACCCCATACCGTCACGGGGACATTGGGGAGGGCTTGAGCGATGTACGACGCGTCGGTGAAGTACGGCACGGGCACGTCTGAGATGGCGGCCGGAAGCGTGCTCAGCCAGGGTGTTTCGGCCGGGGTCCAGACCGCAGGCAGGTCGATGAGAGTGTTCAGTTCGTCAATGTCCGGCTGCGATCTCCACCAGTGCAGCAACTCTTCCTGGTTGTGGACGGTCCGGTAATCGATCGTGGCGCTCGCCCGCGCAGGAACGATGTTCGGGACGGTTCCGCCGACGAGGCAACCGAGATTTCCTGTCGATTGGCCCAAATTCGTGTCTGATGACATCGGGAGTTGGGTCCGCGCGCGATGAAGTACGTCGATCAGCTTGTCGATGGCGTTGACGCCGAGGTGCGGCGTGCTGCCGTGCGCGGCCAAGCCACGCGTGACGATTTTCAGCCAGAGGGCGCCCCGGTGGCCGAGATGGACGACGTTCGTGGTGGCTTCGGGAATGATCACCGCGCCGAACTGGTGCTCGGCAAGTGTGGGGATGGCGCGTTCGGCTCCGAGCGCCCCGATCTCTTCGTCGCTGGTAAGCAACAAGCCGAGGGGAGTATCGCCGCAGAGCGCGTCGGATAGGGCGGAAAGTGCGGCCACCACACCGGCTTTCATGTCGACCGAGCCCCTACCGCGAAGGTAACCGTCCTCGACGTCGCCACCAAGAGGTGCAAACTCCCAATCTGAGGCAATGCCGATCGGCACGGTATCGACGTGGCATGCGAACAACAGCCGGTCTGTCTGCGGGTCGACGTCGTTGGTGAGCAAGGTCCACGGGTGTGCGCCGTCGAGATCGCCTTGAACGCGAACGGTAGGACACCTGCGCCGGGCCTCGGAGATGCAGACGTCCATCACGCGTCGCTGCGCTACGGCGTTGCCGGACGTCGTATCGACCGAGACCAACTCGGTCAGTAGGCCCTCGTGGTCCATGGCGCCCATACCTACTTGAGCCACGCGCTCATCGCGCGCCGGATTCCACTCGAATGGCCACCGACGACTCCCGGACAATGAGCTTTGAGCCAAGCGATGTGCGCATGGACTGATGTCCTGGCGTGCCGTCGATTGCCTGGGCGAGCAGTCGGACACCTTCCGTCGCGATCGCGGTAAGCGGTTGGGCGATCGTCGTCAGTGGCGGAGTGCTCAACGCGGCAAAGGGAATGTCGTCGAACCCGACGACGACCACTTCGGCGGGTACGTCGACGTTGAGTTCTCGGCATGCTTGCAGGACACCAAGTGCGATCAGGTCGTCGGCGCACACGATTGCGTCGGGACGTGACGGCCCGCCCAGAATCCGTCGGCCGGCTTCCTGGCCCCACTTCACGGAGTAGTCGCCCAACTCAATCCACTCAGATCGCACGGTAATACCATGTGTACCAGCATGTTTGAGAAATCCGGCGCGGCGCAACTCCGTCGATGAGTTGGTCAGCTCTGAACTCACGAACGCCGCACTGCGCACGCCGAGTTCACCCAGATGTGTGACGATCAGCGACTGGGCGAAGTCGTCGTCGATCCCGACCCAGTCCGTATCGGTATCACTCGCCCGCCTGTCGATCTGAACCACAGGTATACGAGCCGAAGCCGACCTCACCGCAGCGGCACTCTCGGTCTCGTTGGTGGGACTGATGATCACTCCGTCCACCCTCCTGGTGACCAGCGAGTCCAGGCGTTTTGCCTCGATGGCGACGTCGGACTGGGCATCGCACAGCAACATCTGCCAACCGCGTTGGGCGAGAGCGTGATCGACATGCTGGATGAGCGCCGTGAAGAACGGATTCGAGATGTCGGGAACCACCATGCCGATGGTGTCGGTGCGATTGCGGCGCAACGAGCTGGCGATCACGTTGCCCGAGTATCCCAATTCGGCGACAGCGCGCTCGATGCGCCCCGCCAGCTTGGGTGAGACGTTCGTAGCGCCCGCCAGCGCGCGCGACACCGTCGCGGTGGAAACGCCGGCCAACTCGGCGACCTGCTTGATCGTCGGTCCCACCAAACCTCCTCCCGTAGGCGACCAGACCTGTCCATATCTAGCACGTTCTGAGACATTTGTGTAATCGTTTACAAATTGGAAACGACCTGGCTGTTGCATCGGAGGACAATCCGGTGTTTCCTTGGTCACACATTCGTCAGTAATCGATTACATCCACGAAGGAAAGGCCCTTGGATGAGACGCCACATACCAACCATCGTCGCAGCGCTTCTTGCGCTCGCCACGCTGGGCGCTGCTAGTGCGTGCAGCAGCGACGACGCCCATCAGCAGACGGCGGACGGGCTGACGAAGGTCAACATGGTCATGGAATGGCCCGTCGCGGATGCCTTCTGGATCCCCTTCCTCGTCGCCAAGGACAAGGGCTTCTACCGGCAGGCCGGAATCGACCTGACGATCACCCCGCCGCCGACTGTCGCCGACACCATGAAGATCCTCGGGACATCTCAAGCCGATGTGGCGTTTACGACCACGCTCGATGTCCTCTTCGCGCGGGACCAGGAGGCACCCGTCGTCGCCACCGGTGCGTACGGGGGGACCAACAACTGGGGCCTCATTGCACGAACGCCTTTCGACCTCGGCCAGATCAAGGGCAAGACCGTCGGCATCTACAACGACGCCTGGTCCAAGGCGCAACTCTCGCTGATGCTGAACTCGGTCGGCCTCAAGCTTTCCGACGTCCAACTGGTCACCGCGACAGACGACACAGTGCCCTTGCTGCTTCAGAACAAAGTCGACATCATCACCGGTGTCACCAACGCAGAGTCATCCGAAATCCGGGCGACTGGCGGCTTTGACCCCTTCTTCATGCCGGCCCGCGATCACGGGGCACCGAACACGCCGATCTTCGTCGTTGCCGGCAACACCGAATGGCTCAACAAGAATCCCGACAAGGCCCGCGCGTTCATGTCGGCCACCATCAAGGGCCTCAACGACGCCGTGACAGATCCGACGGGCGCCCTGGCGGTGTACAAGAAGTCATACCCCAGTGACGACATGGGTTTCGTCACCGATGCGTGGCAATCGACGGTGGCGATCCTGAAGTCGCAACAACCCCCGTTGGTGCAGAGTGATCAGCAGTGGGAAGGGTTGCTGAAGGCCGCCGTGGCACAGGGACTCGTCAAGTCGACTGGCGAGCCCAATTCGTACTGGACCAACGACTACCTGCCGAAGTAGAGACGCACACTGCGAACGAAAGTTTGGACCGCCACATGAACAACGAAGTCTCATCTCTGGTCGTGCCTCGGGGACTCAGCGCTGCGCCACCCGAAGGGCTGGTCAAGGCACAGCTTCTCGCCCGCGATGTCGCGGAAGCAGCGGCTGGTGCAGCCTGGGCGGGGATGACCGAAAAGGATCTGGCGCGGTGGGCTGAGGAGACCCTTCGCGCAGGCGGGTCCACCGGACTCTGGACCCTGGTCAATGTCGGGTTCGGCGCGGGAAGCCTGAAATGCTTCCCGACCGAGATGCCTGGTGACCGCATGCTCTGGAACATCGACTGCGGTTTCATTGACGTCCATCCGGTGGTCGACGGTTGGTGGGGAGACTGCACCCGCACCTTCGTCGTCGGCGACCAGCCCGAATACCTCGAGGCCAAAGACGAGATCCAAACGATTCACGAAACGGTCCTCGCTGCCGCGTATCCAGGAATGCCGGCAAACGAACTGTGGGCGGCGTTCCATGACTCCATCGCAGGCACGGGATGGAATCACATGGACCGACTCGGGAACATCGGGCATTCGATCGGCCAAAATGTCTCCTACACAAAGGGATACATCGATCGTCACAACACCACGAGGATGTGGGGCGGCTGGGCAGTGGAGCCTTTCATCGGCAACCACAACTACGGAGTCAAGGTCGAAGACGTCGTCTGGTTCGGCTCCGAAGGATGCACCATCATCCGCTAGCGACATCCCACATCGATCTCCACCGCACTCAGCAAGGAAAGAGAAATCTCATGGCAAACGTCTTGATCGCTGGCGAGTCGTGGACGACGACGTCGATTCACACGAAGGGCTTCGACTCCTTCACAACCGTGGCCTACCAGGAGGGTGTCCACGACTTCAAGTCGGCATTGGAAAGCACCGGGCATTCGGTGTCCTTCATGCCCAACCACGAAGCAGCCCAGTCATTCCCACGTACCGTCGAGGAGCTGGAACAGTTCGATGTCGTCGTGCTCAGCGACATCGGGTCGAACACATTGCTGCTACCCAACGACGTCTACCTCAGCGGTAAGGCCAGCCCCAATCGGCTTCGTTCATTGCGAGACTGGGTCAAGAGCGGTGGCTCCCTGATGATGGTCGGCGGGTACCTCAGCTTCCAGGGAATCGAAGGCAAGGCCAACTACAAGAACTCGATACTCGCCGAGGCACTGCCAGTGCTGATGGAGGACGGCGACGACCGCGAGGAGTGCCCCGAAGGGGCTGTTCCCCGCATGTTCGGACCCGAACATCCCTGCACGGCAGGCCTGCCCGACGCGTGGCCCGCACTTCTGGGGTTCCAACGCCTGCGCGCTCGCTCCGCGTCAGAAGTCCTCGCACAGGTCAACGGTCACCCTTTACTCACCGTTGGCACCTACGGCCTCGGACGGTGCGCCGCCTTCGCCAGCGACATCGGGCCCCATTGGGCGCCATCGACCTTCACCCAGTGGGATGGATTTGCCCGGTTGTGGGGGCAGACCGCGACGTGGCTGGCCGCCGAATCGTCCGAACCCACCGCAGGGCCACGGATAGCCGAGGCGGCCGCGCGGTGAGCCTCATCCTGAGCGGGGTCTCACAGAGCTTCGGTAACGTCGAAGCCCTGGCTCCGGTGGACCTCGAAGTCGAACCCGGTGAATTCGTATCCATCGTCGGCCCGTCGGGGTGCGGCAAGTCGACGATCTTCAACATCGTCTCGGGCCTACTCAAACCGACGTCGGGTTCAGTGACGTTGGACGGTAACCCGATAACGGGTCAGACCGGGCATGTCGGGTACATGTTGCAGAAAGACCTGCTCCTACCCTGGCGAACCGTCCTCGACAACATCGTGCTGGGCGCCGATCTCCGTGGCCGTGCGACCCGCCAGGAGCGCCAGAGCGCGGCGGACATGGCCGCGCGGTATGGGCTGGGCGACTATCTGAACCACTATCCGCACGCGCTTTCGGGCGGTATGCGCCAACGGGTCGCGGTCATGCGGACCCTCGCCCTCGACCACTCCGTGATGCTGCTCGACGAACCGTTCGGTGCGCTCGACAGCCATACCCGACTATTGATGCAGCAGTGGTTGCTCGATGTATGGCGTGAGCAACGCAAGACGATCCTGTTCGTCACTCACGACATCGACGAAGCCCTGTTCCTCTCCGATCGGGTGATCGTCATGTCGCCGCGTCCTGGCCGAGTACAGGAAGTCGTCAGAGTCGACCTCGGACGGCCACGGGACGTCCATCTCACCGCCGAGATGCCGTACACCTCCCTCAAAGGCCATCTCCTAGACCTCATCTACGGCCGGGCCGCATAGGACGCGCATCATGTCATCAACCAAGTCAGCCAAGAGTGCACGCGTCTTCACCGCTATAGCGATACCGCTGGTGAGCCTCGCCGCCGTCCTCCTGGTGTGGGATCTCTCCGTCCGCATCTTCGACATCGCCCCCTATGTGTTGCCCAGCCCGCAACGCACCTTCACCGCCCTCCAAGACGACTGGGACACGTTGAGCGCCGGCGTATCCATCACCTCGAAGGAGTTCATCACCGGGTTCCTCATCGGCGCCCTCGCAGGGTTCGTCTTCGCGCTCGCCATGTCGTGGTCGCGACTCGTGCAGCGGCTCATCTACCCGGTGCTGATCACGTCGCAAGCCGTGCCCATCATCGCCGTCGCCCCAGCTTTGGTCATCTGGATGGGATTCGGGTTGGCGCCCAAACTGACGATCGTCGCACTGATCGTGTTCTTCCCCGTGGTCGTCAACGTTCTCGACGGTTTGGCCGCGGTGGACAAGGACCTCGTTGCGCTGGCCACCGCGATGGGTGGAACGCGATGGCGGATCTTCCGGTCAGTGACTCTGCCCGCCACGCTGACTCCGTTGTTCTCCGCACTGAAGATGTCAGCGACGTTCGCCGTCACCGGTGCCGTGCTCGGCGAGTGGACCGCCAGCACCTCAGGAGGACTGGGGGTAGCTCTCCTGGAGGCTCAGTCCCGACTCGACGTAGCCTCAGTGTTCGCGGCGATCGTGTTACTCGTCGTCCTCGGCCTGGCGGCGTTCGGGGTCGTGGCCCTGGTCGAGGTGATCCTCACCCCCTGGCGACGATCACCGGTAGCACCAGGATGGCGAACCCACTTCAGGAACCGATCACTCTCTACCCCAAGTGAATCGGCGCAGAGTAGATCGGTTGCGGCGGCGGAGATGGCGACCCCGTGATCAAAGTCGCCAGCGTGCAAAGCAACCCCATCATGAATGGGGTCGACGAGAACGTCACCAACATGGTGCTCACCATCGAGGCACTGGCCCGCGACGGTGTCCAACTGGTCGTGTTCCCCGAACTCGCCACCACCGGTTACATGTTCGACGGTGCTGCCGAAGCCCGTGCGGTGGCGGAGGAAGTGCCGAGCGGACCGACCGTGAACCGTCTCATCGAGGCATGCGCCGACAACGACATCCATATCGTGTTCGGCATCGCGGAGAAAGCCGGCGATCACCTCTACAACTCGAGCGCCATCCTAGGTCCACGGGGATACATCGGCACCTATCGCAAACTTCATCTCTGGGACAACGAGAATACGATCTTCACTCCCGGCGATCTCGGGTTGCCGGTCTTTGCGACCCCGCTTGGCATTATCGGGATTCTCATCTGCTACGACGTGTGGTTCCCGGAAGCCGCTCGGGCTCTGACACTTTCGGGCGCTGAGCTGCTGTGCGTGCCGACGAACTGGGTGCCGCTCATGGCGGGCAACGGTGACGATGACACTGCAATGGCCAACGTACTGTGCATGGCCAACTCCCACTGCAACGGGATACCCATCGTCGCCGCCGACCGCTGCGGACTCGAACGGGAACAACTGTTCCTCGGCCGCAGCATCATCACCCACGCAACCGGTTGGCCCGCAGCGGGTCCCGGATCAGCCGAACACGAGGAAATCCTGATTGCAGAGATCGACGTCGCCGCCTCCGCTGCCGCACGCCAGTGGAACGAATTCAACAATCCGCTCACGAACAGGCGTGTCGACGCGTATGCCGCAGGCAGCCGATCCTGACGCCGGCTAATCGCCAGTGCGCGTGAATGTTTCGGTGACGGCCGTGCTGGCAGCGCAGTTCCCCGTCTGCTCCTGGCGCCCGTTTCCGATGAGCAGCGTGATCGGATCCTGCGGTGGCTCGGGCAGCGGAAACTGCGCGGTGTACTTCAAGTGCGTCGGGCCTCCGGGCGGCGGGCACTTGCCGTCGAACTCGAGTTCGGAGGTCCACTTCCCGTCACTGAAGATCAGCGGCCGAAAGTCTGACGGTGCATGGAAGTAGCTCATGCACCGATCGCCACCGCGAAGGCAGTCGGTGGTGACGGAGTAGAGCAGATCCTGTTGTGGGGAGCCGTTCGAGAAGTTGCGCGTGAGGTGATAGTGGCCGCGCAATGCCATCGCAGGCGACACCACCCGGGGCGGCAGGGTGGCCGGGTCGGGAACTGTGTTGACGTCGAGGCTTCCGGTGCGGGCGAAGGTCACGGTTCCCCGTCCCGAGCAGCCATCGCTGGTAGTCCCGCTGAACTCGCCGGAGAGGGTGCCGTCGGGGCGGGGTTCGAGGGTGAACACGTCCCAGACTTCGGCGGGGGCGTTGTGGCACTGATCCGAGCCGAGGCCGACGGCCATCCAGCGTCCGTCGACCTCGTCGAACACCAGGCTCGACACCGCAGGCCCTTCGCCACTGAGCCGCAAGGCCGTCGCCACGCACCCGTCCGGGCGGCACGCCGAGCGCACGCCCCATCTGGCCGTCATCGGTGTGGCACCTTCGACCGTCTGGCCGTCCATGAGGGTGGTCGCGCTGAAGTCGGCCCGGTAGATCCCGGTGAAGGGCGCCATGCCGGGTGGCGCGGCGGCGGTCGTGGTCGGCGTGGCGGCGGGTTCGTGGTCCCGTGCCAGCCACACCGCCCCGAAGACGGCGCCGGCGATCAGCACCGCGACGCCGACGAGTGCGCCGATCAGGACGCGGCGCCGCTTCCCTGGCGGCGACGGCGGACCGCTGAACTGTGTGGCTGCGGTCGTCGATTCGCCGGTGATGGCTTGGCGCCGTTGGGTCTGCGCCGGATCGGGTGCCACGGGCAGGTGTGGGCCGCTCAGCGTCGTGATGGCGTGTCGCGCCGCGGCCGCCATCTCCACGGTGCTCTGGTAGCGATCGGTGGGTTGTTTGGCCAGCCCGGTGGCGACCACGTCGTCCAACGCCGTCGGGACGGTGTCGCGGTCCTCGGAGGGCTTCGGTGGCGGCATGACCATGTGGCCCACCGCGATCTGCTCGAGCGTGGTGCC
>Ga0137412_10001478_pt1 | contig 18336 bp, 32 predicted proteins | sample CZODoug2_1_16fun_FD_122160 | JGI IMG/M metagenome (GOLD analysis project Ga0137412, IMG submission 122160) | Vadose zone soil fungal communities from Angelo Coast Range Reserve, California, USA - CZODoug2_1_16fungal (Hybrid Assembly) | ecosystem: Environmental > Terrestrial > Soil > Vadose zone...
TGTCCTAATGACTGTTGACCGCACAATCACCGTTCGTCGACTTCGAACCGGCTCGGTGTTTCGTCTCCTTGCCGCCGGCATCTTTTTCTCGACGGTTCCTTTTTTCATCTTGATGGGTGGGTTCGCCGGGTTGGGCTTTAACACTCTCAGATGGAACAATGAGCCAGTGTTGGGGATAAAGGGACTGCTGCTCTCGCCGCTGATGGGCCTCATTGCCGCGGCGATCTTCACGGCTCTGGCTGGTGCAGGTGTAAGTTTCGGCCTGTGGCTGTACTCGAAATTCAGGCCGCTGACCTTGCGAATGCTAGAGGACACGGATGCGCCAGCTACATAACAATCGTTGGAGCGTGCCGTGAGGGTGGTCGGTTTGGTGCCTCGGGAGCTGGGAGATTGTGCGCCCTCGGCGCTCTCGGGCGCGGTCGTCCGGCCCCTCAACTTCACCGTTAGACAACTCAGGGGGCTCCCATGGACACCGGTCAAACTGCCGCTTCCACATTGTCCGCTCCCGCAGCGAATCCTCATGTGCTTTGGCGTCAGATGCTCGGATTTGTGCTGTGGGTTGGAATACTGTCGCTACCTGCAGGGGGGCCATTTGGCGCAGTACTTTGCCTAACGCTTGGCGGTCTCACGTTCGCTGATGCCTGGCAGTCAGGCATTTACAAGCGTCCCGACCGGAAGGCTTTTCTGAATGTCTCGCCTATGGCATGGGGCATCGCGATGGCGCTCCTCTTTATCGTCGCGTACCCAGCGTACGTTCTCAATCGGAACAAACTTCGCACCATTCGCGGAACGAACGCTTACTTCTGGGCTATGACCCTCGTGGGTGCAGTTGTTCTGGCGCTCTTGGTTATCAATGTCTTAAAGATCGCCGCCCATCGTGTTCAGTGAGAGCGGTTGGAGCGGACCGTGACGGGCGGGTGCTGGACATGCCTGTGTGCGGCCGCTCAACCTCATCGTTAGGTTCCCTCGGCGTGCGCCATCGTTGAGGTAGTCGCCATGATTGGCACAATACGACTTTTGGTGGTTCTCGGTTACGTCGCTGGCCTCTTGGGCTGCACGCCACCGCAATTCGCGCTTGGTCCGGGAGCCGCGCAGGTACGAGTCACAAATACCGCGGCTGATGTTGCGGGCTGCACACCGGTAGGAAACATTAAGGTACCCAAGGACTCCCAGGGTTTCGTTGCTCCTTACTACGCGTTGGGGCAGTTGAAGAATCAGGCGGTGGGCTTCGGCGGTAACGCCGCATTTGTGACAGAAGGCTCGCTGAGCGTTCCTCAGGCGGGCATCGCATACCATTGTTCGAAGCCCGCAGATGCGGGAACCTGCAGATTCCACAGCATGTCGGGCCAGGATTCCACGTGATGCCGGGCCGGTATTCCACGGCAAGCCGGGCCACCGTTCCATAGCAAGCCGGGCCGGGTAATAGAGAGCAGGACAACCGAGCTACCGTGATCTTTTCGGGGTGTTCCCGGGGAGGTCGACGGTGGCGCAAGCGAGGTTGTCCGTGCGCAAGATCCGCGAGGTGCTGCGCCTCAAGAACGAGGCGCGGCTGAGTGACCGCCAGATCGCAGCCGTGCTGGGCTCGGCGCGCTCGACGGTGCAGGAGTGTCTGCGCCGGGCGCGCACGGCCGGCTTGTCCTGGCCGCTGCCGGATCTGGACGAGGATGAGCTGCATGAGCGGCTCTATCCGCGCACCCCGAGCGCGCCGCGCTATCCGACGCCGGACTTCGAAGCGATCCAACGGGAGCTGGCGACCAAGGGCGTAACACGGCTGCTGCTGTGGCAAGAGTACAAGGCCCAACATCCGGAGGGCTGTCAGTACAGCGCGTTCTGCCGCGACTACGACGCCTGGCTGGGTCGGCAGGACGCGGTCATGCGCTTCGAGCACGTGCCGGGCGATAAAGCCTTCGTCGACTACGCCGGCAAGACGATGGCGGTCGTGGATCGGCACAGCGGCGAGATCCAGGTCGCCCAGGTGTTCGTCGCCGCGCTCGGGGCAAGCCACTACACGTACGTTGAGGCGACCCTCACCCAGACGGTGGCCGACTGGCTCGCAGCTCACGTGCGCTCGCTCGAGTACTTCGGCGGGGTACCTCGGGCGATCGTCCCGGATAACCTCAAGAGCGGTGTGCGCCGCCCCTGTCGCTACGAGCCGGATCTCAACCCCAGCTACCAGGACTTCGCCGAGCACTATGGCGTGGCGATCCTGCCGGCGCGGGTGCGTAAGCCGCGCGACAAGGCCATCGTCGAGGTGGGTGTCCAGGGAGTGGAGCGCTGGATCATGGCGCCGCTGCGGCAGCGCACCTTCTTTAGTCTCGGCGATCTCAACGCGGCGCTGCGCGAGCAGCTCGAGCGCTACAACGAGCGTCCGCTCTCGCGCGAGGCCGGCACGCGCCGCAGTCGCTTCCTCGAGCTTGATCAGCCGGCGCTGCGGCCGCTCCCGCTGCAGCGCTACCAGTACGCCACCTGGAAGCGTGCCAAGGTGTTCCTCGACTACCACATCGAGCACGAGCGCCGTTATTACTCGGTTCCGTACCGCCTGATCGGCAAGAGCGTGGATCTTAGGATCAGCGCACATACGATCGAGGTCTATTACCGCGGCCAGTCCGTCGCACGGCACGTGAAGGCAGCTGGCTCCCGGCGGTTTATCACCGAGCCAGGGCATCGGCCCGAGCGCCACAGTGCCGTCATCGAGCTCAGCCACGAGCGCCTCCTTGAGCGTGCCGAGGCAATCGGGCCCTCCACTGCGGCTCTCTTGCGTGAGCAGACCGCACGGCGAGTGCATCCGGAGGAGGCGCTGCGCGCCAGCCTCGGGATCCTGCGCCTTGCCCACGACTTCAGCGCCGGCGCGCTCGAGCACGCCTGCCAGCGGGCACTCGAGCTCAAGGCTTACAGCTACCGCGCCGTGCGCACCCTGATCATCGCACCGGCATCGCCGGCCCCCACCACCACCCCGACACCGGCACACGACAACGTGCGCGGCGCCGGCTACTTCTCTTGAGGATCCGATGCTCACCCAACCCCTACTACAGCAACTGCACGAGTTACGCCTGCGCGGCATGGCCGCCGCCTTCGAGCAGCAGCTCACGACGAGTACCTCCAACCAGATGTCCTTCGATGAGCGCTTGGGCCTTCTCATCCAGAACGAGATCCTCGAGCGTCAGTCCTACCGGCTACGACAGCGACTGCGCTGGGCCAAGCTCACCCAGGAAGCCGCCATCGAGGACATCGACCTCAAGGCCGCCCGCGGTCTCGATCGCGCCAGCCTCGGCCAGGTCACCCGCCTCGAGTGGATCGCCGAGCACCTCAACGTGCTTATCACCGGCCCCACCGGCGTCGGCAAGAGCTACTTCGCCTGCGCGATCGGTCATGCCGCCTGCCGCGCCGACCACAGCGTGCGCTGCTTCCGGCTCCCTCGGCTCATCGATGAGCTCACACGCCATACCGCGCTGCAGAACAAGTCCACGTTCCTGCGCCAGCTCGCCAAGGCCGATCTCATCATCATCGATGACTTCGGTCTTGCACCACTGCCCGATGCGATCCGTCGCGACCTGCTGGAGATCCTCGATGACCGCTACGATCGCAGGTCGACGTTGATCACCAGCCAACTGCCCGTGGAGCAGTGGCACACTTACCTCGAGGATCCGACCGTCGCGGATGCGATCCTCGATCGGCTGATCCACAACAGCTACCGGCTCGCTCTCAAGGGTGAGTCGATGCGCAAGCAAAAGACGACTGCACTACCGTCGAAGACGGCTAAAGGCCATTGACGAAGATCAGGAGCTCAACCAAAGTATCAACGTCCTGCTCACACCCGGACCGGCATCACATGGAACGCTGGACCGGCATCGGCTGGAATCCCCGGCCGGCATGCGTGGAATCCCCAGGAACCTAACAATCGTTGGAGCGGGCCGTGATGCGTCTGTGGTTGAGCGCCGCGAGCGCTGGAAGACAGTGTGCGCTCCCGCGCTAGTCTGGCGGCGGTGCACCGCCGCTCAAGCTCATCGTTAGACGTCGAGTAATCCAGCACTCCGGCACCGGCACGGCGGGCATCTTGGCGCCTCTGATTCCCCATTTGTAACCCGTAACGTTATAGGTTACACTCTGCCCGGATGATCCGGGCATTCCGTCACAAGGGACTGGCTAAATTCTTTGCGACGGGATCTCGAGCGGGGATTCAGGCTGCGCACGCTGAGCGCTTGCAGTTAATCCTCGCAGCACTGAATGCAGCAGTCGCTCCAGGCGATATGGGACTGCCCGGGCTGAAGCTGCACCCGTTAAAGGGTGCCCGCAGGGGCACTTGGGCCGTGAGTGTCAGTGGGAACTGGCGCATCACGTTTCGATTCAGCGGTAAGGACGCAGTTGACGTTGACTATGAGGACTATCACGGAGGTGGCTCATGAGGATGCATAACCCTCCTCATCCGGGGCAGATTATTCGGCAGCTTTGTCTTGAGCCTCTGGGCATGTCGGTGACTGAGGCAGCCAGCGCTTTAGGCGTGAGCCGCAAGACGTTGTCGGCGCTCTTGAATGGTCGAGCCGGCATTAGCCCCGAAATGGCGGTACGTTTGTCGATCGCCTTTGGGACGAGCTCTGAGAGCTGGATGAACCAGCAGACGCAGTACGATCTTTGGCATGCTGAAAAGCGTCGCAAGGACCTTCGGGTTTCACGCGTTGCGGCCTGACTCGACGTCTAACAATCGTTGGAGGGGGCCGTGACGCGTGGTCTGTTTGGCGCCGCCGGCGGAGGAAGAGATTGTGCGCCCGCGGCTCCAATCGGGCGCTTATGCCCGGCCCCTCAACTTCACCGTTAGAAGTCGCTATGGAACAGTTCGGCTCCGCACCCTGGTCGACCGCTCGCGCGCGGCGCTTGCGCATTTACAGGCTGCTCGCTAATTCATTTGGGCCATTACTTGCAGTCGCTTTGCTCACGATTGTGCTTCGGTGGACGTTTCCACCGCTCCTCCTAGCTCTGGTAGTCATTTGGATGCCGGTCGCTGCCTTGTTGGTTGTGCTGGCTGTGCCTTGGCTCCTGGTGTCGTGGGGTTTTGCATTAGGCGCGATCAAATGCCCATCGTGCGGTGTTGCGTTTGCACCCAGATTCACGCTGTGGATCCCGAAGAACTGTCGGAGTTGTGGGTATGACATCAGCGCCGTTGGCCATCGGCGCGACTTCTAACAATCGTTGGAGGGGGCCGTGAAGCCTGGGCGCCGATCCGGCCAAATCGTCCGGCCGCTCAACCTCATCGCTAGCGGTCATGTGAGGTTCCCGTGCAGCACTTCTGCCCTGAACAGCATGCACACTAGCCGGTTGGTTGTCGTGCTTCTGCTGGCGCCAAAGCTCCACGAGCGTAGGAGGACGCCGCCATGGCCGACAGTGTGAACTGGACTTGTCCGACGTGTAACGTCCCTGTGACAACACACTTCTGCGCCCACTGCGGCGAGGAGCCGTTGGCGTCTCGTGATCTTACCCTGCGCGGGCTCGGCGAGAAGTTGCTTCATGCCCTCACGAGCATTGACGCCCGCACAATGCGCTCCGCTTGGAAGCTACTGCGCCACCCTGGCGAACTCACGCTGGCATGGACGAGGGGCGTGCGCAAGTCGTACGTGGCACCGTTTCAGCTCTTTCTGATTGCCAACGTCATCTTCTTCGGGGTGCAGTGGCTGACCAGCGAGAACGTCTTCAGTTCCTCGCTTGACTCACATCTCTACCACCAGGATTGGAGCGATCTCGCTCAATCGTTGTTGGCACGGCGACTGGAAGCGACGCACACGACCCTCGAACAATATGAACCAGTATTCGATAGTGCGGTCGTATTGAATGCGAAGTCGCTCATCTTGCTGATGACGATACCGTTCGCATTGGTTCTGCCGCTGGCATTCTTTCGCGAACGCCGCCCGTTCATGACGCACGTGGCGTTCTCGCTTCACCTATACACCTTCCTATTGCTGCTCTTCTGCGCCACCCTTTTTTTGGCAAGATTCAGTGAGCTGCTCGGGTTTGGCGGGCTGGATGTGCCTCGCGTTGACAACTTCCTGAGCATCGCGAACCTCGCAACATGCACCGCCTACATCTATCTCGCGAGTGGTCCGGTCTACGGCGCCAGCGGCAAACTCCGGGCCGCCAAAGCACTCCTGCTGGCTCTGACGGTGGCAGCCATCGTACTGGGCTATCGATTCGTTCTGTTCCTCGTCACCTTGTACACCACTTGAACGGCTCGCCAAGATGACGGCTAACCTCGCTTGGAGCGGACCGTGACAGGCGGGTCCTGGCGCGCCGCGAGCGCACTTCGCTATGTTGCGCTCGGTCGAGCTGGACATGGTTGCCTGCGGGCGCTCAACCTCATCGTTAGGCGCCTAGGCTTCGTCTGGAGGAATTCGGTGCGCAATCAAGATCTTCGACCCCACTCTGGGTAGGGCATGTCGCCCTGAGACAAACCGATTGGAAGAATCCGCGCAGTTCATGCTCACGATCGGGATGCGGACCCGTGCACAAAGGGTCTGAGGTGGCTATCTTTGAGCTGCGCGGAGGAACGCATTTGGCCTACGCCGATCGAAGCTATGCCATCCATCGATCACGACTGCCAATATGGCACCTAACACTCGATTGGGCTGGGCCGTGATGGGGCAGTGCCCGCGCGCCGCGAGCACGCTGCGCTATTTTGCGCTCTCGTCGCGCTGGGCGCGCATGCGCGCGGCCGCTCAACCTCATCGTTAGATCTCGATATGCGCCTCACTCCGGACAGTACAGCACTTCGAAGGTGGCGCCTCTGGGTCGGGGCGGTCCTCATTGCAGAGATTTGTTGGTTCGCACTCCTGCATCCGCGGATCGCTGGAAACTTTCGCTCGATTCTTGTGTTGGCGCTGCTTCCTCTGACGGTTGTTGGATACGTTTACCTGATGGCAGCCGTTTCCGCGTACCTTGCTGACCGAGAGTGGGATCTTCGGTTTCGCCAGATGATTGTCATTATGCTCGGGCTCAGTGTTGGGTCCTTCGTGTTCGCGGTACTGTGGCTCGCGAAGGTGCATTTTGAAGGCGAGCTCGGCTGAAAGTATACGGCATGAGATCTAACAAACGCTTGAGCGGGCCGTGACACATACGTGGTTACGCGCTGCGGGCGCTGGAAGGCAGTCTGCGCCCGCGGCACTGATCAGACGGCGTCGTGCGGCCGCTCAAGCTCATCGTTAGGATCCAAGAAACGCCATGCTGGTACTCCTCAAATTCATCGCCACGTTCGCAGCCGCCATGTTTGCCGGCGCAGCGCTGTACGTGAACTTCGCGGAGCACCCCGCTCGGATGACGCTCGACACCAGGTTTGCGGCGGCGCAGTGGGCTCCGAGTTACCGACGCGCCACCTGGATGCAGGCACCCTTAGCATTGCTCAGCCTTGTGGCAGGCCTCGGTTCGTGGTTGCTGGGTGGTGGTCTCGGATGGGCCATTGCGGCTCTTCTGATTGGCGCCGTGGTTCCCTTCACATTTATCGGCATCATGCCCACGAACAGGGCATTACTTGCGCCGGGTCGCGATCTCGGCACGGCAGAGACGCGTTCCTTGCTCGAGCATTGGGCGAAGCTTCACGCGGTGAGAACGGGGCTTAGCCTTGCCGCGACAATCCTGTATGTATATCTCGCGCTTGGATCCTAACCCTCGGTTGGAGCGGGCCGTGAGGGGTGGTGGTGGGCGCGCCTGTGGCCGGCCGCTCAAGCTCATCGTTAGGCGTCATACCACCACCCTAGGGGCATCCATGAAGATGAACCGCCTCATTCCAATGCTGCCAGTAAGAAGCATGCCGGCGAGCGTCGATTTCTATGAGAAGCTCGGCTTCAGCCTCGAGCAGAGGAACGATGATTGGCGCTGGGCGATGCTCTGCTTTGGCGAGTGTCGTCTGATGGTGGATGAGTCAATCAACGTTCACCCGGGCATTCCCCGATCCTCCGTTCTCTACCTTTACCCGGATGACATTTCTGAGTTTCACAAGCAAGTGCGGAGGAACGGGCTGGTCGTCCCGGACTTAGAAGTCACCTTCTACGGCATGACCGAGTTCCGGATCGATGACCCGGACGGGAATCGATTGTGGATTGGGCAAAACGCTTCAACAGGAGCCTAACGCCCGCGGACTCAATGGTCGCGAACCTTGGGTAGGTAAGGGATGCCGCCTAACAATCGTCGGAGCGGGCCGTGATGCGTGGGTGGTTGGGCGCCGCGGGCGCCGGAAGACAGTGTGCGCCCGCGGCGCTCGCACGGCGGCATCGGGCGGCCGCTCAACGTCTATTCGCAAGGCCACGAAACATGAAGCGCGTTACTACTTCTCACAGATCTTCGAATAAGCTCTCCAGGGTACGGAAAATGATTGACGCCGATATAGTGCGCGACGGCGACGCACCGGAGTGGACTCCTGAGATGTTCGCGCGCGCCGTCGCGCGCAAGGGCCTAAAGTCCGTCCCAAAGAAAGCGCTTCTGTCGCTTCGAATCGACTCCGACGTGATCGAATGGTTTAAGAAACAGGGCGCGGGATATCAGTCCCGAATGAACGCCCTGCTGCGCGCATACATGGAGGCGCATAAGTGACTCGCGCTCCAACCAAGCGCTCCAGGCATCGCCCGGCAGACGCTCCGCGTGCGGGGTACCCTCGTTCGCTGTGCTCACTCGGCACGCCTGAGCGTGAACATTAGGGGCTTTGGAACCGAATTGGACACGTCATCTCTTCTTTGGGGTTTGCTCTTCGGCTCAATTGGGCTTGGCTTCTTCGTGTACGGAAGAAGGCAGAAGAGGGTCGTGCCGTTGGTCACTGGGCTGGCCTTGATGATTTTTCCGTATTTCGTGTCCAACACTATTCTGCTCGTCACATTGGGAATCGTGCTTATTGCTATCCCATACTTCGTCAGAATGTGACCTATGCAAAACACACGTCGTCGTGTTCTTCAAGGGTCACACTCTTGCGCTCGTCCTTCAGGCCTCTCGCGTGAGAGTTCATCAGCTCCGCGACGCATCAGCCGCCTAACCATCGGTTGAAGCGGCCGTGACAGGTGGGCGGTGGCGCGCCGCGGGCGCGCTTCGGTAATTTGCGCTCGCGCCAGCCGTCTCAGCCTATGACTACCTCGCTGATCTGGATCACCGGAGACAGGTCGGTGTATCTCGGTATGTCGGCCATGATCTCCTTTGCGTGAGGGCCGAACCCAGTTTGGAAGGCTTCTACGGAGTCGCAAAAGATGTGGCACATGGCAACATACGTCGCTGGTGCATCTGGAGTAGCGCCGGCCAGGCCCTTGTCGACAGTGTAGTATTTGCAACTCTCGGCCATACGCGCCTTGACTAGCGGCATGTGCTTGTCGATCGTGCACCACCGACGCGCGCCGATGCAAAGACTGCACCGAGCCACGGGCGTAAACCTGGCTCCCGCGGCACAGTGAATCGAAAGGGGAAATGACCATGCCCACAGGCACCATCCGACTTCACAGAGTGTTCCGCGCCAATCCGGAGCGCATCTATCGAGCGTTCCTGGACGCTGACGCAGTCGCTAAGTGGCTTCCGCCATATGGTTTCACCTGCAAGGTTCACCACATGGATGCCAAGCTCGGCGGCACCTACAGGATGGCGTTTACAAACTTCACGACAGGCCACGGTCACTCGTTTGGCGGCGAGTATCGTGAAGTGGTGCCATTCGAAAGAATTCGCTATACGGGTAGGTTCGACGACCCCAACTTGCCCGGGGAAATGCAGACGACGGTGACCTTGCGGCAAGTGTCGTGCGGAACTGAGTTCAACGTAGTGCAAGAAGGGTTACCCGAAGCGATTCCGCTCGAGATGTGCTATCTCGGCTGGCAAGAGTCGCTCGCACAACTTGCGAAGCTCGTCGAGCCCGAGATTCCGGGATAGTGAGGCTGCCGTTCATTTCGAACGTTAGATGGCCACCGCTGGCCCCGTCGCACTAATCAAACAGCGAGGAATGTAGTGTCGAAACTCCGCGTCCAAAGCTTCGCTATCTCCATCGACGGCTACGGTGCTGGGCCGAACCAAGATCTCCAGAATCCGCTTGGCGTCAGGGGCCCTGAGTTGATGGAGTGGTTCTTCCACACGCGCGTATGGCGCAGGATGCACGGCAATGACGATGGAGAGACGGGAGTCGATAACGGATTTGCGGAGCAAGGCTTCGCCGGAATCGGTGCCTGGATTCTAGGGCGCAATATGTTCGGTCCTGTCCGAGGCCGGTGGCCGGACGACAGCTGGAAGGGCTGGTGGGGCGACGAGCCGCCGTATCACACGCCGGTCTTCGTGCTGACGCATCACCAGCGGGCGCCGCTCAGGATGGCGGGAGCTACGGAGTTTCGCTTTGTCACCGGGGGCATTCACGACGCTTTGGAGCAGGCGACCGCTGCTGCGGGCGGCCGCGACGTCCGCCTCGGCGGCGGCGTATCCACTATACGGCAGTATCTGCGCACCGCCCTGATTGACGAGCTGCATCTCGCAATCCGGCCTGTCTTACTCGGTTCCGGGGAGCATCTCTTGAACGACATTGATATGCGTGCTTTGGGGTATGAATGCGCGAAGTACGTCGCGGGCGAACGCGCGACGCACGTCTTTCTACGCAAGCGCGCGTGACGCTCGATGAGCCACCTAACCCCTCAATGCAGCGCTCAAGCTCATCATTAGGCGGCAGCTTGCGGTTCCGCGCGAGGTTCAAGAACATAGGGACGCGCTGCTGGTTTCGCTATGCGCTCAAAGCACATTCGGACTCCTATGGATTGTCGCGCGCTCCAGCGTCACGGTAACCCATTTCATTTTTACGCTCGTCGCTAGGCAGTAGCATGGAGCAAATCGTGCACGTCACCTTCGCAGCCCACGTGCCTCTGGACACCGTAGCCAGCATGGTTACCTGGCTCAGCTCATGCGCTATGGTTCGCGCGACGGACGCCAGCCAGCGGGGTTACGTCGTCACGGTGCAACGTCCGAGCGCGATGGCGCATCTCGAAAGACGGCTGGCTGATTGGGAGAAGTATGGGCTCCTTAATTGGCAGGTTGCTGCCCCCTGACCACTCGCTGCAGCGAACGCGCGGCCGGCAGTTTCGGAGAGGCCACGATGTCGGGCTTGCGGATAAAATGCTTTCGTTGATGCCAGCGGCACCGGCGCGTCGCTCGACCTCATTGTTGTGAAGCACGAGGATGTGTTGCGCCATGATCAAGAAAGTCGGCACTACCGTAGTCCTTGCGAAGCACAAGGCTTCATGCCATTGCGGATCGGTGGTGCTGGAGCTCGACTTGCCCCACGGTATCGTTGATCCGAGACGGTGCAACTGTTCGATCTGTCGAAGAAAGGGTGCAATAGTCGCCTTCTGTTGCAACTGCGGGATCTACACGCACCATCAGCGTCGTTCGAACCCTGAGGAGTACGGTTTCAACGTGGGTTGCCTCGAGGGCGTCAATCCCTTCGACATTCCCCATGTGCCGACCAATGACGGTGTCAATCACCCGGCAGATCGTCGTGCTTCGTAACAATCGCCTGACGGGCCGTGAGGCAGGGTGGTTCTGCGCAGCGGGCACTTTGGGACGGTGTGCGCTCGTGTCGCGCTGGATTGGCGGCGTGTGCGTGGAGAGGAGCAGAGGAAGTCACCATGCCATCAACTGGTCTCAAACGCTTGCGGGATGACTGGCAGCTGCTGAGCTATTACCAGAGATTCGAGAGCGTTGTCGCTCTGATCCTGACGCTGATCGTCGGGCTGATCATCGTGGTCGCGCTCTTCCGACTGACCCTTGCGGTGGTATCAGGCGTGCTTCTGGGCGCGCTTGACCCGTTGAGCCATGAAGTGTTTCAGACCGTCTTTGGCGAAATCATGACTCTACTGATTGCCTTAGAGTTCAACCACACTCTGCAGTACGTGGTCACGCGTCAGCAGAGCATCATCCAAACCTCGGTTGTGCTGCTCATTGCCATGCTGGCTCTTGCGAGGAAGTTCATAATCTTGGATTTGCAGACAGTCACAGAGGGTCAGCTGTTTGGCCTTGCTGCCGCTACACTGGCTTTGGGAGCAACCTATTGGCTCCTCAGAGAGAGGCAGGCCAACAAGGGAGCAAGCGGTGCCTGACAGTCGGTTGCGGGGGACGTTTCAGCCGCGCAGCGCGGCTGCATGCCCCACTGAAGGAGGCGTTAGACGGCAGTGCGACAGGTAGTGCGCAATGCTTCAACGGCGATCGCCGCGCTGGCGTCGGCGTTGATCGTCGGTGCCGCGCTCCAGAAGGCGTTCTCTCTCCTCTGGCCTGCACTCGCCACCCGCGTGGTAGGTGTAGCGGACGCGGGTACCTACGTTGGGTACGCGTCAGTTGCGGCGTGCTTTTTCATCTGCGGATTCATCGCGCCCCGCTGGATCAGATCGCGCTTCCCCTTGGCATGGCTGCTACTGCCGATCGCCGTTGTCTATGCGGCCGCGATCATTCGCACGCCAAGAATTCTTGAGTGCCTTCCCCGCTGGTGGTCCGGGTGCTGGCTGATACATTCGCTATTCATTGTGCCGCTGCTCGCGTGCGCATGTGGATACGTCGCGCTTACACTGGCTCGAGGCATTCGATCTGGTAGCGGACAAGGCCGATGAGGCTCACAGTCGCTCCTCTTACGCCAGATCGCTGGACCGACGTCGAAGCGGTCTTCAGTGCCAGGGGGTGTTCGGTGGCTCGTGGCTGCTGGTGCATGGCCTACCGTCTCAGCGGCTCACGCGAACCATTGCCACCCGGGATGACCCGCTCTCAAGCGAATCGAGCTGGCCTCAAGGCGCTCGTCGATGCCGGCAATCCACCAGGCCTGATCGGCTATCGCGGCAAGGTCCCAGTCGGTTGGGTCTCCATCGGTCCACGTGAAGAGTACCGCAAGCTCAAGCGCTCGCCTGTGATGAAGGCGGTCGACGAGCAATCGGTCTGGTCAGTCGTCTGCTTTGTTGTGCCGGCCGAGTACCGCGGCCAGGGTGTGGCGCAGGCACTCCTCAGGGGAGCCGTTGCGTACGCCAAGAAACAAGGCGCCACGCTGGTTGAGGCCTATCCGGTCGACAAGCCTGCTCGTTCCAACGACGAATACATGTGGTTCGGGGCGAAGTCCATGTACGACAACGCTGGCTTCAAGGAAGTGGCGCGTCGCAAGCCCCAGCGGCCTATCGTCCGCATCAAACCTGCCTGAGCCGCCCTGACAATCGTTGGAGCGGGCCGTGATGGGGCACGCATCTCGAGGGGGAAGGTGACGATTCGCCTGGCGCAGCCGAAGTCGGAGGAAGGCTGGCGCCAAGCGCGCCGGCTCATCGAAGAGTACGCGGCGTCTTTGAACGTAGACCTTTCGTTTCAGAACTTCGCGCACGAGCTGGAGCATCTTGCAAGCGAGTACGCTCCGGTCACGGGAGCGTTCCTTCTCGCTGAGGAGAGAGGGGTCTATCTCGGCTGTGTCGGCGTGCGGCAATTCTCAGACGGCATCGGCGAAATCAAGCGCCTGTATGTGATCCCCGCTGCGCGAGGACGCGGGGTCGGACGTCTCCTGGCCAAAGGCATCGTGGCTGCGGCCAAGCAGCTTGGATACACCCGCTTGCTTCTGGACACGCTACCTTCCATGAAGCAGGCTCGGTCCTTGTATGTGTCCCTGGGTTTCAGGCCGACTGCGGCGTATCGATTCAACCCCGTCCCAGGAACTGCTTTCCTGGAACTGGACCTTCGATGAACGGGAATCCGTTCGGCTGGCGCTCAACCTCGCCGGTATGCGCCAAGACACCGAGACATTCATGAACGCCATCGACCTTGAGCGGTACCTCCACGAGCACATCCCTCTGTCGAAGGCGATGCAAGTCTCAGTGGTCAGCGTTCAAACTGATGGCGTCACTCTGCGTGCGCCGCTGGCACCGAACATCAATCACCGGGATACGGTCTTCGGTGGAAGTGCTTCGGCTCTGGCGATCCTGGCGGGCTGGTCGCTCCTGCATACCCGCCTCGAGGGGGCGGGCCTCTCCAGCCGCCTTGTAATTCAACGCAACACCGTGAACTACGACCTTCCGATTGCGGGTCCATTCACGGCGCGATCGTTCATTCAGACACCGGCTGCCTGGGAGTCATTCATGCTGATGCTCAGCCGCAAGGGCCGGGCGAGACTCACCATCTCGTGCATCCTCGACTACGATGGCCAGCGTGCCGGTCGCTTCGAGGGCGAGTTTGTGGCGTTGGGCCCGTATGGAGCCTGACAATCGTTGGGGTGCACACGTCTCTGGAGCTGCTTTAGCCGTTAGGCGTCGCAAATGCCCACATTCGTAGCCCTGCTGCGCGGCGTCAACGTCGGCAAAGCCAAGCGTGTACCCATGGCCGAACTGCGTACTCTGCTCTCCCGGCTGGGCTACACACGCGTGGCTACGTTGCTCAACAGCGGTAACGCCGTGTTCCACGCTCCAAGGGGCACGCCGGCAAAGCATTCTGCAGACATAGCCGCCGCGATCTTCACCCACTTCAAAGTCGCGGTGCCGGTCATCGTCAAGTCGGCCAGCGAGCTAGCGGCCATCGTATCCGAGAGTCCAATCACACCAGCCGCCGACGAGCATCCACGCTTTCTGGTCGCATTCGCCCAAGATCCCAAAGTGCTGTCGAGGCTCGCCGCCATTGAGTCGCTGGTAGTGCCTCCCGAGCGGTTCGCTATAGGCAAGAAAGCCGCCTACCTCCTGTGCGCCACGGGCATACTGGAAAGCAAAGCCGGGGAAGCTCTCCTCGGCAAGACAGGCAAGTTGGCCGCTGCCACTTCAAGAAATTGGGCAACCGTTCTTAAGCTGCAGGCTCTGGCACGTGGAAGCGACGCCTGACCCCTGGCTGCCGCACGCGGCCATATTACTGAAGTGGCGGGTTTTGTAGGGCCGTGTGGACGCGCATTCAGCAGGCGTGCTGCTCACCTTCATGCTCAAGGGTTTGGCGATCGGTTTTTCCATCGCAGCGCCGGTGGGACCGATTGGAGTGCTCTGTATCCGTCGCTCGTTATCAGAGGGCAGGCAGGTTGGCCTGGCCACTGGCCTGGGAGCTGCGAGCGCGGATGCTATCTATGGTTGCGTTGCCGCCTTTGGTCTCACGGCTGTCTCGAGCGCTCTCGTCAGCTACCGGTGGTGGCTTGGCCTTTTGGGTGGCCTGTTCCTGTGCTACCTGGGTGTGCGGACTTTCACCAGCCGGCCGGCGGCACAAGTTGCGGAGAAACAAGGCCACGGGTTGCTTGCGGCTTATCTCACCACGTTCTTTCTGACCCTCACCAATCCGATGACCATCCTGTCCTTCGTGGCTGTCTTTGCCGGCTTTGGACTCGGATCATCACCGGATTATCTGGCCGCAGGTGTGTTAGTCACCGGCGTGTTCGTGGGTTCGGCACTGTGGTGGCTGCTGCTCAGTGGCGGTGTCGGGCTGTTCCAGTCACGGGTCGATTCCGGTTGGATGCAGGCCGTAAACCGCTTATCCGGTTGCATCATCTTCGCGTTCGGGATTTACTCACTCTCAACGGTGTGGTCCCGATGATTGAGAGAGAAACATGCAAGACACCATGGTCACAACGGCCCTTACGCTGCCGGGCTACAGAGTGGTGCGCAGTGTCGGTGTGGTCCGCGGTATCACGGTGCGCTCGCGCTCCATCGTGGGCAATCTCTTCGGCGGCCTGCAATCACTGTTCGGCGGCAACATCACCATCTACACCAGCCTGTGCGAGCGGGCGCGCTCTGACACCTATCGCCTCATGTGCGAGCACGCACAGCAGCAGGGCGCAAACGCCATCGTTTCGATGCGCTACGACGCCACCGAGCTGATGGCGGGATTGACCGAGGTGCTGTGCTATGGGACGGCAGTCATCGTCGAGCGCGAGCGGCCGGGTGCCTCAGCATGAAAAGGAGAACTCCATGCCGCTAGTCACGCTCACCGTGCGCGAAGGCAAGTCCAGCGAATTCAAGTCCATGGTGCTCAATGCCGTGCATGGCGCGCTGATCGCTTCGGGCGTGCCCGAGAAGGACCGGTTTCAGCGCGTGCTGGAACTCGGCGCGGATGACTTCCGTTTTGATGCTGAATACCCTGATCTCACCGCTCGCCGGACGGACGATTTCGTCTTGATCGAGATACTCCTTTCGGTGGGCCGCAGCGTCAAAGTGAAGAAGAAGATCCTGGCCGACATCCTCGGCGGCTTGTCGAAGGGTCCGGGGTTGAATCCCGAAAACGTGATGGTCTGTTTCAAGGAAACCCTGTGGGAGAACTGGTCGTTTGGCGGCGGGCGAATCATTCACGCTTGAAGCGTGATGGTGTCGAGGGACAGGGCGCTATTCCAGCGCACGGTAGAGGCAATGGCCCATGTCGACCTCGAATGCGCACGCGTTGCCGCGGCGGCGCGGCGCCGGCAGTTCGGCGTGCCGGCGAGGAGCACCGCCGCCGCCCAACCCGAGTGCGGGGTGATTCCCAATATCCCCGCGGCCGGTTGCACGGGCGCTATTCGGCCTCTGCCTTGATCGGCCGGCTCATGAGCGAGCGCACCGCGTCCCTGGCGCTCAGGTGCTGGTACAGCACGCGGTAGGCCATCTCGCACAGCGGCATCTCCACCCCGGCTCGTGCCGCGACCTCGCGGATGGCGCCGGCCGCGGCGTAACCTTCCACCGCCTGGCCGATTTCCGCGAGCGCCGCCTGCGCCGTGCGGCCGGCGGCCAGCAGCAACCCGAAGCGCCGGTTGCGCGATTGATCGTCGGTGCAGGTCAGCACCAGGTCGCCGAGGCCTGCGAGCCCCATGAAGGTATCGCGCTGCGCACCGAGCGCCACGCCGAGCCGCGTCATCTCCTTCAGGCCCCGGGTGATCAGCGCCACGCGCGTGTTGGCGCCGAAGCCGAGCCCGTCCGACAAACCGGCGGCGACGGCGAGCGCGTTCTTCACCGCACCGCCGATCTCCACGCCCATGATGTCGGTGGAGGTATAGGCGCGGAAATTCTCCGACGACAGCTCATGCGCCAGCGCCCGGGCATAGGACGCATCCGGCGACGCCACCGTCATGGCGGTGGGGAGCCCGGCGCCGACCTCGCGGGCGAAGGTTGGTCCGGACAGGACGGCGACGCGGCGTTCGGCACCCAGCACCTCGCCGGCGATCTGGTGCGGCAGCTTCAGGCTCCCATGCTCGAAGCCCTTGGTGGCCCAGGCGATATGCATAGCGGGCGCAAGATGCGGCGCGAGCTGCTCGAGGAGCGAGCGGAACGCGTGGCTCGGCACGACGATGAGCACGTCGCGCGCCGCGGCGAGCGCCGTCGCCAGATCGGGCTCGACCTGCAGGGAATCGGGAAACTGCGCACTCGCGAGATAGCGCTCATTGCGGCGGCTCCCCGCCATGTCGGCGAGCCGAGCGCGGTCGCGTCCCCACAGCCGCACCGGCCGGCCGCCGCGCGCGAACTGGATGGCGAGTGCCGTACCCCACGAACCCGCGCCGAGCACGGCGACCGGTACGTCACGCAGTGCTCGTGCGGTCACCGTGTCACCGGCTTCGGGCCTGGCGGCGTGCGCCGCGCCTCAGTTGGCCGGGCCCTGCGCCTGGTTGGCGGCGTAGAGCGCCTCGAAGTTCACCGGCGGCAGCAGGAACTGCGGGAAACCGCCCTGGCTTACGAGCTGCGAGACGGCGCAGCGCGCGTACGGGAACAGCACCCCGGGGCACACGGTGCTGATGGCGCGCTTCAGTTCCGCGTCCGGCAGATTGCGGATGACGAACAGCCCCGCCTGCTTGACCTCCACCAGAAAGATCGTCACCTCGCCGAGCTTCGCCGACACGGTCACGGTGAGCACCACCTCGCGCACGTCCGGCCCGAGCGAGCTCGAGCCGGTTTGCAGATCGAGGCTGATCTGCGGGTTCCAGTTGCCGTCGACCCGCGGCCCGTTGGGCGACTCGTACGAGCAGTCCTTCAGATACACGTTCTGCAGCGCGAGCACCGCCCCATCGGCCGGCATCTCGCTCGCCGGCGCGGCGCCGGATATTTCGTTCGACATAGCAAGGCTCCGTGTTATTTCAGCATGGGATCCAGGCGACCCGCCGCCTCGAGCGCGTCCAGCTCATCGGCGCCACCGATGTGCTCGTCACCGATGAATATCTGGGGCACGCTGCTGCGGCCGCAGCGCGCCAGCATTTCGGCCGGCGCGCCCGGCACCGCCTCCACGTCGATTTCCTCGACCGCGACCCCCTTGGCGTCGAGGAGGCGGCGGGCGCGCGCGCAGTACCCGCACCAGTCGGCGGCGTACATGACGATCTTCGGTGTGCCCAAGGCCCGCGCTGCCCGCGCCCTCAGGCACGCGACAGGGGCAGATTGTCGGCACGCCAGGCGGCGAGCCCGCCGCGCAGCGTGA
>Ga0137412_10001479_pt1 | contig 18334 bp, 15 predicted proteins | sample CZODoug2_1_16fun_FD_122160 | JGI IMG/M metagenome (GOLD analysis project Ga0137412, IMG submission 122160) | Vadose zone soil fungal communities from Angelo Coast Range Reserve, California, USA - CZODoug2_1_16fungal (Hybrid Assembly) | ecosystem: Environmental > Terrestrial > Soil > Vadose zone...
CCCTGGCCGGCTCCCGAGGTCGCAGCATCAGTGCGGATTATCTGCGTCTGATGGGAATCCCCTTGCTTGCCGGCCGCGACTTTTCAAACCACGATACCACCACGTCACCCAAAGTGATGATCGTCAACCAAACCTTCGCGCGCCGCTTCTTTGCCGATCGAAATCCTGTCGGCCAGCGCGCTGTTTACGGCACAAACGACTGCGAAATTGTCGGCGTCGTGCGCGACGTCCGCGGGCATCTCCAACACGCCGGCGCCAACGCCGAATTTTATATACCTCTTGCGCAGGGCCCGCGGGGCACGGCCAGACTTCTGGTTCGCTCCACTGCTCCTCTCTCCGCGGTGCGCCACGAAGTCACCAATTTCTCTGAAGCTTTCTTTCCCATGATCCGATGCTTTTGGTCGGAAGCACCACCAGCGAGCCGCCTTCTTCGGGCGACGGGAATCATGGCATGCGCCACCAGCGTTGCCTGGCAAAGATCGCGGTTATTCAATGTGGCCTTGTCCCCGAGGGCGCCTCCAGCCTGTTGCTGCCAAACATGGTTGGTCACCAGGAAGCGCAAGGCTTGCGTTGCTGTGGATAGGCATCGAATTTTATCTTGGGCGCTGGGGCACAGTTCGTCGGGCCTATCGGGCTACTCAAAGCAGACCTAGGCTGCGAGCGCGGGCCACAGCCTGCGCGCGCCGCTCAACGGACAGTTTGCCGAACACGTTCTTCAGATGCGTCTTCACCGTCTCGGAAGTGACGCCGAGCGCGCGGGCCACCTCCTTGTTCGATCGGCCATCGTCGATCAAGGTTAGGATCTCGAGTTCGCGCCGGCTGAGGCTCGCAGCCGCGGCGAGGGCGCGCGCCGATCGGCCCGCGGAATCGCTGTATCCCGCCAGCAAGCGTTCTACGCAAGGTTCGAGCGCCTTAGTGCACCGCGAACTCGCCCGGAACCGCTCAAGCAGTGGTCCGATATCCGGTCCAGCGTCGAGTATCGAGCGGTACGCTGCGGCTGGCGCGGCAATGTCCAGGGCAGCGCGTAAGGCCAGCAAAGCGCCATCGGCATCGTTCGATGCCATGAGCGTGATCGCCAGCGCCGATTTCAACTGCATCATCAGGCGGCTGCTACGCACTGTCTGCGCATCGCGATACAGTCCTTCGAGGAGGTCAACGGCTTCGGCCCACCGGTTGTGCGCAAATGCCAGCTCGACTCGGGCGAGATCCCGATCGCGATGAATTTCGGAATGCGCGCACCGCACCGTGATTGGATTGAGCGCCGCCAGCCGTTCCAGCCGGACCACGCACGCCGAAGCCTCAGCGAAGCGACCTTCGACCAGATTTAGCCGCGTGCGTTCGAGCAGGATGCCGGACACGAGCCGGTCCCACTTACGGTGGTACCCCAGCGCTTCCGCGTGGGCCAGCAGGGCATAGGCGTGCTCGATGTCGGACCGCGACGCGGCGATGCGCGCGAGGACGATGTAGCCGCGTCGCACGCCCTCCAGCATGACGAGGGCGTCGATCGTCGGCATGCGTTCGACGAGCAGGCTTTCCGCTTCGTCGAAATGGCCTCGTTCGTAGAACAGCTCTGCCAGGAGCGGCGCGCTAAAGCCCGCCGCGCTCGAATGCGGCCCCACATGCTCCTCGGCTAGACGCATTGCCTCGCGCGCATCACGTTCGGCGAGATCGAACCGAGACTGGTCCAGCTCGATCATGCCCAACAGGCAGTGGTGATATACCGACGAGAAGACGTTACGCCGATCCTGCTCCAGCGAGTAGGGGATCCAGGGTGCGGCGTAGACGCCGTCGACATCCCCCGCCTTCCAGCGCGTAAACCGCAGTACGTTTGACAGCACGTTGGTATTCCAAGGGTCGGTGCTCAGTCGTTTGATGCACTCTTCGGACAGTGTCAGTGCTGCTATCGTATCGTCAGACAGCGCGAGTATGACGGAGCGCAGGACTTGGCATTCCCACAGAACGTCGGCACGCTCCTGGCCGGCTGTTTGCTCCTGGGCATCGTGCTCGACCTGCTCGAGCATGGCCTGGGCCTCGTCGGCGCGCATCGCCAAGGTCATGCCCCATGCGATGGCTAGTCGCACCTTGACCTGGCCGCGCATGACCTCGGCGGGAAACTGGCGCTGCCAGCCAAGCAAGGTGAGCAGATCACCACGCCTAACCAGAGTCATGCCGCAGCGCGAAATCCATTCGAGCGCACGTTCGATATCGCCCGCGGCGATGGCGTGCCGCGCCGCATCTGTCCACATCTCGTGCTCGGCGTACCAGGCGAACGCGCGTCGGTGCAGCTGTGGCTCCTCGTCGGGATGGCGAGCCCGCAGGCGCTGCCGCAGGTAGTCGAGCAGCAGTCGGTGGAAGCGGTACCACTGCCCTTCGCTGTCCACCGATTCGAGCAGCAGATGGCGTCGCGCCACGCTTTCGAGCAACTCGCCACTGGCCGGCACCCCGGTAACTGCTTGGCACAGGTCATCGCTCAGGCTGTCCAGCACGGAAACGCGGGTCATGAAGTCGACCGTATCGTCGGGCCAGGAAGCCAGCATCTCTTCCAGGTAAGCCGCGAACGGCCGGGAGGGCCCAGCCCACACATCGGCCGGCGAGCCACCCCGCACGAATCCGGCGGCCGCGAGTCGGAGCGCAGCTGCCCAACCTTCCGTGCTGGCATACAGGCGTGAGATCGTTGCCGGTGCCAGCCGCCCCTCACACACCTGGTGCAGGAAGTGCTGGGTTTCATCCGCGTCGAAGCGCAGCGCCGCCGCGTCGATCTCGAGCAGCTCGCCATTCGCCCTCAGGCGGGCCAACGGCAGTGGCGGTTGCAGTCGCGCGGTCAGCACGAGATGAAAGTTCGACGGTGCATGTGCCACCAGCAATGATACCGCCTCGTGGATTGCGCGGTCCGTAAGCCAGTGAAAGTCGTCGAGCACGAGGAAAATCTCGTCATCGATTTCCGTCAACTGGTTGATCATCGCCGACACGATGGCGTGTGGCGCGACCAGCGACGTCTGGGTGTCCAGCCCCACAGCCGAGGGATCGATACCATCGACCGCCCCATACAGCGCGCGGGCAACGCAATGCAGGAAGCGCGCTGGTTCGTCGTCCTCTGGATCGATCGTGAGCCAGGCGGTACGGTCGCCTGCGGCGTGAAGCTGAGCAAGCCATGCGGCCGCGAAGCTGGTCTTGCCGAACCCCGCCGGCGCGGTAATGACAATGAGTCGGGCCGACTGCGCTGTCGAGACGAGCTTGAACAACCGCGGCCGGTCGATGATGCCACGGCCAAGGCGGGGCGCGACCAGTTTGGTCATGATTACCGGCGATGATCTCTCATGGGTCATCCCTTGCTCCCTGCGCGAGGGGTGATGGGTCGCTGTCGCGGCGCAAGACTGCGGCGGCACGGTAGCTTGCACTAAACCACGCCGAGGTACATTGGCGAAATGCCAATGCCTTTGCCCTGCGGGGGTGTCCCCCCGACGCGCGCGTCCCCCGAGGCCCTCCCCCGACGAACCGCCGCGGTGCCACCTCTCGGGGGATACCGTTCCGAAGTCGGCGCGCGGAGAATGACCTCCAAAGCGGAGGAAAGCCCACACGACTGCAAACCTAACCCCGGCACGTCCCGGGGCAGGCCAGGCAGGGTTCGACTCCGCGGCCACCGCCGCGTGCATCTGCAGCGGCACGTTCCGGATCCTAGCCGACTTCAGAGGCCGACATGTTGAGTCCATCGATCCAATCGCACAAGCTCGGTCCCCTCGGGGCCGAGCCCGAGTTCTCCGAATCCGCACGGATGGTTCAGGAAACCGTGCATCGCTTCGCTGAAGACGTGATGCGCCCCGTCGGAATCAAGCTCGACCGCATGACGCCCGAGGAAGTCATTGCCCCCGGTTCGCCGTACTGGGATGCGCTCCGGCAGTTCAAGGAACTCGGCTTCGGGGTCGAGGGCCTGCTGGCCCTCGAGCCGGCGGAGCGTGCCAAGACGATGTGCATCCTGTTCGAGGAACTCGGCTGGGGCGATGCAGGCCTGGCGATCTCGTTCGGCGTCACGCTGCTGCCCGCGCTGATGTCCGTTCTGCTCGACAACCCGTTCTGCCGCGAGGTGGCGTCCGACAACAAGGTCGGCTGCTGGGGCATCACCGAGCCCGACCACGGCTCCGACATGCTCGATGCGAACCGGATGATCTTCCATCCCCAGGGTACCTACGGGCGCCCGAACTGCGTGGCCACGCTGCGCGGCGACGAGGTGATCATCAACGGCCAGAAGGCGGCCTGGGTGTCCAACGGCACCATCGCCGACGTGTGCGTCCTGTACTGCGCCGCCGACACCGGCGAGGGGCCGGATACGCGGCGCGGCGTGGCGGTCATCGTGCCCTTGGACGCCAAGGGCGTCTCGCGCGGCAAGCCCTTGGACAAGCTGGGGCAGCGCGCGCTGAACCAGGGCGAGATATTCTTCGACAACGTGCGGCTGTCAAAGGCGCACCTGCTGGCCGGTCCCGACCAGTACCTCGACGCGGTCTACGCCATCCACACCTTCGCCAACGCGATCATGGGCACGGTGTTCACCGGCTGCGCGCGTTCGGCGTACGAACTGGCGCTCGGCTACGCACACGAGCGCCGGGCCGGCGGAGTGCCGATCATTCGGCACCAGTCGGTGGCCTGGCGACTGTTCCACATGTTCCGCAAGGTCGAGGCTGCGCGTGCGTTAACGCACCGCGTGGTGCACTACAACTTCGCGTCGCCGCAGCCGTCGCTGCACGCGGCGATGACCTCGAAGATCACCGCCACGCAGACCTCGTTCGAAGTTGCGAGCGACTCGCTGCAGATCTTCTGTGGCAACGGCCTGACGCGCGAGTACCCGATCGAGAAGATCCTGCGCGATGCGCGCGCCTCGTTGATCGAGGACGGCTGCAACGAGATTCTTGCGATCAAGGGGGGCTACTACCTCATCGACCCGGATCGCATCTGATCCGATCGCCTTCTGCCCTGATACCTCTATCTGGAGTCAAACGACATGAAAACCTCGTACGACGTGGTGCTCTACGGCGCAAGCGGCTACACCGGCAAGCTGACGGCATGGAAGCTTGCCGAGCGCGGCATTCCCTTCATCGCTGCCGGCCGTAATGCCGAACGGCTGCAAGCCGAGCTCGCCAATGTTCCGGAGCTCAAGGGTCACGACTACTCCTGCGTCTCGGTGACCAACGAGCGCAAGGCATTGGCCGAGCTGTTCAACGGCAAGAAGGTCGTCATCAACATTGTCGGGCCCTTCATGCAGCTCGGCCGCCCGGCGGTCGAAGCGTGCTTGGACGCCGGCTGCCACTACTTCGACACGACCGGCGAGATTGATTGGGTGCTGTTGCTCAGGCAGGAGTTTGGTCCGAAGTTCAAGGCCAAGGGGCTCGCGCTTTGTCCGGCCAACTCGTACATGTTTACCGAGGGCAACATTGCCTCCGAGATCGCGCTCGAGACGCCCGGGATCGACACGCTCGATATCGTCTATCTCGGCGACTCGCAGGTGAGCGTCGCGTCGACCGCATCGTTCCTGCGCATGTGCACCAACCCCCAGCACTATCTACAGAACGGCGAGCTCGTGATGTGGCCTTATGCCACCAGCTACAGCGTGCAGCTGCCTGGCGAGCAAAAGGTGTTGAACGCGCTGCCGTGGAGCGGCGGTGGCGAACCGGTGTGGTTTGAAAGTGACCCGCGCGTGCGCAACTGCAGCGTGCTCGTGTCGTTCCGCAACCAGGCCATGTTCGCTGCCGTGTTCGGGATGCTGCGCAAATTCGAAGCCGAATGCCGCGAATTGCCGCAGGACAAGCGCGAAGAGATTGCCAACGCCTGGGGCGCCGACCTGACGAAGGTCGAGCCGCCGCGCGAGAATCCGGACGTCAATCGCTGCATCCTCTCGTGCCACGGCCGCGGCAACACGAACTCGATTAGCGTGATCCTGCGCGGCAATTCGCCGTATGCGCAGACCGGCGTGCTGGGCGCGGAAGCTGCACGGCGCGTGCTGCGCGGGCAGCTGCGCGAGACGGGCTTCGTCTCGCCGGCGAAGGCCTTCGGTGCGCGCTCGCTGCTGGCGTCACTCGCAGAGGAGGGTTACCTCACGCACGAGGTCAAGAGCGTCTAAGGCTGAAGGAGGTCACCGTGAGCACTTCTGTCTTCGTCGCCGGCGTCGGCATGACGCCATTCGGCAAGCACATGGACACCAGCGTCAAGCAGCTGACCCGCCAGGCCGTGCAGGCGGCGCTCGCCGACGCGCAGGGCGACCCGGCCTCGCTGCAGGGTGCGTTCTTCGGTAACTCCACGCAGGGCCACATGGACGGGCAGCACATGATTCGCGGCGAGCTTGCGCTCGGCGACATCGGTGGTTTCCCGGTCGTCAACGTCGAGAATGCCTGCGCGAGCGCCAGCACCGCCTTCCACTTGGCGGTGACCTATGTGCGCGCCGGCGCCGCCGACGTCGTGCTGGCGGTCGGTGCAGAGAAGATGTACTCGACCGACAAAGCGCGCAGCTTCAGTGCGTTCGACGGCGCCTGGGATGTGCACGACACCGAGGCCGGCAAGGAGCGGCTGCTGCGCATGGGCCGCGGGGTCGAGCCACCGCCTGGCAGCGTGTCGATCAAGCCTTACAGCGTGTTCATGGACATCTACGCCGCGATGGGCCGCATGCACATGCGCGAATACGGTACGACGCAGCGGCAGTTCGCTGCGGTGTCGGCGAAAAACCATGCGCACTCGGTGCACAATCCGCTCGCACAGTACCGCGAGGCGTACACCGTGGAGCAGGTCCTTACCGCGGCGCCGATCACGTATCCGCTCACGCTCCCGATGTGCTCGCCGATCAGCGACGGCGCTGCGGCGGCCATCGTCTGCAGCGAAGCTGGGCTTGCCCGTCTCGGCGTCGCGCGCAACCGCGCGATGCGCGTGCTGGCGTCAGTGCTGCAGACCGGCAGCGACCGTCCGGCCGAAGCGCTGGACCGGCATCTGGTGCGGCAAGGATCGGCCAAGGCCTACGAGCAGGCGGGCGTCGGACCACAGGATGTCAGCGTGGCGGAGGTGCACGACGCCACCGCGATCGGCGAAATCATTCAGTCCGAGGTGCTCGGGCTGTGCCCTGCCGGCGAGGGTGGACCGATGGCCGAACGCGGCGAGACGCGAATTGGCGGGCGTATCCCGATCAACCCGTCAGGCGGTCTCGAATCGAAGGGCCACCCGATCGGTGCTACCGGGCTAGGGCAGATCTTCGAGCTGGTAACGCAGCTGCGCGGCGAGGCAGGCGCGAGGCAGGTGGAAGGCGCGCGTATCGCCATCGCGGAGAATGGCGGCGGTCTGCGGGGCGTGGAAGAGGCGGTGGCGTGTATCACGCTGCTCGGGCGATGACACAAACGATAGGCGGATGACATGGCCTCCAGACCCGACAACGTCCTGGCGAACGTGATCGCCAACCGTGCCGAGGCACTACCCGACCTCGAGGTGCTAACCATCGATGGCGGCGGTGTTCGTCCCGACGACGTGCGGACCTTTCGCCAGCTTTGGGGCAACGCCCAGCGAATGGCGGGAGTGTTGATCGACCAGGGGTTGCAGCCGGGCGAGCATTTCGCGCTGCTGATGGCCAACCACGCGGAGTTCGTCGAGGCGATGATTGCAGCCTCGGTCGTTGGCGCGGTGTTCGTGCCGATCGACCCGCGCACCAAGGGCGACAAACTGCGTTTCATGCTCGACAATGCCCGCTGCCGCGGCGTCATTGCCGCCGACTACGCGCTCGATAACCTTGCCGACATGCGCGATGAGCGGTCGGAACTGCGCTGGGTGATCGGCCTCGCAACCGACGAGGGGCCACGCCCGCTGTCAGATTACCCCGGCGTGCGTTCACTGCACGAGTTGCTGCCCCAGGACGCTCCGGCGCTGCCGATCCAGGCGACCGACCCCGATGGCCCGATGCAGCTCATCTTCACCTCGGGTACCACGGGCGATCCGAAGGGCATCGTGATGACGCATCGTCGCTATTGCGACACGTCGACCGCTGTGTGGAAATTGTTCGGCTACGAGCCGCACGATCGCCCGTACTCGGGCCTGTCGCTGACGCACGCCAACGCGCAGGTCCTCACGCTCGGCGCGGCCCTCGTCGGCGGCCTAAGGGCGGTGCTGTCGCGCCGCTTTACCAAGTCGCGGCTATGGGACATTACGCGGCGCCACGGCTGCACGACGTTCACGCTGCTCGGCGGCATGACCACCGCGGTCTACAGCGAACCGTCCAAGTCTAACGACGCCGACAACCCGGTGCGCTTCGTCGTCTCGGCGGGAATGCCGGCAGCGATCTGGCAAGCTTTCGAGCGTCGCTTTGGCGTGCGCATTGTCGAATTCTATGGCGCGGCCGAAGGCGGGCTGACGCTGAATCCGCTTGGGAGCGGCCCGGTGGGCAGCATCGGCAAGTGCGTGCCGAGCCTCCAGTATCGCATCGTCGCCGACAATGGGCGTGACTGCGCGCCTGGCGAGTCGGGTGAACTCCTGTTCCGCCACGCGGATGGAGCGCCGTTCAACGTCGAGTACTTCGGCAATCCGGAGGCTTCTGCGAAGAAATCCGCAGGCGGCTGGTTGCACATGGGCGACGTGGTGCATCAGGACGACAATGGCTGGCTGTATTTCGATTTCCGCAAGGGCAGCGGAATCCGGCGCAATGGCGAGTTCGTGAACCCGGCGTTTGTCGAGAAGGTGATCGCAGAGTCGCCGGCGGTGGACGACGTGTTCGTCTACGGGGTGCCGGCCAAGTCGGGCGTGCCGGGTGAGAAAGATGTGGTTGTCGCGGTGGTAGCGCGACCCGGTGCACAGTTCGATCCGCAAGTCTTGTTCCGCGCCTGCCGCGCCAGGCTGGAGCCCGGGCAAGTGCCACAGTACCTGCAGGTCGTCGACGCGATCCCGAAGACGGCGTCGGAAAAGCCGCAGGAGCGGTTCCTCGTCGACGCACTCCACGCCGAGCCGCATCGGGTGCACGTCGAGAGATAGTGCCAAGCCACATTGCCGCTTGTCAGCGGTGACCGAGAGGCGAGGTGCATTGTCGACAACTGGTGCGAGAAGGCTGCGTGAGCAAGGTGTGCCCGTGGTTGAAACCTGGAGAGATGCAATGAAGGTCATCGTCCCCGTCAAGCGCGTGGTCGACTCCAACGTCAAAGTGCGCGTGAAGGACGACGGTAGCGGTGTGGAGTTGGGGAATGCCAAGATGAGCATGAACCCGTTTGACGAGATCGCTGTCGAGGAAGCGGTGCGGCTCAAGGAAAAAGGTGCCGCCAGCGAAGTCGTCGTCGTGAGCTGCGGCGGTGGCCAATGCCAGGAGACGCTGCGCACTGCAATCGCAGCTGGAGCAGACCGGGCGATCCTTATCGAAACCGATGCGGAACTCCAGCCGCTCCCGGTTGCCAAGCTCCTCAAGGCGGTCGTTGACAAGGAGCAGCCGCAACTTGTCATCCTCGGTAAGCAGGCTATCGACGACGATTGCAACCAAACCGGCCAAATGCTGGCCGCGCTTCTCGACTGGGGACAGGGAACCTTCGCGAGCAGGGTCGAGGTCGCCGATCACGCGGTGGTCGTCACCCGCGAAGTCGATGGTGGGCTGGAAACGCTGAGGCTGAATTTGCCGGCCGTCATTACGACTGACCTGCGTCTCAACGAGCCGCGCTACGCGACGCTGCCCAATATTATGAAGGCCAAGAAGAAGCCGTTGGAGATCGTGAAGGCTGCGGATCTGGGCGTCGACGTGGCGCCGCGGCTGAAGACCTTGAAGATCACCGAACCGCCCAAGCGCAGCGCCGGCGTGATGGTGCCCGATGTGGCGGCGCTGGTCGCAAAACTCAAGAGCGAAGCAAAGGTGATCTGACCATGAGCACACTCGCAAACATTCTTGTGGTGGCCGAGCATGATCATGGCGCCCTCAAGAGCGCGACGTTGAGCACCGTTACCGCCGCGGTTGAACTGTCCAAAATGAGCGGCGGTGAGGTGCATGTCCTGGTCGTTGGCCACAACACTCGCAGTGCCGCCGACGCGGCAGCCAGGGTTGCGGGCGTCGCGCAGGTGCTGTTGGCCGATGCGCCGCAGTTGGCCGAGCAGCTCGGCGAAAACGTCGCCGCGCAGGTGCTGGCGATGGCCGCGGACTACGGGCATATCCTATTCCCCGCGACGGCGCACGGTAAGAATGCCGCGCCGCGCGTTGCCGCCCGGCTCGACGTGGCGCAGGTGAGCGATGCGACCCGGGTGATCGATCGCGATACCTTCGAGCGGCCGATCTACGCCGGCAATGCGATCGCGACTGTGCAAAGCGTTGACAAGGTCAAGGTCATCACCGTGCGCACGACTGCCTTCGATGCCGTGCCGTCCGAGGGGGGCAACGCCGCGGTGCAGATGGTCGATGCAGTGGCCGACAGCGGCAAGAGCGCCTTCGTCAGCGCCGAGATCGCAAAGAGCGATCGCCCCGAGCTGGTAGGGGCAAAAATCGTCGTTTCCGGCGGGCGCGGTATGGGCTCGTCGGAAAAGTTCATTGAGGTGCTGACGCCGCTGGCCGACAAGCTCGGCGCTGCGCTCGGTGCGAGCCGTGCGGCGGTCGATGCGGGCTATGCGCCAAATGATTGGCAGGTAGGGCAGACCGGCAAGATCGTCGCGCCACAGCTATACATTGCCTGCGGCATCAGTGGCGCAATCCAGCATTTGGCGGGCATGAAGGACTCGAAGGTGATCGTCGCGATCAACAAGGATCCGGACGCGCCGATCTTCGGCATTGCCGACTACGGGTTGGTTGGCGACGTGTTCGAGCTCGTGCCTGCACTGACTTCTGCTCTGGGCTGAACGCCGCTCGTCGATCGTGGGTATCGGCGGCGGGGCGTGACATCGAAATGGGAGGGAAGCGACCTTGGTGGGGAAGCTGATTCAAATCGCCAAATGAAGGGGCTTGCCGATACTGGTGTCATCTCAAAATACGCCATTCCCGAAAAGTTGCTATTCGTCGATCAGCTTTCCAGGACGAGCGTGGGAAAGCTGAACAAGAAAGAGTTGCGCGAGAAATACGGAGATATGTAGCCGCTCGGCAGCTGCCATGCTCATAGAGGAGGGACAAAATGGGCGCTCTTACATTTGCCAGTCTGTGCGAACACGTTGGACGGGAGCTCGGTGTTTCCGATTGGGTTACAATCGATCAGCCGCTCATCGACACGTTTGCGTCCTGCACCGGCGACCGCCAATGGATTCATGTTGACGTTGAAAGAGCCAGGCGGGAGAGTCCGTTCCGCGGTCCGATCGCGCATGGATACCTGACGCTCGCGATGGTGGCGCCGCTGGCGATGCAGATCGGCGTAATCCCCAAGGACGCCGCGGCGGGCCTCAATTACGGGATCGACAGGGTCCGCTTTTTGGCGCCGGTGCCTGCAGGAGCACGCGTGAGGTTGCGCGTCGTGCTCGTCGGGATCGAGCCGAAGGAGGGCGGGCAGGTGATCATGAAGACCCAGAACACGTTGGAGGTGGAGGGATCCGAGAAGCCCGCTTTGATCGCCGAAACGCTGGCGCTTCTGATTCCTGCCAAGGGAGCATAACGGCATGAGCACGGAAAATCGCGAGCAAACTCCCTCAATGGAGGGGATCCCCGAAGAAGCATCCCGAAATACGCTGGCGCTCAATCCCCTTGTTGGCATTCGCGGGCAGGATCTCGTCGACAGCGCCGGCGTCCTGTTCAAGGCAATCGTCAACGAGCCGAAGGTGGCCGCCGAGCAATGGCTCTCTTTCCTGGGCGAACTCGGCTCCATCGTCGCCGGCAAGTCCGAGCGTGCGCCGGAGTCAGGCGACAGGCGTTTCTCCGATGCCACATGGAAGGAGAGTGCGCTGCACGGCGGGATGCTCAAGGCCTATCTTGCCTGGGGCGATGCCGTCAGCGGCTTTGTCGACAAGACGAGCTTGAGCGACATCGACAAGACACGGGCGCATCTGGTCACGGAAATCCTGATCGATGCAGTGGCTCCGACCAATGCAATGCTGACCAACCCGGCGGCGATGCGCAAATTCGTGGATACCGGCGGCCGAAGCCTGTGGCATGGGCTGAAGAACTACTTCGACGATCTCGCCAAAAACGGTGGCATGCCGTCGATGGTGGATCAGAGCGCCTTCAAGGTCGGCGAATCCCTGGCGACCACGCCGGGTGGGGTGGTGTTCCGTAACGAATTGCTGGAGCTGATACAATATTCGCCGACGACACCGAATGTGAGAAAGCGGCCGCTGGTCATCACTCCACCGCAGATCAACAAATATTACGCGCTGGATCTGTCGCCCGACAAAAGCATGGTGCGTTTCCTGCTCGACAGCGGCATTCAGGTATTCTGCGTCAGCTGGCGCAATCCTACAACGGCGCACCGAGAATGGGGACTCGATACCTATGTCGCAGCGCTTGATGAAGCTGTCGACGTCGCGCGGGACGTGACCGGTAGCGACGATATATCGATGATGGGATCCTGTTCCGGAGGCATCACCTCGACGGCTTATTTCGCGACGCTTGGAAGCACAGGGCAACAGAAGATCAGGAATATGGTGCTCGCGGTCTGCCTGCTCGATCCGAACACCGCCGACGAGAGCGCATTCGGCTGCCTGATGACGCCGGAGACAATGCGCGCGGCCAAGGAAGCCTCCCGGCTGCGCGGTATGGTCGACGGCCACGAACTGGCACGAATGTTCGCGTGGATGAGGCCGAACGACCTGATCTGGAATTACTGGGTCAACAACTACCTGCTCGGCAACCAGCCGCCGGCGTTCGATATCCTGTACTGGAATGCCGACACGACCCGACTTCCGGCTGGTCTGCACGGCGATTACCTGGATCTCTATTTCACGAACCCGTTCGTCAATGCCGGAAAGCTCACGTTGAACAGCAAGACGATCGACATGAGCAGAACCAGGGTCGACAGTTACGTGATCGCCGGTATGACCGACCACATCACGCCGTGGAAGGGTGTGCACAAGACCGCCCAGATCATGGGCGAGCACACAACCTTTGTGCTTTCGAACAGCGGCCACCTCCAGAGCCTCATCAACCCGCCGACCAATCCGAAGGCCTCGTTCATGATCGGCACGGTCCATCCATCCGGTCCGGACGGGTTCGTGGCTGCGGCCGAGAAGCGGAAGGGAAGCTGGTGGCTTGATTGGCGCGACTGGTTGCATGCGCGCTCGGGCGAAGAGGTGGCAGCACCCGCTTCGCTCGGCAGCGCACGTCACCCGACGCTTGGTGCAGCCCCGGGGACCTACGTCTTTGACTGACAATCTCGACAGCGGAGACCAGGCCGAATCGGTCGCGAAATCGGGTGCAATCGAAGCCCGGCAGGTCGCGATCGGCGGTCAGTTGCTTCAGGTCGCGCTCAGGCATGGTGACGGCAGCGCGCCGCCGCTGTTGCTGTTCAACGGGATCGGCGCCAACTGGGAGTTGGCGAAGCCGTTCCTGGAAGCACTTACGAGCACGACGGCAATCATCTTTGACGTGCCGGGCGTCGGCGGTTCGCCGAGGCCGCTCCTGCCGTATCGCCCATCGACACTGGCGCGGCTTGCCGCCGCTCTCGTTGCGGAGCTCGGCTACACGGAGATCGACGTTGCCGGCGTGTCCTGGGGCGGTGGAATCGCACAGCAGTTCGCGCATCAATATCCCAAGCTGTGCCGGCGGTTGGTACTCGCTGCGACGGCGCCCGGTTTCACGATGGTGCCGGCAAGCCCCTCTGTGTTGTGGAAAATGGCGACGCCGCGCCGCTACACCGACAAGGGCTACATGAACAGGATAGCGGCGGATATTTACGGAGGAGCCTTTCGCGACGACCCATCCCTGATCGGACGGCATGCGGCCGCGATGCACGGTGCGCGAAGCCTGGGCTACCTGTATCAGCTTCTTGCGATGAGCGGTTGGACCAGCCTGCCGTGGCTGTGGTCGCTGCCGCAGCCGACGCTCGTGCTGATGGGCCGCGACGATCCACTGGTCCCTCCGATCAATGGTCACATCCTGGCGGGCCTGATCCCGAACGCCGAGCTCCGGATGATCGATGACGGGCACCTGTTCATCGTGACGCGGCCGGTGGAAACCGCCGCCCTGATCGAGGCATTTCTGGCCGACGCGAGCAGGCACGTCGAGCCATCATCCCTGCTTTCGCGAATGGCCAGCTGGATCGGAGATATCGCTTCGACGTTCGGAGGACGCCGCGATAACCAAGCGCAGCAACAAGGGAGGAAATGATGGCGACTCAGCAGGCAAAATCAACCGGGAAAACGGACTACGCTCCGCCTCCAATCGAAGGTGATTTCTACAGGATAGCCGCCGTACTGAACGACGGCGAGCGGACGCTGCTCAAACGTGTTCGCGAGTTCACCGAAGGCGTCATCGCGCCGGTGATCGAGGATTATTGGAGCCGCGATGCATTTCCCTTCGAGATCATCCCGAAGATGGCGGAAGTCGGTATCGGCGGGGTGGGCTATCAGGGATACGGCGCCGCCGGCGGCAGCTGGCTGCTGAACGGCCTTGTCGCGATGGAGTTGGCGCGTGTCGATGCGTCGGTCGCGACGTTCTGGGGCGTGCACACGGGCCTTTCGGCCGGATCGATCTATCTGTGCGGGGACGAGGCGCAAAAGCAACGCTGGCTGCCGCCTATGATGCGCTTCGACAAGATCGGCTCCTTCGGCTTGACGGAGCCACTGGTGGGGTCGGCGACGTCAGGTGGAATGATGACGACATGCCGCCGCGAAGGCGACAGCTGGATCCTCAACGGCCAGAAGAAATGGATCGGCAATGCCACCTTCGCCGACATCAACGTGATCTGGGCGCGCGAGGAAGGCTCGAACCAGGTCAAGGGCTTTGTCGTGGGAAAGGACAATCCGGGCTTCTCGGTCGAGAAGATCAAGACCAAGATGGCGCTCCGCGTCGTGCAGAACGGGCTGATCACGCTGAGGGACTGCCGCGTGCCCGAGGCGGATCGTCTGCAGAATGCCAACTCTTTCAAGGACACCGCCAAGGTCTTGCGGATGACCCGTACCGGGGTGGCGTGGTTTGCGGTGGGCTGCCAAATGGGGGCCTACGAGCACGCGCTGCGATACGCGACCGATCGGAAGCAATTCGGAAAGCCGATCGGTGGCTTCCAGCTCGTGCAGGATTTGTTGGTACGCATGCTCGGCAATGTCACCGCAACCCAGGCGATGATGTTGCGGCTCGCCCAACTTCAAGACGAAGGCGTGATGCTGGACGAGCATGCATCGCTCGCGAAAGCTTTCTGTACCGTCAAATGCCGCGAGACCGTCGGCTATGCACGCGAGCTGCTCGGTGGCAACGGCATCCTGCTGGAGAACCACATCGGCCGCTTCGTGGCCGATGCGGAGGCAATCTACTCCTACGAGGGCACCAGGGAGATGAACACGTTGATCGTCGGAAAGTCGATCACCGGACTGAGCGCCTTCGTCTGAGTCTGAGCAACGCTGATTTACCGGGCGGGGCAGCGCAAAGAACCTGACGCGCAACAGCACAGACGGGAAATTCCTCCCTGCCGACCCGCACGGGTGGCGCGGCATTGTAAGTCCATCACATGTCGGCTTCCCTGCGCCGCCCCGCGAATAGCCTTTTGATGGAGAGTGATATGAGACTGGTGCTTCTAGGACCGCCCGGCGCCGGCAAGGGGACGCAGGCGTTCAAGCTTTCGCAGATCCTCGCGATCCCGCAGCTGTCGACCGGCGATATGCTGCGCGCCGCCGTGGCGGCGGGACACGCGACTGGGCGCAAGGCGGCGGAGATCATGGAGCGCGGTGAGCTTGTGCCGGATCAGCTGGTGGTCGGGTTGATCGTCGAAAGAATTGCTCAGCCCGACGCGGCCAGAGGATTCATCCTGGATGGCTTCCCGCGCACGGTGGCCCAGGCGAAGTGCCTCGACGGTGTCCTCAATGCGTACAAGTTGAACTGTGTGCTCGAGCTCAAGGTCGACGAGCAGCATTTGCTGGACCGGATCCTGGGCCGCGCCATCCAAGCCCGCGAAAACGGCGAGGCGGTGCGGGCGGACGACAACGAGGAAGCGCTGAGCGTGCGCCTAGCGGCTTACGCCAACCAGACCAAGCCCCTGACCGATTACTACGCCGCCAAGGGGCTACTTAAGACCATCGACGCCTCGCTGCCTGTGGACCGCGTCACGGCGGCGCTCGTCGAAGCGATCAAATGATCTGGAATCGTTTCGGCCGGAGCGATCGGGGACGTACTCGGGCGAAGTCCTTATACCGAGCTAAAGGCGTCCACCCGCGATCAAACTAGCTGTGCCCGAGTTTCCTCGGCTTTTCGAGCGAGTTCTTGTAACGCATGTCGATGGTAACCGTGCCGATCTCAATCCGGCTGATCTTCGCACCGACGGCGGCCCGCAAGGGGAATGGCGAGCAAAGGTTCGCTATCGCGCTAGAGTTCTTCCGTAATCGTTCCTGCAACGGATATGCAATACGAGCCTGCTAAGGTATTGACATCATTGTTCTGAAGACGGTTTTCTAAACTATAGGTCGCATGCACAAGTCATGCGGCGATCACTAAGTCATTAGCCGACGCGATTCCGTGCTTCCGGCGCTTGCGGCAGGACTTCGAATTGTTCTGCGATGTCCGAGCGGCAGCACTTTTCGGACATGCCGCGATTTCCGAGTTGAGTCTGCTTTCGGGGGTAAAGCGGAAGTTGGATTTCGAGCCCGCCAAGGGCAGCTTCTGGCGCAACGCGGCCACTCGCCCGAAGGCTGCCAAGTGCGACATACAGTCATCCGCACCGGGCTCCACGCTTTCGGTCGTTGGAACTTGGCCTGAGCTGGTTTCACATGCTCAATTGGAGAACGCACGATGAAGCCCTTCTTGATGGCGTTCGCTGCTACACTTGCAAGCAGCACTTTCGCGCTTGCTGACCCACCCGTGACACCGGCGGAGGCCGAGAAGATCAAGGCTGCCCTGGAAGTCCCCGGCTGCACGGACGGCAAGATGGAAAAGGAAACCGAGGACAGCGGCTGCTTTGAAGTCGATGACGCCAAGTGCAAGGACGGGCAGTACGACATCAAGCTCGACAAGGACTTCAAGATGATCGCGATGACCCGCGACTAAGCCTGACCAAAGCCTGTTCCGCGGTCTCAGCAATGTGGAACTTCTGGAGCGGCTGTTAACCCTGTCAGCAAACGCTCTGCAGGTGGGGCGCGTTGTCAGGTCGGCCGCCGCCAAGTTGCCTCATTAGATCGGAGAATTCTAACCGGCGCCAATTCAAGCCGGAGGAACATCATGCTGAGAATGATGATGTTGGGCCTCCTCATCCCATTGGGTGTGGGAGTGCTTGCGGCAATGGAACTCAAAACTCCAGCGCGGAGTGCAGCAGTGCCTGTCCGGCCCGTTGCCGAGATAGCCGCAGGCATTTCCGAGCCACGCGGTGCGTTGGCCAAGGCTGATCGACTTGAAGTGGCCGCTGCGAGCATCGAGACACCAGCGCAGCCTGCTCTCGTCGACGAACGCAATTCTCCGCCGGAAGGCACCAGTGTCGGTCCATCGGAGCCGCCGAGGGTGATCAACCCCCATCGGCACGATCCCAAGCCGAAGAAGGTCACCACCGCCGCTGCTCCGAAGTCGAAGCCAAGGAAAGCCGAGGTCAAGCGAACCACAACTACCGAACGGCGAAAGGCTGCCGGCAACACCGAACCTTGCCGGCTAAACGCGTTTGGTGGCTTGCTTAAGGCTTTGGGTTCAGCCGACTGCGAAATCTGATTCACCGAGCCATCATTCCCGCTGAATCGGCCTCGGTCGCTCTAACCCAATGTTATTAATTCTGGGCTGGCACATCGCAAACTTGGAGGCTATCCGGGGACGAATCATCAGATGCCTTCATGTTGTGACGCGATGTATGACGAAAAGCGAGCCGAGGACCCGATCCTGTCTGCTCCAAAGGAAGGACGTGGAGCTTCTTTGACAATCCGATATTCTCTTCCGCGATGACAACACTTTCGGGAATTTTCTTGACATGAAATTCGCCGGTTAGCGGTGGAAATGTTGCGGATCGCTGACGCCTTGCTAGTTCATCACCGCGTGATACAAGGGCGCCTCACAAAACGAGGAGCACTGAGTGGTCAAGAAAGTTAAGAAGCGCGTCCGCCGTGAATATACCAAGGAAGACGTCAAAGAATTACGCGCGCATTCAAAGGCGAGAACGCCCGTAGCAAGAATCGTAAAGCTCACAAAGCGCACAGAAGGTTCGCTGCGCCAGAAGGCAAGAGCCCTCGGGATCTCATTAGGTCATCAGCGCTGATCCCCGACCTTGGCGACTGCAAAACTGATGTCAGGCGCCGAACCGTCCTCAAGAGGGCGCAT
>Ga0137412_10001480_pt1 | contig 18328 bp, 8 predicted proteins | sample CZODoug2_1_16fun_FD_122160 | JGI IMG/M metagenome (GOLD analysis project Ga0137412, IMG submission 122160) | Vadose zone soil fungal communities from Angelo Coast Range Reserve, California, USA - CZODoug2_1_16fungal (Hybrid Assembly) | ecosystem: Environmental > Terrestrial > Soil > Vadose zone...
CTGAGAGCCCGACGAGCCCCAACACGAGTGCCATCAAGCATACGCGCAGCTTCGACATCCGACTCATCACGGCACAACGATCGTGTCGCCGGCCTTGACCGGCAAATTTTCTTCCGCCTTACGTCCGTCCAACACTTCCTTGTAGCTGAAGGGATACTTGGTTTGGATGTGGTTTTCATCACGCATCAGAAATATTTTCTTGCTGTTAGCAAATGTCGTAAGTCCGCCGGCGCTAGAAATTGCCTGCAGGATCGTCATGCCAGGCAGCACAGGATACGCTCCCGGCCGCGTGACTTCGCCCGTCACGTAAACACGTTGACTGTTAATTTGGGTAAGGATGACTGTTACTTGGGGTGCAGTGAGATACTTCTTTAATTTATCGGTTACGTTCTGCGCCAACTGCCCAGGTGTGAGGCCGGCCGCCTGAACATCGCCAAGCAACGGCATGGAGATTTTGCCGTCCGGCCGCACTTGCAACGACCGAGTAAGCTCTTGCTCTTTCCACACGCTGACGTCGAGAACATCATCCGCGCCGATGACGTAGTCTTTACCTACCTTCGCCGGGGGATTGACGCCCTCAGGTCGGTTGGCCGTGGGCCTAGTTGACGCCGTTTGCGTGGTTTGCGTGGGTTGTGGATTTTGGGATTGAGAAAGCACGGGCGCACTGCTGGCCGCCGCAATCGCCAACACTATGATGCAGTTTCGTTGCGTTTTCACACTCACTCCTTAAACCGTTGACCTGGCCTGATCGGCGTTTGACATCGAGACGAAAGTCTAGCCACACCTAAAATTTCATTCTCGAATAACTGAGTGCGCTAAACATCACTGCGCCGCCGACTGCCGCTCCGGGTCAGGACTCAATTCCGTAAGCATCGAGGATGAAAGCACATACCGAGCCCTTAGTCCTTTGAGTGCGACAGTCCTGCGCCGCGTTCGGAAACAAACTGGCTCGCTCACAGTCCCACGTTTATCGCTCGTGCCTGCCTGAATGTCGATAAGGCCCTCCTTGTACGGTACTCCAGATTTTCCTGTACCGCCGTAGACCGAAACTCAAGGCGGCCAGCAACTTCCCTCGATCGAAGGTTATACGCATAAATCTGTATGGATATACCGTCTGTCACTTATCGACTTCTAGAGCCAATCCGATAGCTTGGGTAAGCGCGTTTTGTCACGTCTGCGGCGGTCAAAATCATTGAAGACTCAAACCTAAGCTTGGCTCTCCGATGAGTCAGAACGCCGACGTGAATCTGCGCTATTCCAAAAAGAGAGTTGCCCTAAGCAGTACAAATGAACCGTAGTTCCTATTATCTGAAGCAGAATGTCGTGGCCGAGCCCTTGGTCGATAGCTGGTATGCCTGGGCCCATTTGATGCCGCCAACCACTCTGTCTCGAAATATCACCGAACGGCACTTGAAGATCATGGATTCGTATATCGAATCGCCGGAGACCCATGAAGCCGCTGTTAAAGATCCAAAGCTTCTTGGCGGACCGTTCATGGACCTCAAACAGCGGCAAGTGGAAAAAGTGGCGGAACTGCGCGAGCACACTCTGCGGGAACGAAATGGCTTGATCACTTTGTCCCGCGCGATTCAAGAATTGGATGCCCTGCTTAGACAGAAAGCGGCCGGCTTCAGTCTAGAGCCACTTTATTCTGAGGTGCCCGAAGCACTGCGCGGATATGTAGAACTCGTCTACGACCTCAACAATCAGCCTTCTTTTCGACTTTTCGAACCGCTTCTGTACAAAAGCGCGTACTACGACACTTCGCTCCAAACCATGGCACTCTCCGAAATCAGCGGCGATGACCGGCCTTTTGTACTCAGTACGCCCCGGCTAGACGATGGCGATTCACTTCAACTACGCATTCCATTTGCGAGTGACGCTCTTGATGTGCTTTTTCGAATGAAGCACGTACTTACCTCCGAAGAGAAAATCAGCGAAGCTCTCAGCGTGTGTGACCACGATCGAGCGCGATTTCGCTCGTTTCTCACTACTGAACAGCCCCGACCTTACACTCACTATGATGGCGAAGGCGCTCGTTGGCGCTATTTCGGTCATGCATGCATCCTGCTCGAAACGAATGACGTCAGCGTGCTTCTTGACCCCGTTCTTAGCTATACCTATGAGAGTGACATTTCCCGCTACACGTATGAAGACCTGCCCGAGGTCATCGATTACGTTCTGATCACGCACAATCATCAAGACCACATTTTGTTTGAGACCCTGTTGCAGCTTCGTCACCGCATCCGGCACATCGTCGTGCCACGGAACTGCACAGGCGCACTGCAAGATCCTTCCCTGAAGCTTCTTTTGCAACAGTGCGGTTTCCGAAATGTTATTGAGATATCTGAGATGGAGGAGATTCCTTTCCCGCAAGGCTCCATCACGGCACTGCCCTTTCTTGGAGAGCATGGCGACCTAAACGTTCTTACGAAATCTGTTTACCTCCTCAGGATGGGCAAGCACAAGCTCCTGTTCGCCGCAGATTCCTGCAATGTTTCACCAGAAGTCTACCGACACGTCCATGACGAAGTCGGTGACGTCGATGCGTTGTTTGTGGGGATGGAATGCGATGGTGCACCGATGTCGTGGATTTATGGTCCTTTGCTTACGCAAAAGCTTGAGCGCCAAAAAGATCACTCTCGGCGCCTGGCCGGTTCCAACTACGAACGAGCTCTCTCTATCGTCGAACAGTTTCGCTGCAAAGAAGTCTACGTGTACGCCTTGGGGCAAGAGCCCTGGCTGAATTACATCATGAGCATCAAATACACTGGCGAGTCTAATCCAATCACTCACTCCAATCGACTGATGGCGACCTGTCAAACACGCGGCATTACAGCAGAACGGCTTTTCGGTGAAAAAGAAATTTTCTTGGACTGAACGCCCAAATGCCCCCGATTATCTCCAGCTCCGATGGAACTGCGAAGTTCTCCTCCGCGATGGACCGCAGATTTCTGCCCGAACCCCTGCGAAGTTGGAGCGGAACTTCCACCGATTATCCGCGCGCTGGCACCGTAGTCACCCTATTTGAAAACATCGTTAGAGAAAATCCAGACAAGGTAGCTCTGATCCAAGGAGACATTGGGCTCACTTATGGAGAGTTGAATCGGCGCGCGAATCGCTTGGCTCATCGCCTCGGCCTCGCTGGCGTGACTCTCGAATCGTTGGTTCCTTGTTGCTTGCAACGCTCGGTCGAAATGATTGTTGCCTTCCTGGGAGTGCTCAAAGCTGGTGCCGCCTATGTGCCCATCGACCCGGCGTATCCGCAAGCCCGACGAAATCTGATGTTAGAGGACGCAGGTGAAGGCGTACTCGTAACGCACAGTTCGCTAGTTCCTTTTTTTCAATCAGCACGATCTACTCGGATTGTCATTGCAGAGGATGGATCAGAAACCTCTTCTGGAAGCGAAGAGAACCCGCAGCAAGTGGCGGAACCGACAAACCTCGCGTATGTGATGTATACGTCGGGCTCCACAGGCCGGCCAAAAGGAGTGATGGTTGAACATCGCGGGATCGTGCGACTTGTTAGGGGCGCGAACTATTGTCACTTCGGGCCGGACGAAACATTCCTTCAATTCTCCCCGCCATCCTTCGATGCATCCACTTTCGAGATATGGGGTGCCCTGCTAAACGGCGGCCGCCTGGCGCTGATGCCGCAGGAAACTTCCTCGCTCGAAGATCTTCTTCGTGCTGTTCGCCAATATGGTGTGACGACGCTTTGGCTTACAGCGGGGCTCTTCCATTTGATGGTGGACGAGCACCCGGAAGGTCTTCGCTCCCTCCGCCAAGTTCTCGCCGGTGGCGATGTTTTGTCCGCCCACCACTCGCGCATCTTCCTTGAACACGCACCGCAAACGACGCTCATCAACGGATATGGTCCTACGGAAAACACTACGTTTACCTGCGCCCACGCCATGCGCGCCGGCGACTCTGTTCCCGACTCGATTCCGATCGGAAAGCCCATATCGAACACGCGAGTTTACATCCTTAACCAGGACATGGACCCTGTCCCTACGGGAGAAGTCGGAGAGCTGTACACCGCCGGCGATGGCTTGGCGCGCGGATATCTCAATGCTTCCGACGCGAACTCCGGCCAATTCTTGAATGATCCTTTCAGCGATCAACCCAGGCAACGCATGTATCGCACGGGAGATCTGGCTCGTTGGCGGCGTGATGGCTCGATCGAATTCCTGGGCCGTGTTGATGACCAGGTGAAGATTCTCGGACATCGGATCGAGCCCGGTGAAATCGAGAGTGCCATCCTGCGGCACGGGCAAGTGAAGCAAGCCTGCGTTGTGACGCGAATCGACAACGGCAGCAAGCGCCTTGTCGCATATTTTGTTCCAGCTAATTCCATGGTCACACCGAAGCAATTGCGCGACTTTATTGCATCGCAGTTGCCGCGACACATGATACCGGCATTCTTTGTGGCGCTTCCGTTTCTGCCGCTTTCCCAGCAGGGAAAGATTGACCGCGCAGCTTTAATCGAACTCGACGTCATGTCAAAGCCTGAGCCTGCGGAACAGGGTATTCCCGAAAGCGAACTCGAGCGCACCCTGACACAACTCTGGCAGCGCATCCTGAAAGTCCCCGAGGTAGGGCTGGACCAAAATTTCTTTGATCTCGGCGGCGATTCCCTGCTGCTTGTCGCCGTGCATTCCAATCTGCAAAAAGCGCTGCAAACACAAGTTCCGATCACCGATCTGTTCGAGTTTTCCACTATACGCAAGCTCGCGCAGCACCTCAGCCGACCTAAATCGGCATCCGCGGTCGCAGTGGACGCGCAAGAAAACGGCCAACGGCAGCGAGAGGCTTTTACACGTTTCCGCAGCCGACGCTCCGGCGGTGGCCTATGACTCACAGTGAGTCGCCCTCCTTGCTCGGAGGAGTCGCCATCATTGGCATGGCCGGCCGATTCCCTGGAGCGCAAAGCGTCGACCAATTTTGGCGCAACCAGCTCAACGGAGTTGAATCCATTTCGCATTTCAATGTTGAAGAGCTCGAGGTTCCGCGTGCTCGCGAGCTTTCCGAACGTCCCACCTATGTGCGAGCCCGTTCTATTTTGGCTGACGTGGATCTGTTCGATGCCGAGTTCTTCGGCATCCACCCGCGCGAAGCTGAGCTTATGGATCCGCAGCATCGCCTTTTCCTGGAGTGTTGTTGGCAGGCGCTCGAGGATGCGGCCTATGACCCTTTCACCTATCAGGGTTCCATTGGGGTGCATGCGGGTTGCAGCATTCCCACCTATTTTTTGTCGCGACTCTGCACCAACGCTGAATTCATTCAGAGCTTCACAGGCGGCTATCAAGTTGGCAATTATTTGGAGATGCTGGGCAACAGCTTGGACTTTCTCTCCACCCGCGTTTCCTACAAATTGAATCTGCGCGGCCCGAGTTTTACATTGCAGGCTGGCTGCTCCACCTCTTTGGTCGCCGTCTGTCAAGCTGTCCAGTCGTTGCTGACATTCCAAAGCGACATGGCGCTCGCGGGCGGCGTCTCGATCACATTCCCCCAAAAACGCGGCACGGAATATCAGGAAGGCGGAATGACCTCGCCCGACGGTCACTGCCGCGCCTTCGATGCAGGCGCGCAAGGAACAGTTTTTGGCAGTGGTGTCGGCGTTGTTCTGCTGAAGCGTGTGGAAGATGCTCTTCGCGATGGCGACCACATTTATTCGATGATTCGCGGCTGTGCGCTAAATAATGACGGCTCGTCCAAGGTAGGCTTCACGGCCCCCAGCATTGAAGGTCAGTCGCGAGTCATCGCGATGGCCCAGGAAGCTGCGGGAGTGAGCCCGGACACGATCGGCTATATCGAAGCGCACGGTACGGGAACGCCTCTTGGTGATCCCATCGAATTGGCTGCACTTACTCAAGCTTTCAGCGCAAAAACGACGGCCAAGCAATTCTGTGCGATAGGGACCGCCAAAACCAACGTTGGCCACCTAGATGTGGCCGCTGGAGTGACTGGGCTCATCAATGCCACAAATATTCTGCGACATGGCATGTTGCCTCCCACCCTGCATTTTCATTCGCCCAATCCGAAATTCGACCTTGGGAATAGCCCATTTTTCATAAATACCAAACTGAAAGAGTGGAAGTCGGATCAGAAGCCGAAGCGAGCCGGCGTCAGTGCATTTGGCGTTGGTGGTACAAACGCACATGTGATCCTCGAAGAAGCGCCTCCGCACACTTCCAGCGACTCGCAGCGTCCTGCGCAGTTGCTGATTTTGTCCGCGCGCTCAGAAAAAGCGCTCGATCGAGCAACCAACAATCTAGCCGAATACCTGAAATCGAGCACGGTTACGCATTTGGCGGACGCCGCGTGGACTTTGCAAGTGGGTCGACGCCGATTCGCTCACCGTCGAGCCGCGGTTGTTCGCAATATACCCGAAGCAATCCAGGCTTTATCGCAACGAGATCCCAAGCGTGTGCAGACCAAAGTCAGCACGAACGATTCCGCCAGGGTTCATTTTCTATTTCCTGGGCAAGGCTCGCAACATCCCAATATGGGCCGCCAAGTTTACGACTCCGAGCCTGTCTTCCGTCATTGGGTCGACCGCTGCTGCGAAATACTTCTGCCACATATGGGCCAGGATTTGCGCCCCTTGCTTTATCCGTCTCGCGATGTCCCTGAAGACGAAAGTACGCGCGTTACGGACACGGTTATAGCGCAACCCGCCATCTTCACCGTCGAATATGCACTCGCGCAACTTTGGCTCAGTTGGGGAATTCAACCGCAAGGAATGCTGGGTCATAGCGTCGGCGAATTCGTTGCCGCATGCCTCGCAGGAGTATTTTCCCTTGAAGACGCGCTCGGTCTAATCGCTGCCCGCGGGCGCATGATGCAAAAAGTGGCGCCCGGCGGAATGCTCTCCGTGCGACTCTCGGAGTCCGAGATTCGCGCGCGGCTGAATGGACATGACCTTGCCGTCGCAGCAGTGAATGCGCCGTCGCTCTGCGTTGTAGCCGGTCCCCTTGGCGCCTTGGACCGTTTCGAGTCCGAGCTAAAAAACGAGCGCATTGCCACTCGACGACTGGCAACCTCTCACGCTTTCCATTCTTCAATGATGGATCCGGTTGTCGACCAATTTTCCTCTAACGTCGCGCAAGTTCAGTTGAGACCACCAACCATCCCCTTTGTCTCTTGCGTATCCGGTACCTGGATTTCTGAACACGAGGCAACTGACCCCGCATACTGGGCACGCCATCTTCGCGCTCCGGTGCAGTTTTCTCGTGGGATGCAGGAACTTCTAAGCGGCAGCCCAGCAGTTCTCCTGGAAGTCGGTCCAGGTAATGTGCTGAGCACAATAGTCAAACAACAGATCTCTATGCAAAACGGGCGATCCACTGACATACAAAAGACTACGAGGGTTGTTTCCTCATTTGGCGATGCTTCGTCGGGCGACAGCAGTTTCCTCGATTTGCTTAGCGCTGCGGGTTCACTGTGGTCGGCCGGACTGCAACTCAAATGGGAAGCGCTTCACTCCGGAGAGCGCCGCCAGCGAATTCCCCTGCCCACATATCCCTTCGAACGAAAAAGATTTTGGCTGGAGTTACCTGCCGTCCCAACCCAGACGTCGACCCAGATACGTCACACGCCACCTACGGAAACAGAATTCAGCGATACATCGTTGGAGGAGACTCACAACGTGACTCAACACCCGCAAGGCCCAACCCTCGACGAGCAACCCGTAGTGAGCCGTGCGACGCTCATCTCCAGTATGGTGTCCGATATATTCGCCGACCTTTCCGGCGTTCAAATGCAACCCTCGGATGCCTCATCCACATTCCTTGAAATGGGTTTTGATTCGCTCTTCCTTACTCAGGTAGCGCAGGCGTTGCACGGCAAATTCGGTCTGAAGGTCACCTTCCGTCAACTCCTGGGCGACCAATCCTCACTCAAGTCGTTATCCGAATTCATCGATAGCCAGCTCTCAGCGGAAGCTCTCGCCACACTGGATGCACCCCCGCATTGCGAGAAGGTCAAGGGAGAACCCGATACTTCTTCCCTGCCTACCGCCAACTCGGTCGCAAAAGCTCAGCCGCCCTTAAATTACGAAAGCAGCACATCTGAAACCTCTGTTGAGCGCCTGATGCGCGAGCAGATGCAAGTGATGAACCAACTCTTTGCCAACCAACTTGACGCTTTGCGAAGTATCTCCCCAGAACAATTCGGAGCAAAAGCACAAAATGAGTTGCTCCAACCCGCGGCTGCACTTGCCAAAAGCGCCGACTCTTCCTCTTCGCCGGCGCGTCCGTCGCCCCCTTCTAATTCCCTTGCCGTCGCCGCCAAGGAATCGACCGAATTCAAGCCTTTTGGGCCGTACAAACCGCCGCAAACACCAAAAGGAACCTCGTCTCAACTCACGGAAGCTCAGCAGAAACATATCCAAGCGCTAATTGAGCGCTGCACCAAGCGCACCGCTAAGTCCAAGAACATGACGCAGCGATATCGATCCAAGCTCGCCGACCCCCGAGTCGTTTCCGGCTTCCGCACGCAATGGAAGGAAATGGTCTATCCCATTTTCACCGTCCGTTCAAAAGGCTCACGCTTGTGGGACGTCGATGGCAATGAATACATCGATATTCTGAACGGATTCGGTCCCATCATGCTCGGCCACCGCCCCGATTTTGTAGAGCGTGCGATGGAACAGCAGCTCCACGATGGATTCGAGATCGGACCTCAAACTCCCTTGGCCGGTGAAGTTGCCGAAATGTTTTGCGACATGACCGGTAATGAGCGTATGTCCTTCTGCAACACCGGCTCTGAAGCTGTGATTGCCGCGCTCCGTGTTGCACGTACTGTGACCGGCCGAAGCAAGGTGGTGCTCTTCGCTGGTTCGTACCACGGGATGTTCGACGAAGTTCTCGTGAAAGGTGTAAAGGCTGCCGAGACGCCCCGCTCGCTACCCATCGCACCGGGTATTCCTAGAGAAAGCGTGGGGAATGTGGTCGTGCTCGACTACGGCACGCCTGAATCACTGGAATGGATTCGCACTCATGCCGGTGAACTCGCGGCCGTTCTCGTCGAGCCGGTCCAGAGCCGTCATCCTAACCTCCAGCCTCGCGAATTCCTCCGCGAGATTCGTCAAATCACTGAGAACTCTGGCGCGGCCCTGATTTTTGACGAAGTCGTCACCGGATTCCGTGTTCATCCCGGCGGATGCCAGGCGCTGTTCGACATTCGCGCCGATCTGGCCACTTACGGGAAAGTTCTCGCCGGCGGCATGCCGATTGGCGTTCTGGCCGGCAAATCGCAGTTCATGGACGCACTCGACGGCGGCGCATGGCAATTCGGAGATGACTCCTACCCCTCCGTCGGCGTGACTTTCTTCGCGGGCACATTCGTACGTCATCCTCTAACACTTGCCGCTGTAAAGGCAGTACTTCAACATTTCCGCGACGAAGGTCCGCAACTTCAGCAACAACTGACCACAAAAACCGTTTCCCTCGTAAGCGCCCTGAACGCACTCTTCGAAAAAGCCACTGTTCCAGCGCGCATCGAGACATTCGCCAGTGTCTTTTACTTCAGCTTCCCTGTCGATTTTCCATTGGGCAGCCTCCTCTACTATCACCTTCGTGCAAAAGGCATCTATATTCTCGAGGGCTTCCCTTGCTTCCTGACCACCGCCCACTCAGATGCTGACATTGCAGCCATCATCCGCGCGTTCGACGAATCCATTAAAGAAATGCAGGCCGGCGGAATTCTTCCGGAACAATCACAAGTAGCCGCGCGTGAAGAGGCAATCGCAGAAAGCGCCAGCCTCGCAGCCTCCGTAACGCCCAGTGTTCAAACGCCAACCATTGAAGTTCCGCTCACTGAAGCGCAAATGGAAATCTGGCTCTCGGCGCAACTCGGCGACGAGGCATCATGCGCGTACAACGAGTCCTTCACTCTCTCAATGCGCGGAGATCTTGATGTACAAGCCCTCCGGGATTCCCTGAACGATCTTCTCAATCGTCATGAAGCCCTGCGCGCAACAATTGTCTCCGAGCGTAATTCACTTCGCATTTCCCGCACGAACGAACTCCCCTTATCGTTCGAAGACTTGTCCTCAGCCCCAGAATCTCAACGCATCGCCGCGCTGCAAAATGCGAAGCAAGAAGAAGCCTCGAAACCTTTCGACCTCGTAAATGGTCCGACGTTTCGTCTCCGCCTTTTCCGTCTCGAGCCTCGACTCCACGCACTTATCGTCACCAGTCATCACATCATCTGCGACGGTTGGTCGACCAACGTTCTCCTGGACGAACTCAGCACCCTCTACGCAGCTCGCCACAAAGGATCCAACCCTGCGCTGCCTCCGGCTGTGCAATTCAGCGAATACGCCCGCCAACTCTCGCAGAGCGCACCCGACACCGAGGTCAACACCTACTGGCTCAAGCGCTTCGAGCAAATACCTCCTGTCCTCGAATTACCAACCGATCGTCCTCGCCCGGCAGTCAAATCATTCAACGGCGCCACGTACCGCGCGCGAATCGGCGCACCCATTTACAAGCAGATCAAGCAGGCCGGCGCCAAACAGGGCTGCACTCTCTTCGCAACGCTCCTAACCGGCTTCGCCGCTCTTCTCCATCGTTTAACGGCACAGAGTGATCTCGTCATCGGCATCCCCACTGCCGGCCAATCCCTGCTGGAAAACGGCAGCCTCGTGGGACATTGCGTAAACTTCCTGCCGATTCGTGTCCGTCTCATCGACGGCCAGTCCGTCACCGAACTTCTTCAGCAAGCAAAGCGCACCGTTCTCGATGCCTACGATCACCAGACCTACACCTACGGCACCTTGGTTCGCAATCTGAAGCTCCGCCGCGATCCGAGCCGTTTGCCACTCGTCGAAGTGCAGTTCAATCTCGAAAAGGTGGGCGCGAATCTCAATTTTCCAGGATTGCAAGTGGAGGTCGATCCTAATCCCAAGGCCGCGGTAAATTTCGACCTGTTCGTCAACGTCGTAGAATCCGACCAAGGTCTTTTGATCGATTGCGACTACAATTCCGCTCTATTTGACCGCGAAACAATCGCCCGCTGGCTGTCACACTTCGAAACCCTGTTGAAGGGCCTGGCAGCCGATGCTAACCGGGACGTCGATATTCTTCCCATCCTGACTGAGTCCGAGCTCCAAAACATTCTTCAAGCCTGGAACTCCACGGACCTCGAATATCCTCGCCACAAGTGCGTCCACGGACTATTCGAGGAACAAGCTACGCGCACACCTGATTCGCTAGCCGTCTCATCGGAAGGGCACAGCCTGACCTACGCTCAGTTGGACAAACGCGCCAATCAACTCGCGAGGCATCTGATTAAAATCGGCGTTACTCCAGGCTCTCTGGTCGGCATTGCCGTCGATCGCTCCGTGGACTTGCTCGTCGGTCTCCTAGGTATTTGGAAAGCTGGCGCGGCGTATCTGCCCATTGATGCCGCGTATCCGCCCGACCGGATCGCCTTCATCATGGAAGAAACCTCGCTAGCCACATTGCTAACCAATTCAAAATTGCTTCCGAACCTTCCAATCTTTGACACCCGCCCCATCTGCCTGGATCGAGATTGGATGCTTATCGAATGCGAGCCAGAGACTTCTCCAGGCATCAGACTTGATTCAGCATCCGTTGCCTACACTATCTATACCTCGGGGTCGACCGGGAAACCTAAGGGCGTTGAGGTTACGCATCGCAATGTCGTCAACCTCCTTTGCTCGATGCGTCAGGTGCCCGGGCTCGATGAACGCGATCGTCTGCTCGCGGTAACCACACTATCGTTCGACATCGCCGTGCTGGAACTTTTTCTTCCACTAATCACTGGAGCACACCTGATCCTGGCAAGTCGCGAGACTGCGCAGGATCCACGCTTATTGATCAAGCTTTTGAACGAATCTAAAGCTACCGTAATGCAAGCCACGCCGGCCACGTGGCGCTTACTTCTCGAAATCGGCTGGACCGGGTCGCCAGGGCTCAGAATGTTCTGCGGAGGCGAAGCTCTGCCGAGAAAACTTGCAAACGAATTGCTGGAACTCGGGGAACTTTGGAACATGTATGGTCCAACTGAAACAACCATCTGGTCCTCGACGTCGCGCGTATCGCCGGCCGAAGGCCCTGTCACCATCGGCCCTCCGATACACAACACCCGTTTCCACGTTCTCGATGCCAAGCTTCAACCCACTCCCATTGGCGTTCCCGGTGAACTTCATATCGGCGGCGATGGTGTGGCCAAAGGCTACTTCCGCAATCCATCGCTGACGGCCGAGCGCTTCATACCGGATCCAATTTCCAAGCAACCTGCCGATCGCCTTTACAAAACAGGCGATTTGGTGCGCTATCGACCCGACGGTCACCTCGAGTTCCTCGGGCGACTGGATAATCAAGTCAAAGTCCGCGGGTTTCGCATAGAACTCGGCGAAATCGAATCAGTTCTCGCCCGCAACCCCGATGTCCGTGAATGCGTTGTTGCCGCCCAACAAGACGACCTCGGCGGTAGCCGTTTGGTGGCTTACTGCGTCCCGCACCAATCGCAAAAATGCTCCTCGGAAGCGCTACGAGACTGGGTGGCAGCTTCCCTTCCCGAGTATATGATTCCCTCCGTATTCGTCTTCATGCCCGCTTTGCCGCACACTCCTAACGGAAAAGTGGACCGCAAAGCTCTGGTACGTCTGGACACTGTGAGTCTCCCCGAACAAAACCTGTTCGTCGCCCCGCGTACGCCGGCGGAAGCACAGCTGGCTGCCGTCTGCGCCGAGGTCCTGCACCTTGACCGCGTAAGCGTCCATGACAGTCTTTTCGATCTCGGCGCGGACTCCATTCACCTTTTTCAGATCGTCGCTCGTGCTGCGCTTGTCGGCATTGCCCTCGCGCCGCAACAAATTCTTCGACTGCGAACAGTTGCTGCTCTTGCGGCGGAGTTCAGCCACGACATCCCTGAAAATGGCGCTCCCAAGCACAAGCTGCAAACCATAGCTCGTGTTTCCCGCGAGCAATACCAGCTTGATGCCGCGCCTCAGGCCACCTGATGAACCCTCGAACCAGCATCCCCTCCAATACTTCATCCGGCTTTGCAAGCCCTGGCTCACTCGGTGAGCCGCTTTACCGTTTCCCTACCAGTCTCGCGCAACAATCCTTTTGGTATCTTGATCGCTTGGAGCCTGGCAATCCCTGCTGGAACATCGCCGTGCGCTTTCGGCTCGTTGGACCTCTCGACGTTTCCTTACTGCAGCGCTCGATTAACGAAATCGTTCGACGTCACGACGTTCTACGCACCAGCTTTGCCCTAATCGATGGCGCACTCGCCCAAATTATTCACTGCGAAGCTGTGATTCCCTTGCCGCTGGACGACCTGAGTGGCCTCCTACCCTCTGCTCGCGACGCCGAAGAAGAACGACGGACCATCGCGGAAGCGGCTCTGCCCTTTGATCTCAAAGTTGGTCCCCTTTTGCGAGTTCGTCTCCTGAAGCTCGGCAAACAAGAACACGTGCTCTTGCTGACGATCCATCACATCGTTTCCGATGGCTGGTCCGTAGGGCTCTTCAGCGACGAAATTGCTGCCCACTATGAGGCGCTGTCCTCGGGCAATCTTTCAACTTCACCAGATCTCCCGCTCCAATATGCCGACTACACAATTTGGAAGAACGAGCAGAACGAAAGCGCTATCGGTGCACAACACCGATCCTATTGGCAAATGAAATTAGTAAACCTACCCGTCTGTGAAATACCGCCCGACTATTCCCGGCCACCAGGCAACGTCCAACCGGCCTATATTCTTTCACTGGTCCTCCCCGCTTCGCTCACCGATTCGCTTGCGGCTCTGGCCCGAAGCCACGGTTGCACGCTTTATACGCTCTCGCTGGCGGCATTAAAGATGCTCATCGCGTACTACGCCCGCCAGCATGACGTCTACGTCGGGACCTTGTTGGCGGGTCGAGACCGGGTGGAACTTGAACCACTGATCGGTGCCTTCATCAACACAATGATTTTGCGCACCGATCTCTCCGGAGATCCCACCTTCTTCGATCTACTCGCCCGCGTGCAAAGTACCGTTGAGGAAGGCATGGCCCATCAGGATCTTCATTTCCAACAGGTAGTCGAAGCCTTGCGCCTGAAACGCGATCCCAATCGGCCCACGGTCTACAGCATCAACTTCATCTATCAACGCGATTTTGTGAAGCCGCTGCAATTCGCTGGAATAAACATGACTCCCGTTCCATCCAAGTCTCCGGGAGCCATTTATGATCTGAATTTTTTTATGGTCCAACGTTCCGACGGTTGGCGGTTATCCTGCGAATATAACTGCGACATGTATGAGGCCGCGGCTGTCAATCGCATGATCGGTCAGATGCGCCACTTGCTGGAACAAATTGTCGCGCATCCCGATCGCAAGCTATCCGAGTTCCAATTCCCAAATGACGTCGGCGACCCTCTGCCGCCTTTCGTTCCTCGCAGTAGATATGCAACTTCACCGACAAGCCGCGACTTGCCCATGGAAGATCGCTCGAATTCTGGCGGTCTCGTTGTTAGAAAAATTCTGAGTCGCGTTTACACGCATCTAGGAAAAATCTAATTCAGAGCTCCACCGTTATTCCCAATCTGCCCGAGCGCGCTGCATCTGAATCCGCCGCGCGGACCATCGAACCAACAGTTATGGCTCGCCCGTCGCTTCTCTTACGTATTCGTATCTTTCAGATCCGTTCGCTCGCTTCGCTTCTTACTATCCTGGGCCATCGCTCTGCCGGCCGGCGTCTCATCACCCATATGCGATCTAATCGCGTTTCACGACCAATGCTGGACGCTTGCCTGGGCTTTCGCCGGGTTTTTCCTTCTTTCGCCGATGCTCAAGCTTGTGCATCGAAGTACATTCCGTCCGGCCATGAACACCCTGACGAGATCCGCTTCCACACTTCGATTTCCGGCACCGTGCGAGAAAGCGATTACCCCGTTCTCTTCTATCTCGCTCCGCTCGTGCCCGGACTCCGTAATGTCTTCGATTTAGGCGGCAACGTCGGAAATCTTTTCTACTCGTACCAAAATGAGTTAAATTTCCCGGCAAGTCTAACCTGGACCGTCTACGACCTGCCGGTGAAGAAGCCGCTCGGTGAAAAATTAGCTTCGGCACGTGGCGAATCTCGCATTCGTTTCGCCACCAATCTTGCGGAAGCCAGTGGCTGCGATGTTTTCATTGCCTCAGGCTCTCTCCATTATTTCGAACAGCCTATCCATGAAATGCTCCGCGCTCTCGAACGCCTTCCGGAACACGTTTTTGCGAACCGTATGCCCTGTTCCTCCGGCTCGGACGTAATCACTGTGCAGGACAATCGTTCCTATCTCGTGCCGTGCAAACTTCATAGCCGTGCGACGCTAATCAACGGCATGCAAACGCTCGGCTACCAGCTGCAGTCTGAGTGGCCGGTGCACGAGCGACGTTTGCCTGTACCCACACACCCGGACCTTAGCGGCGGCACCTACTCTGGTTTTTATTTTCGTAAGAAGTAAGAGACTACCAGGACCGCTCCTGACCCATCAGGCCCACGGTTTTCTGCCTCGCGAAATGTTCTTGGCCCACACCACCGGCAATACTGCCACGCTTTTGACCATATCTTTGGCCGGCGAGGCACCCGGAGGCGTCGGCCGAAGTCCCATTTTTCGCAACAGATAGTTCAATCGGTACAAGTTTGCGCGCATCGTGTCCCGATATTGAAAATTGACGTTCAGCGAAACCGAGATGTTGTCGCCATTCTGAACCCAATGCGGTGAGTTCACGGGAATGTGCACTCCATTTCCCGGCCGCAACTCATACACCGTTGCATGATGCTGCAACTCCGGTTTGTACCGCGGCGCATTATGATCCACCGACCAAAACCGCTCGATCTCTTCCTCGGAAAGAACGTCCCGGTCATTGCGGTCGAAAATGCTGATGTGTTTGTCGCCCTGAATCTGCAACAGCAAGCTACATTCTCGGTCAATGTGATAGGTCGTCACCCGCTTCGGCGAAGTCACAAAGAGAATCACTTCCTGGATCTTCATGACACGGTTGAGGTTGAGCCCGGTAAATTCCTGTAACTCTGCCATGCACTCGCTTAACACTGCGGCATATTCCGGGTTCTTGTCGGCACGTTTCAGGACGATCCATGCCCCGCAGTGCTCAATTCTTTGAATTGCGTCACGCGCGCTAAATTCCGGTCTGGGAGTCCGATCCCAGCGCTGGTTAACATCAATACTTCCCGCATCGTAGTAGAGGTCGGCGGGCCGTGTGCTCTGCGTTTCTTCCGCCAACTCCATCAATCGGTTCAGCTTGAAAACCGGATGCCCGGCAAGTTTGTGTCGGAAGGCAAAGCTGTACTTGTCAAATTTCGTCCGAAATTCGTCATTTCGTTCAATTAACTTGGTTTCCGATGCAAACTGCTTTGGGGTCGCACGCAGAGCTGTCGCCACACGAACACCTCGGCATTCTAAAGAGAATGCAAGTCGCGTCGAACATAGGGCTTAGCCGCACCCATGACAATCAGGTAAGTCACTTAATTGTTGAAGTTAGGCAGATTAGCTAGCGCTTTGATTGTATTGGTCGTATAGGATGGGCAAGTTAAGGCGGATCAGTTGCTTAGCCCTCTGGCACCGTCGCGCTTATTGGGGAGGAGTATTCGCTCTCTACTTGGTCAGCGCCCACCGAGGCCACTACATAATAGTAGGTATGTCCCACCGCCAAACCGGTGTCCACAAATTCGGATGTCGCCGCCTCCGAGATTCGTCTGTACGGTCCCGAAGAGTCAGCCGAGCGGTAAACAACATACCCTGCTGCCGTTACCGGGCTCTCCTCCCAGTTGAGCTTAACTGTGCTTCGCGACGATTCCGCTGCGGTCCCCGCCAACGGGATCACCGCCAGCGGACCGCCATCCGTGCTGGAAATTGTCAATTGCCCGGTTTGCCGCCCCGTGCTCTTCGGTGCGAAATTCACTTCGACGGCAACGCTTTGGCCTGGCGTCAGGCGCATAGCCGTTGCGCCAGACACGCTAAACGCCGCCCCCATGGCCGATATTCCCGCAATCGTCAAATCGCTCGTCCCTGAGTTCGTCAGCGCCACTTGCTGCATCCCTACTCCACCCACCGCAACATCTTCAAAATCAATCGCCGCTTCACTAGCCGTTAGTTCTGTCTCTACCTTGATCGTCGAGGCTCGCACCGTAAGTACCATCGGGGCATCGCCGGAACTCGTGAAAATCGAAATCTGACCGTCCCTGCGGCTCTCCCCTTTTGGGCGGAATGAAATCGTAAAGTTCTCGCTGGTGCCATGAGCAACCACCACGGGCAGCAGAATCCCCGTGACTTGGAAGTCAGCGTTCGACGTACTAATTTTCCTGATCTGAAGCGTGCCTTCAGCGAGGTTCGTGATTCTCACAGCTTGCGTGTATGTATCACCCACGGGAACATTTTGAAACGTCACCACGTCCGGCGTAAATTCCACCAGCCGCTCCGATTTGGGTGCCGAAGCAGCCGCGGTTGTACCCTTCGCAACGCCGCGACCAGCCGTCACCTGCGTCGCAAACAAGGAGAAAGCCGACAGTGCGAGAACTGCCCCGGACAAGCTTTTGGATAAGCTTTTGCGCTGCAGACACTTAGAGAACCGCGTTCCGACCATGCCTGTCCCCCTTTACCGCCTGCCATCCTCACAATGTGGTTGAATTCTTACCGAAGGCGATCTTCCCGGCTACTGGTCAGGAGTTCACACCCGGGACAGGGTAAGGCCTTGTACAGGGTTTTCCCTAAGGCCAGCTACTGGATTGACCCTAGGCAAAATCCACCCATCTTGGAATCTAGGGAATGTCGGCTTAACCGGCGTTGCCGAAGACGCTACTTCGGGGAGCGGAAACTTGCTCCCCCTGTAAACTCTGCAAGACGGGTATATTTCGCCTGATGGCGTGCCGGACAGCTCATCACGGGAGCACCTCATGGCGTTCAAGGTCCAGGTCGGCCCACCGCAAATTTCCATCCACCAAGGTCAAACGGTGCTGATTACCGAGCAGGATGGACAGATCAACTGGCCGAGCGAAAAGGGCCTCTACTTCTTCGATACGCGGGTTGTCAGCAGTTGGACCATCTATGCCAACGGCGAACCCTGGGAGCTGCTGAACGGCGGCGCCATTAACTACCACGCATCCCGCATATTCCTCACCAACCGATCCTTGCTCACCGAAGACGGCACGATCGCGCCGCGGACCTTGGGTCTCACGATCAGCCGATCGATCAGCGGCGGCATGCACGAGGATCTTGACGTCACCAACAATAGCATGACACCGGTGAGGTTCCAGCTCGAGATTGCGCTCCGCTGTGACTTCGCGGACGTCTTCGACGTGAAG
>Ga0137412_10001481_pt1 | contig 18326 bp, 12 predicted proteins | sample CZODoug2_1_16fun_FD_122160 | JGI IMG/M metagenome (GOLD analysis project Ga0137412, IMG submission 122160) | Vadose zone soil fungal communities from Angelo Coast Range Reserve, California, USA - CZODoug2_1_16fungal (Hybrid Assembly) | ecosystem: Environmental > Terrestrial > Soil > Vadose zone...
GGAGACAACCAACGGTGAATTGAGCGGCCTGGTTCAATTCAGCCAGGTTGCCGACTTGCCCCTCAACGGCCGCAATTTCATGGCCCTGGTTTCATCTCAACCTGGCGTGACTGGGGGCCCGCAGTACGACCCGCTGGCGAAAGGTTTGAAGGGTGGCGCAGACCTGTCCATCAGCGGCGGTGCGGTGGATGCCAACCAGTGGCTCGTCGACGGCGCCAGCAATAATGACGTCGGTTCGCAGCGCACCATTCTTGTTTATCCGTCAATTGATGCCATCGAAGAACTCAAGATTGAACGCAACAGCTACGGTCCGGAGTTTGGGGGGTCGGCCGGCGGAGTGATCAGCATGATCACCAAGTCTGGAGGCAACGCTTTTCACGGCGACGTCTATTACTTTGGTCGCAACGACAAACTCAATGCTTTTGACCCCTTCGTCAAGACTGGTTGCCTCTCGGCTGCCACTGCCTGCGTAAAGAATAAACTTCGCCGGAATGACTACGGATTTACCATTGGCGGGCCTATCAAGAAAGACAAAATCTTTTTCTTCTATTCCCAAGAGTGGAACAAGATGATCGAAGGCCAAACGACCAGCGCCCGCGTCCCTACAGATGCGGAAAAGGCTGGTGATTTCAGCGCCATTAAAGCGTGCCCGAACGCTGTTTCTCAACTTGGCTGGCCGTCCGTGACGGGCAGCAACCCAGCCGTGGCTCGGGATTTGCAGACTCCCGCCGGAGCACCCCTCAATACCTTCTCAGCGCCCAACGTGTACAATCCGGCTGCGTTGAGCCCCGCAGCCCAAGTGATTCTCCAGGCTTATCCGACTCCCACCGACCCGAATCCCTGTGCTCGAAACAACTTCACGCACTCCTTCGGCGTTCCCACCAATTGGCGCGAAGAGAACGTACGCGGCGACATCAACCTGACCAAGAGTCTCCGCGCCATGATGCGTTTCACGAATGACTCCTGGCAGCTTGGCCCTCCCGATGGTGGTTTTGGCTGGGGTAACAACAACCTCGGTCCCATCGGTGAAGATTGGTCCCAGCCTGGCCGCGTCGTTGTCGGCAGACTTAGCAAGACCATTAATAACGACATGGTGAATGACTTTACCTTTTCGTACTCCGCCAACCGCATCACCATTAATCCGGCCGGAACCAACCCTGGCCTCGATCAGAAGTTGAACGACACCATTCCAACCTTCTTTCCCCTTTCCGGCAAGCTCTACGGTGACAAGGGGCCGGCTGTATGGATCAATTGCTGCGGCCTTCCCAGCGTATGGACCATCGCACCCTGGCAGAACCAGGAGGACATGTATACCTGGCAGGACGACCTATCTTGGGTTAAGAACCGTCATACTCTCAAGTTTGGGGCCCTCTACAGCAGAAACTACAAGGCGGAACAGGCCGCCAACGGCGAATTCGGCAACCTTGGAGGTCCGGTCGGCTACAACGGTTTCAAAGGCTCGGCAAATTCAACCCTATATGGCATTGCGGACCTCGAACTCCTCAATATGGCCATGGGTTGGGGCGAGACCCAAACTATCTTTAAGGTGCGTAATGTTTGGCACAACATCGAAGCCTACGCGGCCGACAATTTCCGTCTGACCCCTCGGCTCACCGTCAGCTACGGCGTTCGCTGGTCTTTCCTGCCGCCGGTCTATCTATCAGATAACAAGTATTCACTCTTCAACCCCACAGCATATAAGGCATCGCTCGGAAACGATCCTTGCAATGGGTTGGTCTATGCGCCTGGCATCGGAGCCAATCCGTGCATTGCGGCCGGCGCTCTCGGTGGTGTCGCAGGACCAAACGCCGCGCTCATGAACCGCAATTTCAAGGGCTTTGCCCCGCGCCTTAGCTTGGCCTGGGATCCGACAGGTCAGGGCAAGTGGGCAGTCAGAAGCGGTGTCGGACAGTTTTATAATCGTGACCGTCTCTGGCCTCTTCAACTTGCAGGCAACAACCCGCCCTTCAACGCCTCCTTCGTGAGCGTGGCCGGCAACGGGCGTTTCCTAGACAGTACGAATGCGCTTCCAGCCTGCGGCACAGTAGCCGGATGCTTCAGCACGGGTCTCGGCACCCCGAATGCCGGCCAGGAATTTTCCAATAACGTACCCAATAGCTGGCAGTGGAATCTGACTGTCCAGCGAGAAGTGTTCAAGGATGCGCGGTTCGAGATCGGATATGTGGGTAGTAAGACGCTTCATTGGGAAGCCATCACTGACATCAATTCCGTGCTTCCGGCGAACCGTCTGACCTACGTGCAGCATGAGAACGATAACCCGCAGAATCCCTTGTTCGCGCAGGATCTGCGCCCGTTCGGCGCTGCCGTCCTGAACAATGCGATCAAATATTACACCCACGCCAGCAGCGCTTCGTATCATTCGCTGCAAAGTGCGTTCAACGCTCGCATGGGTAGCCGCGCCAATTTCCAAGCCTCGTACACGTGGTCCAAGCTGCTGGCCAACTCCCAGAGAATTGACACGCCGGCACAGAACTTGGATGCCTACAACTTGCATTCGGACTGGGGTCCGGACATCCTCAACCATCCCCATATTTTCTCGGCTAACGTCGTCTATCATTTGCCCGAACTTACCAACGCGAACGCCATCGAGCGCGCGGCCTTGGGTGGCTGGGAAGTCACCCCCATTGTTAGCATCGCCAGCGGTCCTTCCATCACCACCCTCATGAGTCTCGGTGGGACTGGAAAAGTGGGCGACCCGATGGGCATTGGGAACGGCGGGCCGACCAACCGCGAGCGCGCCAATCGCGTTGCAGGTCAGCCTTGCCGTGCAAATACAGGTGACAAGACTCAGTGGCTCAACCCCAGTCTATACACCATGAATGGCTACCAGCTGGGCAAGGTCGGCAATGCCGGCCCTGGCCTTTGCTCTGGCCCTGGCAACAACAACTACGACCTAGGCCTCGATAAGAACTTCAGGGTCACCGAGCGAATTAAGATGCAGTTCCGCATGGAGTTCTTCAACATGTTCAACCATCCTCACTACCAATCGAACGACATTCTGAACCCGACCGTTAATTTCCAGAACCCGATCTATGGCGACGCCTCTGGGGCCGTGGTTCCTAACGTGTCAACGGCCACACAAATCCTTTCGGCGACTCCCTCACCGGGTAGCTACGGAAAGGTCAACTCGGTTACCCAGAACGGCTACCGCCAAATCCAGTATGGTCTGAAGATCATTTTCTGATCGTACCGGCACAACCTGCTTCTTCTGCGTCCCGCCAAGCCCGTCGAGGGGCTTGGCGGGACGCTTCATTCTTGGCGCACCCCTTTCAAATTGCGTTTGAATAGATCCGGCCATGCATCGGCCGCTTAAGCATCAAAACTGTTTGGGATACAATCAAGATATGTTCAGGGTTCGGTCACGGCGTTTGTTCTCTATCCTTGTCGTCCTTCTTGCTCTTACACTCACGGGAGCCTCGCTGGCGCAAGCGCCGAGCCAGCAGCCGGGGAGCGCGCGTGTACCTCTCCCCAAGCTCCCTGCGCCCGTCAAGAAGGACCGCAGCGGCCTCCCGCCCATTGCCACCTTCAAAGACGTCGCTAAAGACGTTGGCCTCACCGCCGTCCATATTGCAGCTCCGGAAGCTCATTACGTCATCGATTCGACTAGCGGCGGCGCAGGCCTCTTCGATTGCGATGATGATGGCCGTCTCGACGTGGTGCTGGTCAACGGCTCGACGGTCGAACGGTACAAAGCCGGCGGCGACCCTTTGGTCACGCTCTATCACCAGGAGGCTGACGGCACCTTCAAGGACATCACCAAGGAGGCCGGCCTGACGCGACGCGGTTGGGGCATGGGAGTGGCAGTCGCCGACTATGACAACGACGGCAAGCTCGATCTATTTGTGACCGGCTTCGGCGGCAGCGCGCTGTACCACGGTCTGGGCAACTGCAAGTTCGAGGACGTGACCGAAAAGGCGGGAGTCGGCGGCAGCGGATTTATGACCGGTGCGGCTTGGGGCGACTACGACCGCGATGGCTTCGTCGACCTTTACGTCTCTCGCTACTCCCATCTGGACATGAACAATCTTCCACAGTTCGGCAGCAACAAATTTTGCCGCTTCAAGGGAATTTTGGTGCAATGCGGACCTTGGGGACTTGAAGGCGAAAGCGACTTTCTCTATCACAATCGTGGCGACGGCACGTTCGAGGAAGTTTCCGTCAAAGCGGGAGTGCATGATGACATCGGCTATTATGGCTTGGGAGTCATGTGGGTCGACTACGATGACGACGGCTGGCCCGATCTGCTTGTTGCTAACGACTCCGTTCCAAACTATCTCTATCACAACAATCACAATGGGACATTCACGGACGTGGGAATGCTCAGTGGCGTGGCCCTCAGCGGCGAAGGCATGGAGCTCGGGAATATGGGGGTCGACTGGGGCGATTACGATCACAGCGGCCGGCTCAGTTTTTTCGTCACGCACTTCGAAGAACAGCCGAACTCGCTCTATCGCAACATGGGGGCGCAAGGATTCGACGATGTCAGTTGGACTTCCGGGGTCGGCCAGCCCAGCTATCCTTATGTAGGCTGGGGCACGGCTTTCTTTGACATGGACAATGACACGTGGCTCGATCTGCTGGTTGCCAACGGGCACGTCTATCCGCAGATTGACACGCTGGAAACCGGCCCCCGCTTTCGCGAGCCGCTGCTGCTACACCGTAATAATCGCGACGGCACGTTTGACGAAGTTTCCAAGCAGGCGGGCCTGCAGGAGTTGCCCTTGAAGTCGCGGCGCGGCGCAGCTTTCGGTGACGTCTTCAACACTGGCAACATCGACGTTCTGCTGCTTAACGTCGGCGAGGCGCCCTCGCTCCTCAAGAATGGGAATGCGAACGGATTTCATCGCGTTTTGTTCAAGCTCATCGGCACGAAAAGCAATCGCGCGGCGATCGGCGCCCGCGTATCGATTCGCGCCGCTGGCGTCAAGCAATTTAGCGAAGTCCACGGGGGCGGAAGTTATCTTTCGCAAAACGATCTGCGCCTGCATTTCGGACTGGGCACCGCCAAGAAAATGGAATCCGTGGAGATTCGCTGGCCGAACGGCACAGTCGAAACGCTACAGAACATTGCCGCTGACTGTATCTATACGATCGTGGAAGGCGCCGGAATCCGCGATACCAAGAGCTTGCCGCCGCCCGTGGGTGGAGCGACGAACGGTGCCCATTAAGCATCACTGCGGATCTTCCGTGATTTACAGGAATCACACGCGCACGCTTGTTCTCGATCGCGCAAGCGTTATCGGCGCGCCATTCTCGCAGCGCGCACGATTCCTTGGCTCTTGTTCGAAAGCCGCAATCCTATTTATCTTTTCCGCGCTCCTTGCATCACTTGCCTGCCCCGCCGACGATCCTGGCACTCTACTCAAACATAATTTTGAATCCGCCAAGTCCGCCCTCGCGGCCGGCAACCCATTCGAGGCGGAACGCCATTACAATCGAACCGTTGCTCTCGGCCTCCGTCAGCTCGCTAGTCTTTCCATATCCGAATCTCGCTTCGAAGAAGCCACTCGCGAACTGGACGAAGCCCTTAAATTTGCTCCCGGCGATCCCGATATTGGAATCGATGCCGCGGTCGCCTGGTTCCGCGCGGGCGATGTCCATAAGGCCTGGCAACTCGCGCAGTCTGTAGTCGCCGGTAACCCACGTCACGCGCGCGCGCAGAATGTGCTCGGTCGGATTGACCTCTACCGGGGAGACTTTGACGCGGCCATTCGCGATCTCCAGACTTCCGTCGCTCTCGATGAGGATTTTGAAACTTCCTACTTTCTCGGCGTAACCTACCTAAAAGTCAAGCGATTTCCCGATGCCCAGCAATGGTTTAAGCACTTGCAGGACACCATGGGAGATTCCGCCGCCCTGCATGTTCTCTTGGGCCGCGCCTACTCGATCAGCCATTTTCCCGAATCCGCCGTCGGAGAATTTAGAAAAGCCATTCAGCTGGATCCAAAATATCCACACGCGCACGGCCTGCTTGGCTACTCCATCCTGGAATTCCGTGGCGAAGAAGCCTATCCACAGGCCCGCCAGGAATTCGAGCGTGAACTGAAGCTCCATCCCGAAGATTACAACGCGCTCCTGTTGCTGGGGATTTCCGCCGTCGCGCTCCGCGATTTTCAGGCTGCCGAAGCTGCTCTTCTGCACGCTAAGCGTCTGCGACCCGAGGAATCATTCGCCTATCTCTATCTTGGGGAAACGTACAACGAAACCAAGCGTCTCCCCCAGGCCATCGAGGCCCTCGAAAAATACATCCATCTCGTGCGCGCCCCAGACGAAGTTCCGCGCGACGTCAGCCGCGCCTATTACTTGCTTGGCCAGGGTCTGCGCCGTCTCGGCCGCTTGGAGGAAGCGCAAAAAGCTCTGGCGAATTCCCAGCGTTATCGCGAAGCAAAGTTTCGCTATGATGCTCAGCATATTTTCGACGAGCCAGCAGCCCCTTCCGACGGCGATAGCCACACGTCCGACCGCATCGCCGGCCTGCTCGAATCGGGAGCCGAGGATCAGAAGAAATCCACAGAAGCGATGGTGCAGGGAGGCATGCAGGAGAATCCCGCGGCTCAGCCCGCTTCGGCGCCTCGACCAATCGCCGAATCCAAGGCCGCGAAAGAATATCGCGCGTTTGCATCGGAGATTCTCGCGAGCTCCTACAATGACCTCGGCGTCATGCGCGCCAAGGATTCCAAATTCAAGGAGGCCGCGCAATACTTTAAGCAAGCGGCGGCCTGGAAGAGTGATCTTCCTGGACTCAACCGGAACTGGGGATTGGCCAGCTATCGTGCCGAACTTTATTCCGACGCTATTCCGCCGCTGGAACGTCAACTCGCTAGCGCTCCCGATGATGTCTTCGTGCGCAAGCTGCTGGGTCTAAGCTATTTTGCGGCTGACAACTTTGTTAAAACGGCAGAGGTTTTGCGCCCATTTCTCAAAAATCCACCGGACGATCCAGCCCTGCTCTTCGCCTTGGGCACGGCCCTTGTTCGAACGCGCCAGTCCGATATTGCCAGCGACATCTTTCACCGTCTGCTGGAACAAAACGCGAGCAATCCGGCCGTTCATCTCCTTCTTGGGCAGGCCTATGCCCAACAGAAGGAATACGCAGGTGGTCTCAACGAGTTGAAATCCGCTCTACAGCTCGATCCTCGGCTCCCCGAAGCGCACTTTTTCATGGGGCTTATCCACCTTCGTCAGAGTGATTTCGAATCGGCCGCTGAGGAATTTCGCTCCGAACTCGAGATACACTCAAAGGATCCGGTGGCCAGCTATCATCTTGGCTACACGCTTCTGATGCAGGGCCATGCCGACCAGGCGGCAGCCCTGTTGCGCGAAGTAGTTCAGACCAAGCCGGATTATGAAATGGCGCAATTCGAGCTTGGCCGCGCACTCTTGCAGCAAGGTGATGCCGCCGGCGCCATTGAGAGTCTCGAAGCCGCAAGAAAACTTGTGCCGGCTCGCGAAGCCACCTACTTTCAATTGAGTCAGGCTTACCGCCGCGTCGGCCGATTGCCAGAGGCGCAGCAGGCCCTTACTGCCTATCAAAAACTGATCGAGACCAATAGGCTGAAGAGGCGCGAAAGCCTCGAGGCGGACAGTCCGTGACGCAATTGAGTGACTGGTCGTCTCTCATGATTCATTCGATGAAACGCTCTTGGCCACACTTGCGGGAAATACGCAACTTGGACGTAAGCCTCCACGACGCGGATCTCTTCTCATGAAACGGCCGCCATAGTATCCTTCCGAAACGTGCCGCGTCCGATGTATCTTTAACAGTGATCCATAGAGGGGTTTCCCGCTGCGATGGCCAAATTGCGTATCTTAGTTTCCCTGACAACGGACGACAACGATTACCAAATCGAACAGGCGCAATCCGCGGAGCAGATGGCCCGCAAACTGGGCGTGGAAATCCAAATCGTTTACGCGGATAACGACGCGATTACGCAAAGCACCCAGATTTTGAAAGCCATTCAGTCTGACGAGAATCAGCGGCCGAACGCCATTGTTTTTGAGCCTGTCGGTGGCACCGCTTTGCCACAAGTCGCCCGAGCGGCCGCATCGGCCGGCGTCGGATGGGCGGTGCTGAATCGCGATGCCAACTACATCCTGGAACTGCGCAAGTCGTCGTCTGCTCCCTTTTTCGGTGTGACTTCTGACCATCTCGAAATTGGCCGGATCCAAGGCCGTCAGTTTGCCGCCTTGCTGCCCCAAGGCGGCTCGATACTCTATGTCCAGGGACCGGCGGAGAATTCCGCCGCCAAAGAGCGCACCACGGGAATGCAAGAAACGAAACCGTCGAATATTCACGTCATCTTGCTGCGAGCGCAATGGACGGAGGAAAGCGCCCAGCGAGCCGTGCGTTCCTGGTTGAAACTGAGTACGTCGCAGAGGGCCGCGATTGACCTGATTGGAGCTCAGGATGATTCGATGGCCATCGGCGCTAGGAAAGCATTTGAAGAGTTGACGAACGAATCGGAGAGGGAGCGGTGGCTGAAACTTCCCTTTACCGGCTGTGACGGGTTACCGAAGACCGGCGAGGCGTGGGTACGCACCGGGCTGTTGGCCGCGACCGTTTTTGTTCCGCCCAATACGGGCATGGCCATCGAGATGCTCTTTGATGCCATTCAGAAAGGTAAGAAACCCGCCGAGCGGGCACTGACCGTCCCCGTCTCCATCCCCACTTTGGATCAGTTGAAGGTGCGTTAGACGCGATTTTTCTATCGCTTTTTAATGCCGGCCGTTCGTCTTCATTTCGGACTCTAGTTCAATAGAAAATCGATTTTCGACGCTTGTTTGCGCGTCATAGTGACGTATAATGCCTCGGAAACACCGGTGTTCATTTCACCCCTGCGTTTGCCGAGGAGACGCATGAAGAAGCAACTCATGAACTCCGCTGTGGGACGGAGAGAGTTTCTTGCCGCCACGAGCGGCCTGCTCGCGGCTGCGGTTCCCGGGAGTGAAGTGCTCGCGCATGCAGCAAGTTCCGAAGCATCGCTTCCAAGCGTTCCTGTGCCCAAGCCTTCGGGTAACTTGCGCAAGATTCCGATTGGTGTGTTCGATCCGGTTTACGAACATCTTTCTCTTGACGCCATGCTGGACAAAGTCACTGCCCTGGGCCTGGAAGCCATGGAGATCGGCACCGGAGGCTACCCAAACAACCACCATTGTCCTCTCGATGACCTTGTCAATGACCGCGCTAAAGCGAAGGCCTGGCTGAAAAAATTTGAAGACCGCGGGATTCGCGTTGCCACGCTGAGTTGTCATGGCAATCCCATTCATCCTGATGCCAAGCACGCGCAGAAAGATATTGATACGTTTCGCAAAACCGTCCTGCTCGCGGAAATGCTCGAGGTAAAAGTGATTGTCGGTTTTTCCGGCTGTCCCGGCGGCACTCCGCAGGATACCCAGCCGAACTGGATTACTTACCGCTGGCCCCCCGAATATGCCGAGATGCAGGACTGGCAGTGGAAAGAAAAAATCATCCCGTACTGGAAGGACGCCGCGAAATACGCACGCGAGCACGGAGTCAAGCGCCTGGCGTTTGAAATGCACCCCAATTTTGCCGTCTACAATCCCCGCACCTTGATGAAACTGCGCGAAGCCGTTGGCGAAGAAATCGGCGCGAACTGCGATTTGAGTCACCTTTTCTGGCAGGGTTGTGATCCTGTCGAAGTTATCCACTTCCTCGGAAAACAGGGTGCGATTTTTCATGCGCATATGAAGGATACGGTTCTTTATCCGGAGTATGTAGCCAGGTATGGGGTTCTGAACTTTGCGATCAAGAAGGAGGAACGCCCCAACGCTTCGGACGAATTTCGCGCCGTTGGTTACGGGCATAGTGCCTCGTTGTGGAAAGCGGTCGTAAAGGCCTATATGGATGTCGGCTACGAAGGCATCCTGAGCATCGAGAATGAAGACTTGATTTTGTCGGGCGAGGTAGGCGTGGAGCGCGCTGCCTACGTTTTAAAAAACGTTCGCAGCGAACTTCTGGGTCAGTAGCACGCCCCGCCGCGCGTGACGCTCTTGAACTTTGCGCGCGGGAGCGAAAATAAGCTGCGCGAAAACAGGCCGGGGGAGGATCTATGCAACGGCGTGAAGCACTAAAACTGCTCTTTGCGGGCGGCATTTTGCCAGCCGTGCCTGCCGACCTCTTTGGTTTTTTTCAGGATTCGCACCCCCCTGCGGGCTACGCGCTGCGCACCCTTGATGCTCATCAGAACGATACGGTCGTCGCGATGATCGATCAGATTATCCCCGCGACTGAAACGCCTGGCGCCAAAGGCGCGCGCGTCAACGAATTCATTGACGTCATCCTCGCCGAATGGGCCAACGACGAGGAGCGCCGTAATTTCTTGAGCGGCCTCACCGATGTCGACAAACAAAGCACCACGCTCTTCGGCAAGAACTTCGCGTCCGCTTCTCCGGAGCAACAGCTGACTCTTCTTCGCTCGCTGGACGAAACCGCCGCCATCGCGCGCTCAGCCCGAGAAAGCCGCGAGGCCCGTCCGCCGATCTGGGAGCTCGCCGGTCGCGACACCCAGATGCAAGATGACTTCTTCACCGTCCTCAAGAAAATGACCGTCCACGGTTACTACACTTCGGAAATCGGTTTCAGTCAGGAACTCAAGTTACAAATCATCCCAGGAGCGCAGCATGGCTGCATCAAGGCCGGCCCCGGGGTTGGGGACGCGTAAGGATAGAGGCAACCATGGCAACCACAACCTACGACGCAATTGTTGTCGGCTCGGGAATCACCGGCGGCTGGGCCGCCAAGGAACTCACGGAAAAGGGCCTCAACACGCTTGTTCTGGAAGCGGGACGCAGCATTGTCCCTGAGCGCGATTATGTGGAACATGTTCCCGTGTGGGAACTCAAGCACCGCGGCTGGGACAATCGCGCCGAGCGTGAGAAAACGCAGCCCATTCAGCGCGAGTGCTACTACGCTTGCGACGAGTACTCCCACCAGTTTTTCGTGAATGACAAGGAAAATCCATATGCCAACGCGCCCGGAAAACATTTTTCCTGGATTCGCGGCCGGCAAGTCGGTGGAAAATCCATCCTGTGGGGCCGCCAGAGTTATCGCTGGAGTGATCTTGATTTCGAAGCCAACGCAAAAGAGGGAATTGCCATCGACTGGCCCATTCGCTACGCGGACATCGCGTCGTGGTACGACTATGTGGAAGAGTTCGCCGGCATCAGCGGCCAATCCGAAGGATTGCCGCAGCTGCCTGACGGAAAATTCCTCCCGCCGATGGAAATGACCTGCGTTGAACTGGACCTAAAGGCCGCGCTTGCGAAAAACTTCGACGATCGCATGCTGACCATCGGGCGTTCGGCGGTGCTCACGCGCGTCCACAAGGGACGCGCCGCTTGCCATTATTGCGGCGTCTGCCATCGCGGTTGTATCACCAGTTCCTATTTCAGCAGCCTTAGTTCGACGCTTCCCGCCGCGCAAAAAACCGGCCGCCTCACTATGCGGCCTTACAGCGTGGTGCACAGCTTGATGTTCGATTCGAAGGCGCGGCGCGTCAGTAGTGTGCGTGTCATTGACGCCCAATCCAAGAGCGCTCTCGAATTCAAAGCGCGCATCTTTTTTATTTGCGGTTCCACTCTCGAGTCGACGCGTATGTTGCTCAATTCTCCGACTCCCGAATTTCCGAACGGCCTCGCCAACTCCAGCGGGGAACTCGGCCACAACCTCATGGATCACCACATGGGCAGCGGGGCCAGCGGCGACATGCCCGGTCACGAAGACAAGATGCCTTTCGGGAATCGGCCCAACGGCATCTACATTCCGCGCTTTCGAAACGTGGACGCAAAGACCAAGCAAAAGAATTTTGTCCGCGGTTACGGCTACCAGGGTGGCGGCAGCCGCGAAGGCTGGTCCCGGGGCATGTACAAGACGGGTCTGGGCGTGGATTTCAAAAACATGCTTCGCATTCCCGGTTCGTGGCGTCTGGGCATTGGGGGATTCGGCGAATGCTTGCCGAACCATAACAATTACGTGGAAGTGGACAAGGAAAAACTCGACGCCTGGGGCATCCCCACGCTGAAAATCAACTGTGGCTGGAGTGAAAATGAACTCGCCATGTCCAAGGACATCGCGATCCAGGCCGCGGAAATGCTCGCTGCGGCGGGCGCAAAAAACATTTCCGTCAATCAGGAAATTACGCCGCCGGGCCTTGCGATCCACGAAATGGGCACGGCGCGGATGGGCCGCGATCCCAAGACCTCCGTCTTGAATGAACACAATCAGGCGCACGACGCGAAAAATTTGTTTATGACCGATGGCGCTTGCATGGTGTCCTCTTCGTGCGTGAATCCGTCGCTTACGTACATGGCTTTGACGGCGCGTGCCTGCGATTTCGCGGTTTCTGAACTCAAAAAGAATAATCTGTAGGGAGAATTCTTCAAAATGGCCCAGGTGATTCGTTCTCCAAAGCAGTATGACGTTTGCATTATCGGTTCGGGCGCAGGCGGAGGGATGGCCGCGAAAATTCTTACCGAGGGCGGTCTGAATTGTGTGCTCTTGGAAGCCGGGCCCAACATCAATCCAGAAAAAGATTTCAAAATGCTGATGTGGCCGTATGAAGCGCCGCATCGGGGCGCCGGCATTGGCGGCCACGCACGCGAAAATTTCGGCGAATTCCTTGCTCCCAATGGCGCGTGGAAAATTGAGGGTGAGCCGTACACTTCCGCTCCCGGCTCCCGTTTCGAGTGGTTTCGGTCGCGCGTCGTCGGCGGCCGCACCAATCACTGGGGCCGCATCGCACTCCGCTTTGCTCCCATCGATTTCAAGTCCGCAACGCGCGATGGACTCGGGGACGACTGGCCTATCACTTACGAAGATCTCGCTCCTTATTACGATAAGGTGGAGTCCTATATCGGCGTTTTCGGAACGAAAGAAAATGTTTCCAGCGCCCCCGATGGCGTCTTTCTCCCTCCTCCGAAACAGCGTTGCACTGAGTTGATGGTCAAGAAAGCCTGCGACAAGCTCAACATTATTTGCATTCCTTCGCGCCTCGCGGTGATTACACGCTCGCTCAACGGACGCGCGCCTTGCCACTATTGCGGCCAATGCGGCCGCGGCTGCATCACCGCTTCCAATTTCAGCTCGAGTCAGGTACTCCTCCCCCCGGCTATGAAAACGGGGAAGCTGACGCTGGTTACGGGCGCGATGGCGCGCGAAATTCTCGTCAGCAAAGAGGGCAAAGCAGAGGGCGTTTCCTACGTTGACAAAGCGACGCGCACGGACAAGCGCGTCTACGCACGCGCCATCGTCGTGGCCGCCAGCGCTTGTGAATCGGCGCGCCTGCTGCTGAACTCCAAATCCACGGCGTTTCCCGCCGGAATCGCTAACTCTTCCGGAACCGTCGGCAGGTATCTCACGGACTCCGTGGGCAGTAGTGGTTCTGGCTACTTCCCGCAGCTCGAGAAGATGCCGCCGCACAATCACGACGGCGTTGGCGGCATGCATATGTACATGCCGTGGTGGAAATTCGACCGTAAGAATGATTTTCCGCGCGGGTATCACATCGAATTTGGCGGGGGGCGCGAGATGCCCGGCGTCGGCATGTTCCACGGTCTTTGCCACGACGAAGAAGGCTACGGCATGAGATTGAAGCAGCGCGCCCGGGAGACCTACGGCACTCATATCGGGTTCGCCGGGCGGGGCGAAATGCTTCCCAATCCGGATACCTACTGCGAGATAGATCCCGACGTCGTCGACCAGTGGGGCATTCCGGCGCTGCGCTTCCATTTCAAATGGTCGGATTACGAATTGCTTCAGGCCAAGGACATGCAGGAGACGTTTCGCGCCATCGTCGAGACCATGGGCGGGGAATACCGCACCAAGACTTCCATCCATGGCGACCTTCCGTTTGGAATCGAGCCGGGTGGCAAGATTATTCACGAAGTGGGCACCGCGCGCATGGGCGCCGATCCGAAAACGTCGGTGCTGAATGGCTTTTGCCAGGCGCACGATATCAAGAACCTGTTTGTGACCGATGGCGCGTCTCTGGTCACCAACCCAGACAAGAATCCGACGCTGACGATTATGGCGCTCTCCTGGCGCGCCTCCGAGTATCTTCTCGACGAAGCCAAGAAAGGCAACCTCTAACATGCCCACCGAAAATGTGTGTTTTTGTCCTTGTAGGGGCGCAGCATGCTGCGCCCCTACTCGGCAAAATCGATCACTCCGTCGAGGTGCCGACCTAGCCATGCTCTCTTCTCTCCGCGTCCTCTGTGCCTCTGCGTTTCGCTCTCCATCTTTTCGCTCTGTGAGGAACCCATGAACGACTCCATCTCCCGCCGCGACATCCTCCGCACCCTAGCTGTCACCGCCGCCGGCTCCGTCCTGCAAGTGATCCCTGCCGAGGCCGCCGAGTACGTCCACCAAATGGTGCACAAGGAGAAGGCTGCTGCTCCGGCGGGCGCGTACACGCCAAAATATTTTTCTGCTGCACAATACGCGACGCTCCTGTTTGTGTGCGATTCCATCATCCCCAAGGATGAAAAATCCGGGGGCGCGGTGGAAGCCGGCGCGCCGGAATTCATCGATTTGCTCACCAGCGAAAATCCCGAATATCAATTGAAGCTCGGGGGCGGACTCTTCTGGCTGGACGCTGCTTGTACGGATCGTTATGGCAACGTCTTCATGCAATGCACGCCCGAGCAGAAGAAAGAAATCCTGGACCTGATTGCGTATCGCAAGAACGCGAGAAAGGATCCCGCGCTCAGCCAGGGTGTGACCTTCTTTGCGTTTCTTCGCAATCTTACCTGCGACGGCTTCTACACCAGCAAAATCGGCATCGCCGACCTCCAATATATCGGGAACACCGCGCTCCGCGAATTCCCCGGCTGCCCGCCACCGCCGGAATAGAGAGGCAATAAGGCTACTTCAGCACAGTAAATAGGCTGCTGTGCGAATCGGTCCACAGATTCTTGGGATTGTGGATCGCGAGAAGACGCCCTGCCTTCTCGATTACGGAAAACCCGACAAACCCATCGCGGCTACCGAGAATAATCCACGTAGCCGAGAAGACTCCGTTCGGTTTATTGTCGCTATTACTGACGATCACGGCGTCTTTGCCGAGGCGATGCGCCGCGCCGCGGCGGCAACTACCGGCTCCAGATTCAAGTACTGATTGGAGATGTGCACTCCCAGAAGGCCGTCCGGTTTGATATGGCGAAAGTAGAGCTCGAAGGCTTCCAGGGTAATCAAATGAACGGGGATGGAGTCACTGAAGAAGGCATCTACTGCCGGCATGTCGAAGCGTTGCGGCTGCTGCCGTTCGAGGGTCAATCGCGCGTCTCCCAGTTCGATGGACAGCTCCGCTCTTGAATCCTTGAATCCTGCAAGAAGCGGAAATCTTCCCGCGCAATCTGAACGACAAGGGGATTGATCTCATAGAATTTGTACTCGTCTCCAGATTGGCCATAGGCGGCAATCGTGCCTACGCCGAGGCCAATGACGCCCACGCGGAGCGGCCATGCGCAGCTTTGGCCTTTAGGGCTACACCGATTCCGGAGTTGGGACTGTAATAAGACGTGGGCTGATCTCGCCGGGCGGGCGAAAGAAACTGCAGCCCATGACTGATGGTTCATTTGTTAACCTGCGGAATCGAGAGTCCTCGTCGACCGTCCGTTGCTTTTCCCCATTGAGCATAACGACATTTGGAGCCACTTCATCGGTCACTCGCAGCACGCCGTAGAAGTTCCGGGCCATCAGTATGGCGGCGGCTGACTGTGTACGGGCCATAACGAATAGGCTGATGATCACCCGAAGCCAACCACCAGCACATTCGGCAACGACTGGGAGCGAAGAGCATTATCCCCGCTCGGCGACGAGGTGTTCCCAATGGCGCTATTCGCAGTCAGATGTTCCGCGCCTTTCCGAAAAGGCCGTACCGGCAACGCGCTAAGATCGAAAGCGTCTTCTCGGCCGTCAAGCGCAAGCTCTCCTCGCGCGCGCCCGGGCGCTGCCTGACAACCCAGATTCGCCAAGCCCTGCTGCTCGGCCTTGCCTACAACATTTACCGTTTGAGGCATCCTTGCGCTCATAGAGGATGTCAACAGAGCCCAACACTTACGGGGAGAGCCATAAGTGTTGCAGCTGAAGGACTTAAAGCAATAGAGGGCAGTGACCCCGACAGGATGGGATCTTTGATCTGGGCAGGGGCAAGAGGATAAGGCAATCGAAGAAAGAGCAGATCGTTTCGCTGGTGGACGGCGGAGGGGAAGGGCGCTAAGTAAATACAGCATTGGCGCGATGGAGGCGCAGCATGCTGCGCCCCTACAGGAAGGTTCGGACTCAGGATTTAATTTGGTTGGAGGCGGCGTCCCAGGTGACGGCGGCTTTGCGGAAATAGGATTCGTTGGCCATGTGGCAGGCGAGGGCGGCGTTGTGGCCGAAGACGGTGTCTTCCGTGACTTGCTGATGACTGCGCACACCCTGGAAAAATCTCCAAAGGTGAGGTTTCTCAGCGTCCCAGGATTCGCCGCGAAAAGTAAATCCCTCCTTCATAGGTTCCTTGCCAGGCTTGGGATCGTGGTCCTCATGCCATTTTTTAAGATAGGCTTCGCGCATCGCTTGCGGATAGCCAGAGGTGTAATAGCTGGGCGACTCGTCTTCGCCGGATTGTGGGAAGTAGGTGATGGTGTATTCGGTAACTTCGAGGATGCCCTTGGAACCCTGGAAACGGTAAATCTCGGGAGTATCACAGCCAAGATTGAGGCGGAGATAAACGGGCGCGCCGCCGTAATCGAAAAGTGTAGCGTGGACATCGGGCATGTTGCGGCCGTCAGGGAAGCGCAGGATTCCGCCGAGAGCCATAGCCTTCTTTGGTGGGGCATTCCAGCCGAGCATGAAATTCATCCCACTGACGAGATGGACGAGGAGATCGCCGGCGAGGCCGGTACCGTATTCCTTCCAGCAGCGCCAGCGCGCGAAAATATTGGGATTGAAGGGAACCTTGGGAACGCCGCCTTGCCAAGTGTCCCAATCGAGATTTGCGGGAGAAAGATCGGGCGGCGGCGGATATTCCCACGCGCCGGTGGGATCGTTGCGGCCGAGCGAGCCTTCAACGAGAGTGAGGGTGCCGATGATGCCGTTGGCGAGAAGCTCTTTGGCTTTGGCACAAATGACGGAGCTAACGCGCTGAGAACCGATTTCCACGACGCGGCCGGTCTTCTGCGCGGCAGCGACCATGGCGACGCCGTCGGTGGCGGAATGGGACATGGGTTTTTCGCAATAGATGTCTTTGCCGGCGGTGACGGCGTCGACGACCACTTGCTTGTGCCAATGATCGGGGACGGCGGCGATGAGGCAGTCGATTTCCTTGTTATCGAGGAGATCTTTGTAGCGGCGCGTGGTGGGGATTTTTTTGCCGACAATTTCCTGGGCGAGAGTATGGCGGCCGTCGTAGAGATCGCAAGCGGCGACGCATTCGACGCCGGGAAGCTGGATGGCGTCGTGGAGCAAGCCGGAGCCTTGCATGCCGATGCCGATAATGCCGAAGCGCAGACGATCGCTCGGCGGCGTCGATTGCAGGGGCAAAGGGATGTGCTCCGGCTCGAGAAAAATCGCGGGTGAAGCCGCAAGCGCGCCGGCGGCTCCGGCGGTGCGATGGAGGAATTGGCGGCGAGAAAGGTCTTTTTTCATAGGGCAGTGCTCCTCAGAGAGATCTAGCCAAGCAAGGGCGCAGCAGTGCTGCGCCCCTACAAAGGAAACTCAAAACTGGAGTTTGGCCAAATAGTCGTAACTAGTTTTTATGGCGTCGAATGCTGATTTGGGCTCGTCGTTTTCGACGAAGTAATGTTTGATGCCGGCTCTTTCGGAATGCGCGAAGATGCGTTTCCAATCAATGCTGCCCTGCCCGACATCAGCGAGGCGCCCGCCAATTTTCACCGAGGAGCCGGTGGCGCCCTTGTAGGTGTCCGTGGCGTTGGGGTCCTTGATCCAGTCTTTTACGTGGACGAGGGGGAAACGGCCGGGGTGCCTATCGAAATAGGCTAGGGGGTCCTTCCCAGCGACGCTGATCCAGCAGAGATCCAATTCCATAGTGACGAGCTTGGGATCGGTTTCGTCAAGGAGGTAGTCGTAAGGGAGTTTGCCGCCAAGGGACTCGGCTGGGTCGAATTCGAAAGAGTGATTGTGGTAGCCGAATTGGATGCCAGTTTTTTTGCTGGCTTCGCCGGCTTTGTTGAAGAGTTCGGCGGCGCGCTTCCAGCCGTCGGGTTCGACGCGTTGTTTTTCGTCAATCCAGGGGCAAATGATGTAACTGTGGCCGACGATTTGAGCGGCTTCGAGAGCTTCG
>Ga0137412_10001482_pt1 | contig 18320 bp, 13 predicted proteins | sample CZODoug2_1_16fun_FD_122160 | JGI IMG/M metagenome (GOLD analysis project Ga0137412, IMG submission 122160) | Vadose zone soil fungal communities from Angelo Coast Range Reserve, California, USA - CZODoug2_1_16fungal (Hybrid Assembly) | ecosystem: Environmental > Terrestrial > Soil > Vadose zone...
GGTTCCCTGCAGCTGCAGGCAGTTTTCGCAATTGGACCCTTTCACGAACGCGGGATATTTTTTCACGTCCACCTGCGCGGCGCTTTCCACGTAACCCAAGGCAACGGCGGCGGGATCCTTGACGTCGAGTTTTTGGGGTTCCGCGCCGTGTGCTTGCGCACTGCGTAAACTTGCGGCCACCATTCCCAGGGTCAGTGTCTTGACCAATACACGGCGGGACACCAACGCGCGATTCATCATGGATCGTCTCCTCGACTTAAGAGCCTCAGGCTCGATGCACTATGCAGAAAGGCAACGGCGGTGTCACGCTCGGGTACCGGAGCGACGATGCTATGCTCATCGATTGGATGTGCCGTGCGGATCGCCGCCCGGCGGCTGGGCGTCAGTCAGAAGAACATCGAAAGGTAGATCTGATAGATCGTGGCATCGAATTTATACAGCGGTTCTGCGCCCGGGTTGTACCCATTGTCGATGCCGTAGTCTCTGATGTCGCGAAAATCATTGTATTTGAAGCGAATCCGGCTCACGTCCCCGGTGACCGTGCCGCGCTTGAATATCTTCCAGCCGTCGGGCAGGAAGGCATAGGTCGCCTTCAACCCGATCGTATAGTTGCTCGATGCGGCCAGATTCTGGTCGCGCGCCTCGAAGTTCTGCGATCCCGCGAACGGAAACAGATCGCTGTAGAAGGTCGCGTGGTTTTGGGTGTAATAGCGCAGCCGCCCCTCGAGGATCCATAGATTGGAAACGGGCTGGGTGTATCCCAGTTCGGCGGTGTGTGCCCTGATCCCCCAGGTGTCGTCGAAATACCGGTAGGACGCCGAAACCGCCGCTCGATACGGCAGGAAGTATTTGACTCGCCCTTCGACCGCCGTGCTGGTGTGGGTGTTGGGGTAGATCTGCTGCTGGACTGCCGTATATCCAATACGTGCGGTCGGATCGAGATAGCGGATGTAGCGATAAGGGTTGCTCAATAGCCCCTGGTCCGTGATCACTTCGAGAGTGACGCCGGAAATCAAGTCCTTGGTGACGACCTGGGATACACCGGCTTGGAAACTGCGGCTCGTGGCGTGGCCAAGCCACAGAACGTCGGGTTGGAACGGGCTGCCGACGTTTTTGCCGACTTTGTTCCGGCTGTCGGTGAACCCGAGCGTGACGGTGGTCAAGTCGCCGAACATATCCTGACTCAGCGAGAAGTGCGTGGTGTTCGATATGTAATCGCGTTCCGTACTGTTCGTGTACGACAAGTTGTATTGAGTTTTGTCGTGAATGTAGTCGAGCGAAATGGACTTCTGTTTCCGCTCGTCCTTGATGACGCTCGCCTGGCTCAGCACGTCCACCGACGCGCCGCTCACCTTGTCGACGAAGTAATTCGCCTCCACCGCAAACTGCTCTGAGAATTTCTTGCGGACCAGGACGGACTCGCCCTTGATGTCCATCCCGCCGCCCTTGTAGTCGCTGTAGAAGATGTCCGCGCGATCGTCGGGCAACACGGCGGCGCCGGCGACGCCGACGATCAGCAGCGCTGCGGTGGCGACCGGTCGAGCCAGGTTGCGAAATGACGGCTTCATGAACGGGAGGAGCTGCGTCAATTGCAGCCGCAACCACCGCCGGAAGTGCCCGTCGCGCCGCGGGATCCTTCCCGCGAATCGTAGACATGGTCGAGATAGGCGCCCGAAATGGCATCGCGATCCCATGACATGATGGGATCCGCCAAGCGATCACGCTCATAAGGCTTGACCCATGGTTGGATGCTGCAGGCGCCCTGCAGCACACCTAAACCCATTACCACGATGCGGAGCGATTTATGCATGGCTACTCGCGAATCAATTGACGGATGCGGTCCTGGTACTCATTTTCATCGCCCGGCCGATACCCCCGATGAATGTAGCGAATCTCGCCCTTGCGGTCGATGAAGACCGAACTCGGCATTTCATTGACGTGATACGCCTTGCTCACCTGGTTCGCCGGATCCAGCAACACGGGGAAGCTGACCGGCTTGCGGGCCATCAGTTCCTTCACCGCAGGGCCTTCCTTATCGACGTTCACGCCGATCAGGGTGAAGCCGGCCGGCTTGTACTTCTTGTACATCTGATCGAGCAACGGCATTTCCTGCTGGCACGGACCGCACCAGGTGGCCCAGAAATTGACCATGACGACCTGGCCCTTGTACTGGCTCAACGCGGCCTGCTGGCCGGTCAGCGCGGCCAGGGTAAATGACGGGGCAGGGCCGCCGGCGTCGCCCGCGAATGCGGTTCCGGCCATCAGCACCAGCGCCATCGCGGCTTGCTTCAAGAGTCTAGGCTTGGAGTCTTGCATCGAACTCTCCTGATATCGGCAAAAAGTTAGAAGAACGTGGTCAATCCCAACGTGGCTTCGATGTTGTGGACGTTTTTCACGCGGCCCGTCAGATCGGTCTCGAACACATGGTCTCTGACGTCCAAGTGCAAGGCCAACCAGTCAGTGATGAGCAACCGGTCGCCGACGCCGAAATTGATCGCGAATTGGTCCTTTTCAGCAAATTTCACATCGCCCATGCCCACCGTCACATACAGCTGCGAATTGAAGGCATGCCCACGGCCGAGGAATATCTCCCCCGGCAGCACGTTGTAGCCCAAGTTGATGTCGTAATACGTGAAGCGTCTCCCAGCGTCGCTGAGCACCGTGATATTCGGGAAAACATCCTGAAGGCTCGTGGTGCCGGCCTTCGAACGGGCCAGGAAACCTTCCAGGAAAATGTCCTCCGACACGTGGTACGCCGCCCGCACGCCGTAGAGCGGGTTGGTGCCGAAGTCCTGGATGCTCAAGGCGCCGAAGTAGGCTCCCAATTCGACATCCTTCGCCTTGATTTTCGGGGTCTTGACGACGCGGCGGTTGACCTGGGGTTCGATGATGGAAGGCTCACCCGCGGGCTCGTCCACCACCACCTGGTTGGACGGCTTCTCGCCGCGATGAAACCAGCCGCAGCCGGACAGCAGCGCCGCTGCTAGAAGAACACAGCTAAGCCGAATTTCCATTCTTCCGGTTCCTCGTTCTGGTTTTGATGGGTGAACACGTCGTACTTGCGCCAGTCGGCACGCCACATGAATCGCCGGGTGATGAAGCCGCGCAGCCCCAAGGACACGTAGGCCATCTGATTGTGGATCTCGATGGGTTTCGGCGGCACCTTATCGTCGATGTATTGATATCCGGTACCGATGCCTGCGGTCGGTGAGAACCATTTCCACTCAGGTATGAAGGTGTGGCGAAGGCCAATCGTCGCGACGTAGCGATTGTCGATGGTGCCGAAGGCTTGCTGCAGCACGAACTCGGCATCCAGGCTGTCGGTGAGCGAGAAGTCGACGTAGCCCGTGACCAGATTCTGATGATTGAACACGCCGTAGCCTGCGCCCAGTTCCCAGCGATGGCTGGCAAAATCCGGGTATGGGGGAATCGGCGCCGGCTCGCCCGATTCGAGCCGGGCGCGCGCCAGATCGGAGCGCCGCACCCAACCCTCCTGCCCGCGCTCGGCTCGCACCTTGTACCACTCGGTGCGGCTGTACAGCACGATTACCGTCTCGTCGCGGCCCACGACGTAGGTCACGGGATAGCCGCGCCCCGGTCCGCTGTGCATCTCGATGAAGGGGTCGGTAATGATCACTTCGACGGGGCGGGACTTCGCGAAAGCCGGACTCATATTGAACGCCTGCAGCACGAGCAGCAGCGCGAGCAGTAGTCGCATCAGTTCAGTTCGCGGCCGGCGCGACGAATGGATCGTTATAGTACTGAGCGCCAATGTCGATCCATTCTGTAATCAATCGCAACTCCGCCGGTGTCAAGAAGCCCGTATGGTCAGTCGTCGGATCATGATACGTGCCGTCGAACAGCCTTAGAAAATTCAGACTCGAGTTGACCGAGCTGCCTGCCGCCATCGGCGGCGGCAGAACCACTCCCGTAGGCGTTGGAACGCCCATAATAAGCGCCTGTTCGTTGCGAGGGAACAGCAGTTGTCGATAAGAGGTGCTCACGCTGGTGTCGTCGGTGGACGCGGCGGCCCTCAAATCCAGTTGACCCGCGGGTATTTGGATGGCTGCATTGGCGCCAATCGGGGTGTGGCATGTCACGCAGGTGTGATCGACCGCGACGCCGCCCACCATGACGATCCTTGGAAAATCCCAGAGGGACTGAATGTGGTACGGCGGCATGGTGTCGTCGGGATAATGAATCGTACTGCGGCAGAGCGCATCCCACGTCACGCAGTGCGCATTGCTGGGTTTCGGCGTCGATAGATCCGCATAAAGATAGGAGAAAGGTGCATCGACCGGCCGGCCGGCGACGGCCGGATCGGTCCAGACGTCCGTGTAAAGCACGTCGATGCTCGGTACCTGCGCGCACGGAGTGGTCGCGCCCGTTTGGCAGGTCGTTGCAACGCGGGTCTCGGCCATGGTGTCGCCCTTGTTCGCGGCGGTGAAAGTGGTCACCGTGTTGGGGAAGGCCACCCCAGGGCCGGCGGCGCCGGCATGCACGGAGTTGGTCAGGCCGGTACGGCCGTGAGACAACGGAAATAATGGGTTGGCTGGGTTGGCCGGGTTGTGGCATCCCGTGCAGACCTTGGTTTCGCCCGGCACCAACTGCAGCCAACTGGTGTGCTGCGCGCCGATGCGGCGCGCATTCTTGTCCAGGATCTCGATGGTGAACGGTACGTTCGCCGGCAGCTCGATCTTGACGGACCCGTCGGGCTCGATGGGCGCGTAGGCGAGAATCTCGCGCATGCCCATGCCTGCCGGGCCGAAGGCCGAGTTGTTGATCTTGCGCACATCCTTGGACGGGATTTCGACGGCTTTTTCAACTCTGATGAACCGAGCCGGGCGTTGATCGGCGGTGGCCTGCTTCGGGTCGGCCAGTGCCGCAATGCTGGGCACGGCAGTGTTGGTTTGTATTGCCACGTTATCGGCCCCATCGAAGTCGTAGACGCTGCGGATGTCGAGGACGCCCAAGCCCGCTCCCTTCAGTGCCGTCGACGCCGCGGTTGGGGGCGTCGGTACTGCCGCGGTGGGCGGCGGAACTCGGGCTTGCAAGAGCACCGGTTCGACGATGATCAACCCGGACTGCGCGCCCAGGATGGGGCTCAAGGTGCCGGCGGCGAAGTCGTACACCCAGATGGTGTATTCGGGCGGCGCCAAGGTCACGGTCGCACCCGTTGTGTTGCCGCTGCTACAGACGCTGGTGGTGGATGAGGCGGGCGAGGCCAGGACCAGGCAGGGAGCCCAGCTCACCAGCATCCGATTGGTGCCGTCGAACAGCGGGTAGACGGAGCCGAAGCGGCCGCCCAAGGAGGGCTTGTCGGGATCCGTCGTCACTCCGAGCGGGGTGGCGGTGACATGACCGGTGCCCCCCGTTGCGGGAGTGCCCGTGGCCGACGGAATCGCTTGTTGATGGATTTCGACGAAGTTTCCTGCATCGATGGCGACGATGTCTCCGCCTTCCTGGGTATCGAGACCCGCCTGCGTGTATTGCAGCGGCCGTACCAGGGCCAACAGTCTGCCGTCGGCGCGCTGCCGCGCGCTCAAAAACTGAATCACGCTGTTATTGGTGCCGGCGTTGTTCGCCCCGGTGGCATGACTGTTGGCGCCGTAGAACAACTCGAGACCCGAGCCGTCGGGGTTGACGCGGTACAGGCTGATCTGGTCGCCGTTGATGGACTCATAGCGCGAGAACACGATCTGACCGTTCGACAGCACCGACGGCGCGAAGTCGTGGTTGGTATTGAAGCTGATCTGCGTAATGTTGGTGCCGTCGGCATTCATGACGTGCAATAGGAAGATGTCCTGCTTGGGACCATTCCCGTCGGTTTGCGCCGGGTATTGCGGCCGACCCTCGTCGATCAAAATGGCCTGAGTGGCCGCTTGCCGGGTGGATGCGAAGACGATGCGCCCGTCGGGCAGATAGTGCGCGCCGACGTCGTGGCCGCGCGTGGTGGCGTCGTTGGTCAGCTGCGTGACGGTTTTCAACACGGCGTCGTACTGATAGATCTTCCACGTGGGCTGATCGATCTCCTTGGCGCCCTTGATCAAGGGGAGCCGCAGCGAGAATACAAGTTTCTTGCCGTCCGCAGAGACATCGAGATCGCGCACGTCTCCCTGGCCCGTGGTGATCGATTTGGTGAGGTTGACCTCGACGCCGCCGGCGCTGGCCTGGTCGCGAATGTACAGGTCCCCCCCGGCGGTGGGCGTAATGAGGTCTCGCGCGTCGATGTCTTTCGTCACGGGCGGCCGTTTGATGTAGGCCAGGGGATACGTGAAGGTGCCGGGATCCAGGGGCTGGGGTCCGGCGAGCCCCGGCGCATGACCGCTGATGCCGCTGCTGCATCCGATCATGGCGAACAGGGGCAACACGAGCAGGGGCAACACGAGGGCGGTCAACTTCGGCAAAGCGTGATCGCGATCACGCTTGTCGTTGTCCATCGCGAACACGCCCTCGTTGAACTTAATTTGTCTCATATTGGCATCTTCGTTTCATGTTCGTGCGCAATCTGTTAACGCACTCACAGAAGAACTTCCTCACATCCGTTTCTCTGTGCACGTCGCTGAAAAGTCATGCGAATTGGCAGCCAGGATAAGGGTAAGCCGGGGTTGGACGGCATGTCGCGAAACGCCGACGTCGGCTGGATGAGACATTACTTCCCGCCAGGTGGCCCGAGTATCTTCTCGCTACGTCGAAATCACAACTCACGACAGTGGATGTGCATATGAAGAATGGGATGGCACGATTGAGCGCGCTCGCCTGCGCCGGCTCTTTGCTCCTGCTGGCCGCCAACCTGGCCCCGGCAGCCACGTTGAATAAGGACCAGGCAAAGCGGATGTACGATCGCATCGCCGGCGTCACGGCCTCCGATGCCACTCTGACCGGCATGGTCGGTATGGATGCCACCCAGGCCGCGCTCAACATCGTCACCAAGGACCCCGCGTTCTACAACAACACCATCCGAAATCTCGCGATGCCGTGGACCAATCGCGACCAAACCGTATTTGCACCGCTCAACGACTATGTGGCCACCGTGGTCGGCATGGTGCGCGACGATGTCCCGTTCAACACCTTGTTGAGCGCCGACCTAGTGTACATCGCCGATGCAAGCGCCACGTCGACGTACAGCCTGCCGGCCTACTCCCCCGGAAATAACGACCTGTACCAGCAGATGGACGACAACGGCGTCGACCTGAAAGCGCACTTGGTGTCCAGCACTCAATCGGCCTTGACCGGCGTGCCGGCCGCGGCGACCGCCGGCGTCCTGACCACGCGCGGCGCGGCCTCCGCGTTCTTCATCAACGGCACCAACCGCGCGATGTTCCGCTTCACCATGATGAATCATCTGTGCAGCGACCTGCAAACCATCATGGACACCACCCGTCCGCCGGATCGAATCCGACAGGACGTGACCCGCAGCCCGGGCGGCGACAGCGGCCTGTTTCTGAACAATTGCATAGGCTGTCATAGCGGCATGGATCCGATGGCGCAAGCCTTTGCCTATTACGACTTCAACAATACCGACGCGACGACGGCCGGCACCGTCGGCAAGATCGTCTACACCGCCGGCCAGGTGCAGCCGAAGTACTTCATCAACAACACCAACTTCCCGCAGGGCTATGTGACGCCGGACGACCACTGGGACAATCGTTGGCGCAGCGGGGTCAACTCCTTGATGGGATGGAACGCGAACCAGAGCGGCAGCGGCCAGGGAGCGAAATCCCTGGGCCAAGAGCTGGCCGGCAGCCAGGCGTTCGCCAGTTGCCAGGTCACTCGCGTATTCAAATACGTATGCTTCCGCGCGCCAAGCAATGCCGCGGACCGCACCCAGGTGGCCACGATGGTCGCCTCGTTCAAGTCGAGCAACTATTCGCTGCGGCAGGTGTTAGCCGATGCCGCAGTCTATTGCATGGGGAATTGAGCATGAACCTCACACGCATCTACGGGTTGCTCGTCCTTGCGGCGACCTTGAATTTGGCCGCGTGCGGCGGCGGCGGAGCCCCCACCACCGCGACTCCCGGCGGCGCTCCGCCCACGAGTTCGGCCAATGCCTACACCGGGCCTGCGCCGGCGACTGCCGACGTGCAAGCCTTCGCGGTCAGCTTCTGGAACAACGTCCGCGTGCAGAATCGTTGCGGCCAGTGCCACAACGCGACCACGCCGGCGCAAATGCCGAATTTCGCGCGCAGCGACGATGTGAACCTCGCCTATGCGCAGGCCAACACGGTGGTCAATCTGGGCCAACCCTCGAGCTCGCGGATCGTCGTCAAGGTGAGCGGCGGCCACAATTGCTGGCTCGCCGACCCGAGCGCCTGCGGCCAAATCCTGACCACGTGGATCAGCAACTGGGCCGGTGCGGCGGGTGCCGGAACCAGCCCGGTGCAACTCGTGGCGCCGCCGGTTCAGAGCGTCGGACAGAGCAAGAATTTCCCGGCATCGTCGGCCGACTTCGAGGCCACGGTGTACCCGCTGCTGTCGCAGTATTGCTCGAAGTGCCACTCGCCCAATGCGTCCACACCGCAGTCCCCGTACTTCGCGTCCAACGATCCCAATCAGGCCTATCAGAACGCGATCCCCAAGATCGATCTGAACACGCCGACCAATTCGCGCTTCTATGAGCGGCTGCTCACCGAGAATCACAATTGCTGGAGCAACTGCGCCAGCAACGCGGCCACCATGTTGGCGGCCATCCAGGCCTTCGCGGGCATGGTCCCCACCACCAGCGTCGATCCCTCGCTGGTGACCAGCAAAGCCTTGTCGCTGACGCAGGGCACCGTTGCGAGCGGTGCCGGCCGTTTCGATGCCAATGTGATCGCCAAGTACGAATTCCAAACGGGCACCGGCCTCACCGCTTACGACACCAGCGGCGTGGACCCGTCCGCGGACCTCACCATTACCGGCAGCGTCACCTGGGCCGGCGGTTGGGGCATCAATGTGGGCGCCGGGGGCAAGGCGCAGGCGTCGACCGCCTCGAGCAGGAAGCTGCACGACATGATCGAGGCGACGGGCGAGTACAGCGTCGAGGCCTGGGTGGCGCCCGCGCTCGTGGCCGCCGACAAGTCGTACATGGTCAGCTACTCAGGCGGCGATACGCTGCGCAATTTCACGCTCGGTCAGACCAATCAACAATATGACTTCCTGATGCGCAGCTCCGGATCGGACTTGAACGGCATGCCGCAGCTGCAGACCCCGGTGGGCGGGTTGGTCTTGCAGGCCTCCTTGCAGCACGTGGTACTGACCTACGACCCGGTCAACGGGCGCCAGATGTTCGTCAACGGAAGCGCAATCGTGGTCCCGGATCCGCAGAAAGGCGGCACCATTTCCAATTGGGACGACACGTTTGCGCTGGTTCTCGGCAATGAAGTGTCGATGGACCGCTCGTGGCAGGGTCTCATCAAGTTCGTGGCCGTCCACAACCGTGCGTTGACCGCAAAGCAAATCCTGCAGAACTACAACGCCGGTGTCGGGCAGCGTTTCTACCTGTTGTTCAACGTCGCGGCAGTGACCGGCGTGGCGCAGGGCTATGTGATGTTCACGGTGAGCCAATACGATGGCGCGAGCTACCTGTTCACCGATCCGACGTTCATTTCGCTGGATCCGACCGTAACGCCCGACAATATCGTGGTCAAAGGCATCCGGATCGGCATCAACGGCACCATTCCCACCGTGGGGCAGGCGTATATCCCGCTCAACACGACGGTGACCGCATCGGCCTACACGTCGCTGGGCGAGGTGCTCTCGAAGGTCGGGACCGTTATTGCGCTGCAAAGCGGGCCGCTGGTGGATCAGTTCTTCTTGAGTTTCGATCAACTCGGCACGAAGACGCATGTCACGGTGGAGGCGAGTCCGGTGCCGACGACGCCGACCGATCTTGCGCCGGTCGCGGGCATCGGCGTACGCACCTTTGCGCAGATCAACTCCAGTCTGTCGATGCTCACGGGCGTGCCGACGAACCAGCCGGCGGTGCTCGGAACGTATCAGGCGGTGCAGCAGCAGCTACCGGCCATCCCGACGCTCGAGAGCTTTTCGTCCGCGAACCAGGTGGGTATCGCCCAATTGGCGGTTCAATACTGCAATGTGGCGATCACCACGCCGGCGCTGCAAGCGAAGCTGTTCCCCGGTGTGACATTCAGCGCCACGCTGTTCTCGTCGCCCACGGGGGTCAATCAGGTGAGCAGCGCCCTGGCTGCCCGGGTGCTCGGCACCAATTTGACCAGTCAGCCGGCCGCCTCGACCGTTACCACCGAGCTCGGGACTCTCATCAACACGCTCTGTCAGTCGGCGGCGTGCAACTCCGTGGGTCGCGTGGAGGCTGTCGCGACGGCCGCCTGTGCGGCCGCCTTGGGTTCATCCGACATGTTGATCAACTAGGTCAAGTGAAGCTTAAAGAGGTCTTGTCATATGCGTATGCGTAAACCCCCGCGGGCTCTGGGACCGAACGAACCGTTTCGTCATCCCGACCATCCCCGCCCGACGACGCGTCGTCAATTCGTGGCGCAGGGCTTTTTGACGGGGGCGGCCACCATCCTCGGGCCCTCCATGCTCGGTCTACTGGCCGATCCCCGGGTGGCGCGCGCCGCGCTGGCGACGGACATCCAGCAAGCGGTCACGGCATGCGGCATTACCATCGGGGCCGGCAAGATCCCGTTCATCTGCTTCGATCTGGCGGGCGGGGGCAACATCGCGGGATCGAATGTCCTGGTCGGGGGTCCCAAGGGTCAGCTCGATTTTCTTTCGGTCGCGGGCTACAGCAAGCTGGGACTGCCGGGCACCATGGTGCCCAACGCGAGCGCCGCCGGCAGCAACGTCGACAGCACCTTGGGGCTGCGCTTCCATGCCGACAGCGCACATTTGCGCGGCATCAAGACGCGTGCGAAGAGCGCTACGATTGCGACCAACACCGTGGGCACGGTGATCCCGGCGCTGTCCCAGAACGACACCAACGTCAATCCCCATAATCCGATGTACGGCATCTATCAATACGGTGCGCGCGGCGGCTTGCTCGATCTCATCGGCTCGGTGAGCTCCATGTCCGGCGGCAGTTCCATGGCGCCGCCCACGATGATGATTGCGAGCGCAGCCCCGGTGAAGATATCGAGTTCGAACGACAGCAAGGGGTTGGTGAGTACCGGGCAACTCAGCACCTTGTTGCCGCTGCCGTCCGATCAAATCAACGTCATGGAATCCATGAAGCGCATCAGTGATGCCAAGTACGGCGTGGTGCAGGCGTATACGGATCCGACCGCGAACACGACCGCCCTTAAGACTCAAACCTGCGGCTACACCAAGGCGGCGTATATCGTCGACAACTACGGCAGCCCGTCCGCTGTCAATCCCGATGCCGACCCGCTCATCGTGGGCTCGACCGGCATCTTCTCGACCGCCGAATATCAGAACAATTCGGACTACAAGAAGACCGCCGCGGTCATGAAACTGGTGATCGACGGCAATGCCGCGGCGGGCACCATCGAGATGGGCGGCTTCGATTACCACTCGGGCAATCGGGTGGACGGCGAGACCAAGGACGAAAACGTCGGCAACTGCATCGGTGCGTGTTTGCAATACGCGGCCCTCAAGGGCAAGCCGCTGATGATCTACGTGTTCAGCGACGGCTCGCTGGCCAGCAGCGGCATGATCGACAATTCCATGGGCGGCCGCGGCAAGGGCGTGTGGACGGGGGACAACCAGAACACGGCCGCGACTTACTTCCTGGTCTACAACCCGAACGGCAAACCGCAGTCTGCGCAGAGCAGCCCCGAAAAGAGCCTGCAGCTGGGCTACTACAATTCCGACGGCGGGCTCAATACCACCGGAAGTCCCGCGGGCAACAACGTCTTCAACCTGGCTCAGATGGTGGTGCTCAACTACATGGCGCTGCATGGCGACCAGGCGAAGTTTCCGACGCTGTATCCGGCCCCCAATCTCAATAACACCTTGGGGACGGGGACCGCGTTGGATGCCTTAATAGCCTATGCCCCCATCGTCAACGGAAAGATCGGCGGATGAGGGAGCTGCGCGTAGGACCGCGAATCGATCCCGACTGGCTCCCAATTGAGGAGCTGGCGCCTTGGGCCCGCTGTCTCATTCTGCGGACACGATGACAGGACCTCGTTCCTAGATTGTAATGCGCTGTTGTGCAACAGCCGCCGCGGGCAATGTCCATGAATGCGCGCCACATCATGCCGAATTACGGCTATGCGGGGGTCCGTTGCGTTGACACTGCGGCTCGCAGTGTGCGATTTTGCATGAGATCGGACTAGGGCAAACTCGCTCGTATGAGAAAAACTCTTGTGGCTTGCGGGTTTGCAATGAGCGCGTTGCTGGCGGCGGCTGCGCTTTCGGCGGTCCCGACCCTGGTGGGCAAGCCGGCGCCCGACTTCGCGTTGCGCAGCATGGACGGTAAGAACCGGCGGCTGTCGGAGTTTCGCGGGCAGGTCGTGCTCGTCAATTTCTGGGCTCGGTGGGCCGGCGATTCGCGCCAGGAGATGCCGGCGCTCGACCGAATCAATACCACGTACAACCGGGCCGGGCTGGTCGTGCTCGGCGTGTCCGTCGACGAGGACTGGCGGCGGGCGCGCGAATTCGCCGATGCGATGAAAGTCGGATATCCGATTCTCTTCGACACCACGGCTGACATCGGCCGAAATTATTTGTTGCGAAAGATGCCCATGACCATTTTGGTGGACCGTTCGGGTGTGGTGCGATATTCGAGCGCGGGATTCAAATCCGGCGACGATCTCGCGTACCTGGAAAAAATACGCGAACTGCTGCGCGAGTAAACGAAGGTCTTTTATGAATTCCAAGTCTCGAGTTATTTCGATCGTGATGCGTTCAACGATCCTGGCCTTCGCCTGGACGATGGGGCCCTGCAGTCCCGCTGCCGCGGCTCCGGCGGCTGCCGCTCCGCCGCCGCCCGCCGCACCTGCACCCGCTCCAGCCGTTGCCGCCCCGAAGGCCGACGCCGCTCCGGGGGCCGATGCCGCGCCGGCGGCGAGTGAAGAACCTCCTGCTCCGGGCACGCCCGCGACGGACTCTCCGCCCGCCGAGTTCAAGACGTTGGATCAGGAAGTGCAGGGCATGAAGAAGGAAGTGATCGATCTGAACAAGGATCTGTTCGTGCTGCAGGAAGAGTTGCTGTTCCCGGCCAACACCCAGGTGGCGGTGTATGTCTCGATGGACGTCGGCGCATTCTTCGCGTTGGATTCGGTGACCCTCAAGATCGACAACAAAGAGGTCAAGAATTATCTCTACACCGCGCGAGAGGCCGACGCGCTATTGAAGGGCGGCGTCCAGGAAATCTATCTCGGCAATCTCAAAGCCGGCAAGCATGAATTGGTCGCGTTCTTCACCGGCAAGGGCCCGGTGGAGCGAGGCTACAAGCGCGGCGCCACCATCACCTTCGACAAGGGAGTGGGCGCCAAGTACCTTGAACTCAAGATCACGGATCGGGTCACCAAGCACCAGCCAGAGTTCAAGATCAAAGACTGGGATTGAAGACGCGCGCAGCAGTGCAGCACTTAACCTACAGGCTTCGGCCGCTGCTCCTAAGCGGGTTGCTGCTGACATTGCCGTGGGCGGCGGCCTGGGGAAAGAACGTCAAACCGGATCCCGATGGTCTGCCGCCTCAGGACGTCAAGGATCTTCATTACGGCGACGTGCTGTTCTACTTCTACCAGGACGATTTCTTCGATTCGATCACGCGGCTGCTCGCGGCGCGGCAGCTGGAACGGCTGCCGAACACGCAGGGAGAGGCGGAATTGCTGCTCGGCGGCCTGTATCTGTCGCTGGGTGAACATGTCGAAGCGGGAAACATATTCGAACGGCTGTTGAACTCCAACACCAGCGAAGCGGTGCGCAACAAGGCTTGGTTCTATCTGGGCAAAGTCTGGTACCAGCGCGGCTACCTGGAAGAATCCGAACGAGCCCTGAGGCAGGTATCGGAGAAGATACAACCGCGCATCAGCGCCGAGCGGTACATGCTCCTCGCGCAACTCATGCTGCGGGAGGACCGCTACGATGATGCCATCGCCGCCTTGAGCGCCTGGCACGGACCGCCGGATTGGACCGCCTACGCGGAATTCAATCTCGGGGTCGCTCTGGTGCGCAAGGGCCGGCTGCCGGATGCGATATCGCATCTCGATCAGGTCGGGCGCATGGAGACCTCGAACGAGGAACTGCTCGCACTTCGGGACAAGGCCAACCTGGCGCTGGGTTTTGCGTTCCTGCAAGCGCAACGCCCCGCCGATGCGCGGCCGATACTGGAACGGGTGCGCTTGGACGGTCTCTACTCCAGCAAGGCGTTGCTGGGCGTGGGCTGGGCTGACTCGGCGCTCGGGGACTTCAAGCGGGCCTTGGTCCCCTGGCTTGCGTTGCGCAAGCGCAATCTACTGGATTCCGCCGTCCAGGAGTCCTATCTGACGGTCCCCTATGCGTATAACCAGCTCGGCGCCGGCGGCCAGGCCGCCGAGTATTACAACTCCGCCATCGATTCCTTCGATGCCGAGACGAAGCGGATCGACGACTCGATCGAACAAATTCGCAGCGGCAATCTGCTCGATCGGCTGTTGGACGAGGACAAAAAGGACACCCTGACCTGGTATTGGCAGCTCAAGACGCTGCCCGACGCTCCCGAATCGCGGTACCTCTACCAGCTTCTCGCGAGCAACGAGTTCCAGGAAGGCCTGAAGAACTATCGTGAACTCCGATTCATGAGCCACAACCTCGACGACTGGCGCGAGGACCTGTCCGCCTTCAATGACATGCTGGATACGCGGCAGCAAGCCTATGACGAACAGGTGCCGAAGGCGGATGCCGTCATGGCGGCCACCGATCTGGATGCGCTGGCGAAAAAACGCGTCGATTTCGAATCGCGGATCAATCAGATCGAGAAATCCAACGACGTGGCTGCGCTGGGCTCGGTGGAAGAGCAGCAAAATTGGAAGCGCCTCAAACACGTCGAGGATTATCTGGCGACGCATCCGGACGACCCCGATCTCGCGGAGCTGCGCGAGCGCTTTCGCCTGCTGAAGGGCGTCATGTACTGGCGCATGGCCCAGAGTTTCAAGGCGCGATTGTGGAATCAACGCCGGTCGGTGAAGGAACTCGAGGCGTCGTTGGTCGAGACGGAAAAGCGCGCCGTGCTGGTCCGGAAGGCCAGGGCCGGCATGCCCAGTAATACGGGCGCCTTTGCGGGACGGGTGACCGCGACAGCTAAGCGCATGGATCAGCTGCAGCAGCGCCTGGCGGCGTTGTCCGAGCGGCAAAACCGCTATCTCCAAGCGCTCGCAATCCGCGAACTGCAGGCGCAGAAGCGGCGCATCGAGGTGTATCAAATACAGGCGCGCTACGAGTTGGCGGCCATTTACGACAAGAGCACGCAGGCGAAGCCAAGACCCAAGGCAAATCCATGATGCGCCCGCTCGCCATACTGCTCATCGTTTCGTGCACGGCGGTTCTGGGTGCCGTGAGCCGGGCGGAGAACGCTCCGAAGAAGCCGGCCACGATCAAGGATCTGGAGGGCCAGCAGGTCGACATCAGCAAAGATCCGCCCCAAGGCGTCGATGCCAACAAGACCATGGACAGCTACCGGCGCTTTCTCGACCTGAATGCGGGCGATGCGGCGCTGCGCTCCGAGGCGTTGCGCCGGCTGGCCGATTTGAACTTGGAAAGCTCCGAGTCCGAGCGCATCGAGCGTGAACTCGTGACGAACGAGGGCTTGCGCGCCACCGAAGCAATCCACCTGTATTCGGCATTGCTCAAGACGTATCCGAAGTACGAGCGCAACGATGCGGTGCTCTATCAATTGGCGCGGGCGTACGAACTCAACGCGCAGCCGGACAAGGCCCTGGCTTCACTCGACAAGCTGGTGGCCACCTATCCGTCCAGTCATTACATGGACGAAGCGCAGTTTCGGCGCGGCGAGCTGCTGTTCACGTCGAAGTCCTATCCCGCAGCGCAGGCCGCGTACGAGTCCGTGGTCAAGATGGGTCCCACGTCCCAATACTACAACCAGAGCCTCTACAAGCATGGCTGGTCGCTGTTCAAGCAGGGCGAAAACGAACGCAGCCTGGACTCGTTCGCCGGCGTGCTCGATTCCGAGCTGGTGTCCAAGCGCAATTCTTCCGAGATGATCGAACTCGACACATTGAGCCGCCCGAATCGCGAATTGGTCGAGGATACGTTTCGCGTGATGGCGATCACGTTTTCCTACCTCGACGGCCCCAAGACGATCGACCAGTTCGTGAAACGCCGCACGCCCAGACCCTATTCGTATCTCATGTATGCGCGATTGGGGGATCTGTACATCGAGAAGGAGCGTTACACGGACGCCGCCGATGCCTACCGCGCCTTCGTGTCACAGGACCGCAACAACGAGAAGGCGCCGCTGCTGCAGATGCAGGCCATCGAAGCCTATTCAAAGGGCGGCTTTCCGCAACTCGTGTTGCAGGGCAAGAAGGAATTCGTCGAGGACTACAGTTACGGTACTCCGTACTGGAAGAACCGGCTCCCGAAGGACGAACCTGTGGTCGTCACTGAACTGAAGACGAATTTGAAGGACCTCGCGCAGTACTACCATGCGCAAGCGCAGCGTACCAAGAGCCCTGGCGACTATCAGGAAGCGGCCAAGTGGTATCGCGGCTTCATCACGTCGTTTCCCGATGACCCGGAGTCCGCTGCGACGAATTTTCTTCTGGCCGATACGTTGTTCGAGAGCAAGCAGTATCTCGAAGCCGCGCAGGCCTATGAATTCACGGCCTACGGCTACGGCACTCATGACAAGGCCGGCGCGGCCGGCTATGCGGCGCTCGTGGCTTACGGCAAGCAGGAGGAGTCGTTGTCCGGCGACGCCAAGGCGAAAATGCATGCGCGCGGCGTCGACAGCTCCTTGAAGTTTGCACAAACATTCCCGCTCCATCCCGAGACCGCTCAGGTGCTGGCGCGCGCGTCCACCGATCTGTACGCGGCGAAGGATTATCCGCGCGCCATCGTGGCCGCGCAGTCTCTGCTGGCGCGCCAGCCGCCGGTGGACCAGGCGAAGCAGCGCATCGGCTGGACGGTGATTGCGAACTCCGAATTCGAACAGGGTATGTTCGACAAGGCCGAAGCCGGCTACAACAGCGCTCAGGCGCTGATGCCCGCCAACGACCCCGAGCGGCCGGCGATCGTCGAGCGGTTGGCGGCGTCGATCTACAAGCAGGGTGAGCAGAAGAACAAGGCCGGCGACAGCGCCGGGGCGATCGAGGACTTCCTCCGGGTTTCGAAGGAAGCGCCGACCTCGAAAGTGCGCGCGAATGCCGACTTCGATGCCGGGGCGTTATTGATCGACCAGAAGCAATGGGACCGGGCCATCGCCGTGCTGGAGGATTTTCGCCGCAGTTTCCCGCAAAGTCCGCTGCAGCCGGACGTCACTCGCAAACTCGCCGTGGCCTATTCGCAGTCCGATCATCCCGGACCCGCTGCGTTGGAATTCGAGCGGATCGCACAGTCACCCGGCGAATCTCCCGAGGTGCAGCGCGAGGCCACGCTGCAAGCGGCGGACCTGTTCGACAAGGCCGGCAATACGGCCAAGTCGCGATCGATGCTGGAATCCTTCGTGAAGCACTTCCCGCAGCCGCTGAATCCGGCCATGGAGGCGCGTAACAAGCTGAGCCTCATCGCGGCCAAGGCGGGCGATTTCAGCGGCCGCGATTACTGGCTCAAGGAAATCGTCGCAGCCGACCGCTCTGCGGGCGCCGCACGTACGGATCGAAGCCGCGCACTGGCGGCAAGGGCTACTCTAACGCTGGCGGCGCCAGCCCGCGAAGACTTCATGCGCGTCAAACTCGTTGCGCCATTGAAGAAATCGCTGGTGGAAAAGCGCAAGGCGATGGAAACGGCGCTCAAAGCTTACGCTCAAGCGGCCGATTACCAAGTGTCCGAGGTCACCACCGCTGCGACATTCGAGAGCGCGGAGCTCTACCGGCAGCTGGGCAAGGACCTGATGAGTTCGGAGCGCCCGAAGAATCTATCCAAGGACGAGTTGGAACAGTACAACGTGTTGCTCGAGGAGCAGGCATTTCCGTTCGAGGAGAAGGCGATCAAATTGCATGAAGTCAACGCCGCGCGAACCAAGGAAGGCACCTACGATGAGTGGGTGCAAAAGAGTTTCGCGGCCTTGGCACAACTCAATCCAGGCCGTTACGGCAAGGTGGAACTCGGTGAGCCGCTGGTCGAATCGATTCGTTAGCCTAAGTTGCCTGATCCTCCTGGCTGCGTGCCACAGCACGCCGCGCGAGGACTCGCAGGCGCCTGCCCTGTACATCGTGAAGCGCGGTGCCGAT
>Ga0137412_10001484_pt1 | contig 18300 bp, 17 predicted proteins | sample CZODoug2_1_16fun_FD_122160 | JGI IMG/M metagenome (GOLD analysis project Ga0137412, IMG submission 122160) | Vadose zone soil fungal communities from Angelo Coast Range Reserve, California, USA - CZODoug2_1_16fungal (Hybrid Assembly) | ecosystem: Environmental > Terrestrial > Soil > Vadose zone...
AAGCGCACGCCGGCCGGCACCGGGTGCCGGATCCCACCAATGCAATGGCGCTGCCGACATAGAGTCATTGACCTGGGGCAGCCCGTGGTCATGGGCATACTCAATGTGACCCCCGATTCCTTCTCCGACGGTGGCCGCTACGCACGCCCGGAAGCCGCCGTTGATCGCGCTGCAACCATGGTCGCCGAGGGGGCCGGCATCATCGACATCGGTGGAGAGTCGACGCGGCCCGGCGCGGCGGCCATCGATGAATATGTGGAAAGCGAGCGCGTGATTCCGGTGATCGAGCGCATCGCGCGCACGTTGGACGTGGCGATTTCGGTCGACACCAGCAAGCCGGGTGTGATGGCGGCCGCGACCGCCGCGGGCGCGTGTATCGTCAACGATGTGTATGCGCTGCGCGCGCCCGGCGCTCGCGACTGGGCTGCCCAGGCCGGTGTGGGAGTGTGCTTGATGCACATGCGGGGCGAGCCGCGTACGATGCAGCACAACCCGGAGTACCACGATGTGGTGGCCGAGGTGTGCGAATTCTTGGTGCGCGAACGCGAAGCCTGCGTCGCGGCGGGCATCGCGCGCGACGCCATTGCACTGGATCCCGGAGTCGGATTTGGCAAAGGGTTGGAGCACAATATGAGTCTCCTCAGGGCGCTGCCTCGGATTGCCGCGCTTGGGTCGCCGCTGCTGGTGGGAGTATCGCGAAAAAGTTTCATCGGCCGCATTCTCGATCGGCCCATCGATGAACGCTTGGCCGGAAGCCTTGGGCTGGCTGCGCTTGCCGTGAGTATGGGAGCACGGATCATTCGTAGCCATGACGTCGCTCCCACGCGGGATGCGATCCGCATGGTCAGCGCGGTTTTGCAAGGAACCTCCGCTTGACGATGAGTTACTTCGGCACTGACGGCGTGCGCGGCCGCGTCGGCCACGCGCCGATGACCGTGGATTTCGCGCTGCGGCTCGCGAGCGCCGCGGCGCGGGTGCTGGCGCCGAACGGCGGCCGCGTGCTCATCGGCAAAGACACCCGTCTGTCGGGCTATATGTTCGAGTCGGCGCTGGAGGCGGGATTCGTCGCGGCCGGCGTCGACGTGATGCTGATCGGTCCTCTACCGACGCCCGGCATCGCGTACATGACGCAGCGGTTGGCTTGTAGTTTTGGCGTGGTCATCAGCGCGTCGCACAACGCCTATGCGGACAACGGCATCAAATTCTTCGACGCCACGGGCAGCAAGCTGTCCGATGACATCGAGCATCTAATCGAGCGCTCCATCGAGGGGCCGGTCATCACCCAAGAGTCGCAGCATCTCGGCCGGGCGATCCGCATCGATCGCAGCAGAACGCAGTATCAGGAGTTTTGCGCCTCGACCATTCCCGCCGGCATGAATTTGAGCGGGTTCAAAATCGTCATCGATTGCGCCAACGGGGCCGGCTACAAGGTCGGGCCGCGCGTGCTCGCGGATCTCGGCGCAGAAATCGTGCCCATCGGATGTTCACCGAACGGCCGCAACATCAACGACGGCTGCGGCTCGACTGCACCCGAACTTTTGCAGCTCACCGTCCCCGGGGTGCGCGCCCAGGTTGGCGTGGCACTTGACGGCGACGGCGACCGGGTGGTGATGGTGGACGAACTGGGGCGGTGCGTGGACGGCGATCAGCTGCTCTACATATTGGCCACCGCCCGTAAGGCCTCCGGCGATCTCAAGGGTCCCGTGGTCGGTACCGTGATGAGTAATTTAGGATTGGAGCATGCGCTGACGGAGCGCGGCATCGAGTTTCGGCGCGCCCAGGTGGGCGATCGATACGTGCTGGCGATGTTGAACGAGACGGGTGGGACGCTGGGGGGCGAAACGTCGGGACATATTCTGTGCTTGGACAAAACCACGACCGGCGATGGCCTGGTGAGCGCCTTGCAGGTGCTTGCCATCATGAAGACGACGGGAGCGGGACTCGCTGAATTGACGGCACCGATGCGTAAGTATCCCCAGGTTCTTTTGAATGTGCGCGTGGCCAGACGCTTCGATCCCATGGCTGAGCCCAGCGTGGTCGCGGCCGCCGCCGCAGTCGAAAGCCAATTCAACGGACGCGGGCGCATCGTGCTGCGCGCCTCCGGCACCGAACCGGTCATTCGTGTCATGGTCGAGGGGGCGGATGCCGGCCTGGTCAAGAAAGGGGCACGCGATATCGCGGCAGCGGTTGAGGCCGCAGCCGACGCCACGGCGGCCGTGGAAGTCGACAAAAGCTCGTAGCGCGCCGGTCGCGCTTGCAGTTAGAGGTCCGCGCAGCTAATCTTCGCCGCCTTTCCTGCCGGGCCAACGCCCGAAGGTGGTGCATATGCGTCGTCCAGTGGTCGCGGGTAATTGGAAAATGCATGGATCGCGGGCTTCCAACCAGGCATTGCTCACCGAGCTCGAGCGACGCCTGCGCGTGGAATGGCCCATCGATGTTGTGGTGTTTCCGCCATACGTTTACTTGGCCGACGCTGCGCGCATGCTGGACGGGGGGCAGATTCGGGTGGGGGCGCAGGATGTTTGCGCTGAGGCCGGCGGGGCATTTACCGGGCAGGTGAGCGCGTCCATGCTAAAGGATGTGGGTTGTCGATACGTCATCGTCGGACATTCGGAGCGACGGCGTATTTATCACGAAGACGATGCATTGGTGGCGCGGAAGTTCGGCACGGTGCTGCAGGCGGGCCTCACGCCGCTGCTGTGCGTCGGCGAGACGCTGGAAGAGCATGAGGCACATCAGGCGGAGGCGGTGGTGGCCCGCCAGCTCGATGCGGTGATTGCCATGAACGGGATCGCGAGTTTCGCGGGAGCCATGGTTGCCTACGAACCGGTTTGGGCCATCGGCACGGGGCGTACGGCGACGCCGGACCAGGCGCAAGGCGTGCACGCGTACCTGCGCAGTCGAATTGCCGCGCAAGATGCTAATATAGCGCGCCTTTTGCGGATCCTGTATGGCGGTAGCGTCAAGGGCGGCAATGCGGCAGAGCTTTTCCTGATGCCTGATGTCGACGGCGGATTGGTGGGGGGCGCTTCGTTGAGCGCCGACGAGTTTCAGCAGATTTGCGCGGCTGCGGCCGTTCGCCACTGAGAGATTTATTTCTATGTTGCGTGGTTTTATTTTGGCTGTGCACGTGTTGCTTGCACTGATGATCATCGGTCTCGTGCTGCTGCAACGTGGCAAAGGCGCGGAAGCGGGGGCCGGCTTCGGTTCGGGGGCATCAGGCACCGTGTTTGGCGCACGGGGCACCAGCACCTTGTTTTCGAAATTGACTGCGGTGTTCGCAGCGCTGTTTTTTGTGACCAGTCTGTCGCTGGCGTATCTCGGGACGCGCTCGCCCGGCGAGCCGACCAGTGTGCTGGAGCGGTCAGTCCTGGCCGCACCTGCGAAGACACCCGCAACGCCGGCTCCGGCGGCGGCGCCGGCTCCAGCTCCAGCACCAGAGACGCCGGCTCCGGCGGCACCAGTACCGGCGACCCCGCCGAAGTAATGGGTTAGTGAAAATGTTTTCTCATTCGGCGCGGAGCGCCGCTAGTTTTTCGGGGTTCGCCAGGCGAACTCCGTAGAAGTTGGCCGTAAGGCCATGACGAGTTTGGCCGTTAGGCCATCGAAGAGCCGACGTGGCGAAATTGGTAGACGCGCTAGTTTGAGGGGCTAGTGGGGCAACCTGTGCCGGTTCGAGTCCGGCCGTCGGCACCATCTTTGCCACATCAACACGAGCGTTCATGTGGCCTACGCGATGCAACGCGACGCAACGTGGTTGCGCCTGATATGATGATTTGCTTTACATATAGTTAGCCGACGCCCCCGATGATGTTGCGACAGTATTTGCCGATCTTGATTTTTATGGGCCTGGCCACGGTGTTGGGTCTCGCGCTGTTCACGATCGGCTGGATTGCAGGCCCGCGCCGGCCGGACGCGGAAAAGCTCTCGCCTTACGAATGCGGTTTCGAGGCTTTCGAAGATTCGCGCATGCGGTTCGACGTGCGGTATTACCTGGTTGCCATCATATTCATCGTGTTCGACCTCGAGATCGCGTTCTTTTTTCCGTGGGCCGTGTCGCTGGGGGTCACCGGTACCTTCGGCCTGATCGCGATGCTGATATTCGCGTTGGTGCTCATCGTCGCGCTGGTGTACGACTACAAGAAAGGAGCGCTTGAATGGGACTAGAGGCCGTCTCAGCTGACATTCCCACCGTTCGCGGCTTCGAGGTCACCACCGTCGACAAGCTCATCAATTGGGCTCGAACCGGATCGCTGTGGCCGATGACCTTCGGGCTCGCATGTTGTGCGGTTGAAATGATGCACGCCGGCGCCGCGCGCTACGACCTCGACCGCTTCGGCGTGGTGTTCCGCCCCAGTCCGCGCCAATCCGACGTCATGATCGTCGCAGGCACGCTGGTGAACAAAATGGCGCCGGCCTTGCGCAAGGTCTACGACCAGATGGCGGAGCCGCGCTGGGTGATCTCCATGGGATCATGCGCAAACGGCGGCGGCTACTATCATTACTCCTATGCCGTTGTCCGCGGCTGCGATCGCATCGTTCCGGTGGACGTATACGTACCGGGATGCCCGCCGACGGCCGAGGCGTTGCTCTACGGCATCATTCAGCTGCAGAACAAGATCAAGCGCAACAAGGCCATTATCCGATGATCGACGACGCCGGCTCCCCTGCGGCGGCCGCCACGCCGACCCGCCTCGAGGCATTGGGTCAGGCAATCGCGAAAGCGTTCCCCGACGGCGTGAAGCCGATCGCCGGCCACACCGGCGAGCTGACCTATGAAGTAGCTGCCGATCGCCTGTTGGAGATCGCGACCGCATTTCGCGACCGTGCCGATCTCAAGTTCGAAATGTGCATGGATGTGTGCGGCGTCGATTACCTCGAGCATGGCCGTGCTGAATGGAACACGGAAGATGCGACGTCATCGGGCTTCAGTCGCGGCGTCGCGCGCGGCCCCCGCCAGCCTACCGGTATAGACGGCCGTGCGGCGGCCGAGCCCAACGCCCGCCGCCGGTTCGCGGTCGTCTATCATTTGTTGTCGATCGCGTACAACCATCGTGTGCGGCTGAAAGTCTTCTGTGCGGACGACACGCAGCCCATGGTGGATTCGGTGACCGGCATTTGGGCTGCGGCCGACTGGTTCGAGCGCGAAACCTTCGACCTGTTCGGCATTTTGTTCCGGGGTCACCCTGACCTGCGCCGCTTGCTCACCGATTACGGTTTCATCGGCCATCCGTTCCGCAAGGATTTTCCGTTGTCGGGCAACGTCGAAGTACGCTACGACCCTGAAAAGGGCCGGGTGGTTTACCAACCCGTGACCATCGAGCCGCGAATCCTCGTGCCGAAGGTCATTCGTCACGACAATCGTTATGACCCGGCGCTCACCAACGCGCCCGCCGCGGCGCCGCCGGGCAAACCCTCGGGCACGCCCCTCGGGAATCCGAATGGCTGAGATTCGAAACTACACGATGAACTTCGGCCCGCAGCATCCCGCCGCGCACGGCGTGTTGCGCTTGGTGCTGGAAATGGACGGGGAGGTCATTCAGAAGGCCGATCCGCATGTCGGGCTGTTGCATCGTGGGACGGAGAAGCTGGCCGAGAGCAAGCCCTTCAACCAATCGATCGGCTACATGGATCGGTTGGACTACGTCTCGATGATGTGCAACGAGCATGCCTACGTCATGGCCATCGAAAAGCTGTTGGGCATAGCGCCGCCGCTGCGCGCGCAATACATCCGCGTGATGTTCGATGAGATCACCCGCATTCTCAATCACCTGATGTGGCTGGGAGCGCACGGCCTCGACATCGGCGCGATGACGGTGTTTCTCTACTGCTTCCGCGAGCGCGAAGATCTGATGGATTGCTATGAGGCGGTTTCAGGCACGCGCATGCACGCGACCTATTATCGGCCGGGAGGCGTATATCGCGACTTGCCGGAAGTCATGCCGAAGTATCAGCAGTCGCAATGGCGCAGCAAGCGCGATGCCGATCGCCTCAACGAACGCCGCTCGGGCGGACTATTGGATTTCATTGCGGATTTCGTGCGGCGATTTCCGGCCTGCATCGATGAGTATGAAACGCTGCTCACGGACAATCGCATCTGGAAGCAGCGCACCGTGAATATCGGCGTGGTGACCCCGGAACGCGCCATGCAGCTGGGGTTTTCCGGGCCCATGCTCCGCGGTTCCGGCATCGAGTGGGATCTGCGCAAGAAACAGCCTTACGACGTCTACGATCAGATGGACTTCGATATCCCGGTGGGCGTCAACGGCGATTGCTACGACCGCTATCTGGTACGCATCGAGGAGCTGCGGCAGTCGACCCGCATCGTCGACCAGTGCGTCAAGTGGCTGAAAGAGAATCCCGGTTCGGTCATGATCGATGACCGCAAGGTACGGCCGCCGCGGCGCGAGGAGATGAAAGGCGACATGGAGTCCTTGATCCATCATTTCAAACTCATGACGGAAGGCTATTGCGTGCCGGAAGGCGAGGTCTACGCCGCCGTTGAAGCGCCGAAGGGCGAACTCGGCGTGTACTTGGTCTCTGATGGCGCCAACAAGCCGTACCGCCTCAAGGTACGCGCGCCGGGCTTCGCTCATCTCGCATCGCTGAACGAAATGGTGCAAGGTCATATGCTGGCGGACGTCGTGGCCGTCATCGGCACTCAAGACATCGTGTTTGGCGAGATCGATCGATGAGCGTGGAATTGTCCGAGCATGTGCGCGAGGAAATCGATCGTTGGGTCGCAAAGTTTCCACCGGACCGCAAACGGTCCGCGGTGATCTCTGCGCTGCATGCGGCGCAGCATGAGAACAACGGCTTCTTGACCCCCGCCCTGATGGATGCGGTTGCCGCCTACCTGGGGCTGCCGAACATCCACGTTTATGAGGTGGCGACCTTCTATTCGATGTTCGAGACCAAGCCCGTCGGACGCCACCATGTGTCGGTATGCACCAATATTTCCTGCATGTTGCGCGGTTCGCAGGAAGTCGTCGACCACGTCGAGAAGAAATTGGGCATCAAGACGGGCGAAAGCACGCCGGATGGCCGCATATTCTTGAAGCGCGAGGAGGAATGCCTGGCCGCGTGCACGGGTGCACCGATGATGATGGTGGATCATATTTTTCACGAGAATTTGACGCCTGATTCGATCGATCGAATTCTGGACGAGTTGACATGAGCCTGAGCGACTTGGGCTGGGGACATTGAATGGCCTACGAGCAGAATCAAGTATTGTTCGAAGCACTCAAATACGAGAAGCCGTGGACGCTGGACGGTTACCGGCAATTCGGCGGCTATCAGGCGTGGGAGAAGATCCTGCGCGAGCGGACGCCGCGCGAGAAAATCATCGATGAGGTCAAGGCTTCGGGCCTGCGCGGCCGCGGCGGTGCGGCCTTCCCGACCGGCCTGAAGTGGAGTTTCATGCCGCGCACATCGCCGGCGCAGAAATACGCGGTGTGCAATTCGGACGAGTCCGAGCCGGGCACCTGTCACGATCGCGACATATTGCGCTACAACCCGCACTCGGTGATCGAGGGCATGGCCATCGGCGGCTACGCGATGACGGCGACCGTGGGCTACAACTATATTCGCGGCGAATTCTTGGGCGAGCCCATTCCGCGCTTCGAAGCGGCGTTGGCGGAAGCCTACGCGGCGGGACTGCTGGGCAAGAATATCTTGGGATCGGGAGGCGATTTCGATCTTCACATGTTCATCGGTGCGGGCGCTTACATCTGTGGCGAGGAAACCGCCTTGCTGGAGTCGCTCGAGGGTAAACCCGGCAAGCCGCGCTTCAAGCCGCCGTTCCCCGCCAACTTCGGTTTGTACGGCAAACCGACCACCATCAACAACACGCAGAGTTATGCATCCGTGCCGACCATCATGCGCAAGGGCGCGGCGTGGTTTGCGGGCCTGGGGCCGCCCAACTCCGGCGGCACCATGATCTTTTCCATGTCCGGACACGTGGGCAAGCCCGGCAATTTCGAATTGCCCCTCGGGATACCCTTCAAGGACTTGCTAGAATTGTCGGGCGGGGTGTGGAAGGGCCGCAAGCTCAAAGCGGTGATTCCGGGCGGCGTGTCGGTGCCGGTGGTGCCCGGCGACGCCATCATGGGCGCGACCATGGACTACGATTCGGTCAAAAAAGCGGGGTCTTCGCTCGGCACCGGTTCCGTCATCGTCATGGACGAGACCACGTGCATGGTGCGCACTCTGGAGCGCATATCGCGCTTTTACATGTCCGAATCCTGCGGCCAGTGCACGCCCTGCCGTGAAGGCACGGGTTGGCTCAATCGCATGCTGAAACGCATCATCGCCGGCCAGGGTCGCAGCGAGGATTTAACGCTTCTGGTGGACGTGGCCAATCGAATCGAAGGTCACACGATCTGCGCCTTGGGCGACGCGGCGGCGTGGCCGGTGCAAAGTTTCGTCAAGCATTACCGTCACGAGTTCCAGTACATGGTCGAGCACAAGGGACGCTCGATCGTCGACGGGGCGGGCGCTGCCGCGACGGCTGATGCTGCGGCAGTGGCGGCATAGGGTGCACCCATGAGCGAGGATCTGGTCAATATCGAAGTCAACGGTGTGCCGCTGAAGGCCCGCAAGGGTCAGATGATCATGCAGGTCACGGATCCTGCCGATATTTATATTCCGCGATTCTGTTATCACGACAAGCTGAGCATCGCTGCCAATTGCCGCATGTGCTTGGTCGAAGTCGAGAAGGCGCCGAAGCCGCTGCCCGCCTGCGCCACGCCGGTGACCGAAGGCATGAAGGTATTCACCAAATCGCCGAAAGCGGTTGCTGCGCAGCGGGCGACGATGGAGTTCCTGCTCATCAATCATCCGCTCGATTGCCCGATCTGCGATCAGGGCGGCGAGTGCGAGTTGCAGGATCTCGCCATGGGTTTTGGCCGCGACATCTCGCGCTTTGCCGAACGCAAGCGGGTCGTCAAGGACAAGAATCTAGGGCCGCTGGTATCGACCGACATGACGCGATGCATTCACTGCACTCGCTGCATACGCTTCGGCGCCGAGATCCAGGGCTACCCGCAGATGGGCACCGTCGGCCGCGGCGAACACATGGAAGTCGGCACCTATATCGAGCACAGCGTCGATCACGAGCTGTCCGCGAACATCATCGATCTGTGCCCGGTGGGGGCGCTCAACAACAAGCCGTTCCGCTATCACGCGCGCGCGTGGGAAATGCAGCAGCAGCCGCTGGTGTCGCCGCACGATGCGTTCGGCACGAATCTCTACGCCCATGTACTGCGCGGCAAGATCATGCGCATGGTGCCGCGTGAGAACGAGGAGATCAACGAAACCTGGATCACGGATCGCGACCGTTTCGGCTTCGAGGGGATCTACTCTGCGGAGCGCGTCACTCAACCGATGATCCGCGTCAACGGTACGCTGGAGCCCGTCGATTGGGAGGTCGCGCTCACCGCCGCCGCCGATGGCCTACAGAAAGCGATTGCCGCTCATGGCGCCGCATCGACCGGCTTCTTGGCCTCGCCGATGGCCACGGTGGAAGAGATGTACCTATTGGCGCGAATTGCCCGCGGTATCGGCAGCGGCAACATCGATCACCGCCTGCGTCAGCTGGATTATCGCGCGCAGGAGACCGAAGGCGCGTATCCGAACCTCGGCGTGCGTATAGCGGACGTTGAGCGGCTCGAGGGCGTGCTCGTCATCGGCTCGAATCTGCGCCATGAAATGCCGATGTTGGCGCACCGGATCCGCAAGGCAGCGGTGAAGGGCGGCGCGAAGGTGGCGTTCCTCAATCCGCGTGTGTTCGAGTATCTCTTTCCGGTCGCGGCCTATGGGCTGGCCGAAAGCGATCTGGTAGGCGAACTTGCCGCGGTGGTGCGCGCGGCGGCGGCGGCGGCGAACAAGCCCGTACCCGCGGGAGTGCGCATGGCAACGGTCAACGACAGTCACCGATCGATAGCCGCGGTGTTGACCGCCGGAACCCGGCGTGCGGTCATCTTGGGCAGCCTCGCGCAGCGGCATCCCGCGTACTCGGAGCTCAAGGCGCTTGCCGGCATCCTGGCGGAGCTGAGCGGTGCCAGCGTCGGGCTCATTACCGAGGGTCCCAATGCGGCGGGTGCCTACCTGGCCGGTGCGGTTCCACATCGCGAACCCGGCGGTGCGGCTGTTGGGTCGCCGGGGCTCTCCGCCCGGGCCATGTTGGACTCGCCGCTCAAGGCCTATGTGCTGTTCGGCGGCATCGATCCGGCCAATGACCTGGGGGCCGGTGGCGAGGATGCGTTGGCGGGTGCCGATTTGGTAGTGGCCGCCACCACGCACTTGCCTGCAGGTCTGCGGGAGGTCGCCCACGTGGTGCTGCCCATCGGGTCTTTTGCGGAAGGGTCGGGCACATTTGTGAACGTGGAGGGCCGCTGGCAGAGCTGGGCGGGCGCCGCGAAGCTGGTTGGGGACAGTAGGCCGGGCTGGAAAGTATTGCGCGTTTTGGCGAATCTCTTGAGTATTCATGGCGTCGACTACATCAGTTCCGATGAAATTCGCGAGGCGCTGAAACTGGTGTGCGGCGAACGCTTGACCATGCCGGCCGGCGCCGGCGCTCAGATATGGACGTCAAATTCGACCGTTCCCACCGTTTCCGCGGATGGTGCGGTATCGGATCCGCCCTCCGGACGATGGGTGGACATTCCGCCCTATCAGGGCGACGTGCTGGTACGTGGGTCCGAGGCCCTCGCCAAAACGAAGGACGGGCACGTGACCCGCGAGGTGATCTAGCCGTGTGGGAGTGGGGCCCGATACGCGATTGGCTGTCCGGGCAAATCACGCCGTACTGGACCTTTCCGTTGCTGACGGCGGTGCAGGCGTTGATGGTGATGGTGTGCATCATTCTCGTCATGGCGTTCTATACGCTGGCCGAGCGCAAAGTGATTGGTTGGATCCAAGCGCGCAAGGGGCCGAACCGCGTGAACTTGTTCTGGATCCCGGGAGCGGGGCAGCCGTTCGCGGACGTGATCAAGTTGATGTTCAAAGAGATCGTGATTCCGGCCGACGCCAGCGGATTCTTGTTTCGCTTGGCGCCGTTCTTGGCGTTGGTGCCGTCGCTCGCGATCTGGGCGGTCATTCCGCTGTCGCCGCAACAGGCGTTTGCGAACATCGACGCGGGTCTGCTCTATATTCTCGCCCTCACCTCGATGGGCGTGTACGGCATCATCCTCGCCGGCTGGGCGGCCAATTCGAAATACGCCTTTCTGGGAGCAATGCGCTCCGCGGCGCAGATCGTGGCCTACGAAATAGCGATGGGCTTTGCCATGGTCGGCGTATTGATGGCGGCGGGCAGCCTCAACGTCGGCGACATCATTCAGGCTCAGCATGGCGGTATGTTGAGCTGGAACTGGTTCTGGCTGTTTCCGCTGCTGGTCGTGTATTTCATTTCGGGTGTGGCCGAGACCAATCGAGCACCCTTCGACGTGGCGGAAGGCGAATCGGAGATCGTGGCGGGATTCCACGTCGATTACTCCGGCATGGCGTTCGCGCTCTTTTTCATCGCCGAATACGTCAACATGATTTTGATTTCGGCGCTGACGGTGGTGTTCTTCTTCGGCGGGTGGCTGTCGCCGCTGGATGGTTACTTGCCCGAGGACTCATGGCTCGCGACCCCGAGTTTTTTCTGGTTCGGGCTCAAGACGCTGTTCCCGATGTTCAGTTTCCTGTGGCTGCGGGCGACCTTTCCGCGCTACCGGTATGACCAGATCATGCGGCTCGGTTGGAAGGCCTTGATCCCGGTGACGCTGGTTTGGTTGTTGGCCGAGGGCTTCATGGTGTATTTCCATGTGGGCCCGTGGAAGGGGCATTCGTGATGCAAGGCATTCGCAGTTTCTTCAAGACATACCTCCTGTGGGAGTTGCTGCAGGGCCTGTGGGTCACGTGGAAGGGCATGTTCCAACGCAAGGTCACGATCAACTACCCGGAAGAGAAAACCCCGCAAAGCACGCGCTTTCGCGGCCTGCACGCGCTGCGCCGCTACCCTAATGGCGAGGAGCGTTGCATTGCGTGCAAACTGTGCGAGGCCGTGTGTCCGGCGCTCGCCATCACCATCGAGTCCGACGTGAGCAGCGACGGCACCCGGCGCACCACCCGCTACGACATCGACCTGTTCAAATGCATCTATTGCGGCTTCTGCGAGGAGGCCTGCCCGGTTGATGCCATCGTGGAGACGCGGCTGCACGAGTACCACATGGAGAATCGAGGCGAGAACATCATGAACAAGGACAAGTTGCTCGGCATCGGCGAGCGTTACGAAGCCATGATTGCGGCCGATCGCGCCGCCGATGCGCGGTATCGGTGATGTTTCCGACGATTCTTTTTTTCGTGTTCGCCGCCGTGCTGGTCTGCGCCGCGCTCGGCGTGATCCTCGCGCGAAACCCCGTTCATTCCGCGCTGCTGCTGGTGCTGTGCTTCTTCAACAGCGCCGTGATCTGGTTGCTGCTCGATGCCGAGTTCTTGGGCATCGTGTTGGTGCTGGTCTACGTCGGCGCCGTGATGGTGCTGTTCTTGTTCGTCGTCATGATGCTCGACATCAATATCGAGGAATTTCGCAAGAGTTTGGCGGGCTACTGGCCCTTGGCCGTCGCCGTGGCGGGCTTCGTCGTTTTCGCCATCATCAACGTGATCGTGGTGAAGCACCTGGGGGGTATTGCCCTGAAGACCGCCCCGGCGCTGCCGGCCAACTATTCCAATACCCGCGCGCTGGGCGCGGTGCTGTTCACGCGCTATGCGTACCCGGCGCAGGTCGCCGCATGCATTTTGCTGGTGGCAAGCGTGGCCGCAATCGTCCTGACGCTGCGTCGGCGCGTCGGCGGCAAGGTGCAGGACATTGCCAAGCAGGTGGCGGTGCGCGCAAAGGACCGGGTCCGCATCGTCAAAATGGCCTCAGAGAAAAGACCATGATCACTCTTACCCATGTGCTGGCGCTATCCGGCATCTTGTTCGCCATCGCGGTGGCCGGCGTATTCTTGAATCGCAGGAACATCATCGTGCTGCTGATGTGCATCGAACTGATGCTGCTCGCCGTGAATTTCAACTTCGTGGCGTTCTCACGCTTTTTAGGCGACATCAGCGGCCAGATCTTCGTGTTCTTCATTTTGACGGTGGCCGCGGCGGAAGCCGCGATCGGCCTGGCGATCCTGGTCGTGCTGTTCCGGGAACGCAGCAGCATCGACGTCGAAGATCTCGATACGCTCCAGGGATAAAGGTACTCAAGAAAAATGCAGTCGATCTATCTTACGATTGCGCTCGCGCCTCTGGTCGCGGCGATCATCGCAGGCCTGTTCGGCCGGTCCATCGGCCGCATCGGCGCCCATAGCATCACCATTGCGGGAGTCGCGCTGTCCTGCGGCCTGTCGATGTACGTCCTGTCGAAATTCGTCTTCGACGGCATGGCGCCCTTCAACGGGACCGTTTATACCTGGTTGGTGACCGACGGCCTGAAGATGGAAGTCGGATTTCTGATCGACCATCTGTCCGCGATGATGATGGTGGTGGTGACCTTCGTATCCTTGATGGTGCACATCTACACCATCGGCTATATGGACGACGACCCCGGCTATCAGCGCTTCTTCAGCTACATCTCGCTATTCACGTTTTCGATGCTGATGCTGGTGATGTCGAACAACTTCATGCAGTTGTTCTTCGGCTGGGAAGCGGTGGGGTTGGTGTCGTATCTGCTCATCGGTTTCTGGTACACGCGGCAGTCGGCCGTGTTCGCCAATCTCAAGGCCTTCATCGTCAATCGCATCGGTGATTTTGGTTTCGTGCTCGGCATCGCCGCGGTGCTGCGCTACACGGGATCGCTCGACTATGCGACGGTGTTCGCGCATGCCGATCAGATCGCGAGCGCGCAGATTCACGTCAGCAGCACGCTCTCCTGGCCGGCCATCACCTTCACCTGCATCTGCCTGTTCATCGGCGCGATGGGCAAGTCGGCACAGGTGCCGCTGCACGTGTGGTTGCCCGATTCGATGGAAGGTCCGACGCCGATTTCCGCGTTGATCCACGCCGCCACCATGGTGACCGCGGGTATTTTCATGGTGGCAAGAATGTCGCCGTTGTTCGAACTGTCGGAGACGGCGCTGTCGACCATCCTCGTCATCGGTTCGACGACCGCGTTCTTCATGGGGCTTTTGGGCATCGTCAACAACGACATCAAGCGGGTGGTGGCGTATTCGACATTGTCTCAACTCGGCTACATGACGGTGGCGCTGGGCGTGTCGGCTTACAGCGCGGGGATTTTTCATTTGATGACGCACGCGTTTTTCAAGGCGCTGTTATTCTTGGCCGCGGGGTCCGTGATCATCGCCATGCATCATGAACAGGACATGCGCAAGATGGGCGGCCTCAGGAAATACTTGCCTATCACCTACTGGACCTCACTGGTGGGCGCGCTGGCATTGATCGGCTTCCCGGGTACGTCGGGTTTCTTTTCCAAGGATTCTTTGATCGACGCGGTGGCTGGCTCGCACCGCTTCGGAGCGGGCTACGCGTATTTTTGCGTGCTGACCGGGGTGTTCATCACCGCGCTATACACCTTCCGCATGTTTTTCATGACGTTCCATGGCAAGGAGCGCATGGATCATCACACGCAGGAACACTTGCACGAGAGTCCTTGGGTGGTGACGGTGCCCCTGATCCTGCTGGCCATCCCGTCGGCGCTCATCGGCTGGTTCACGGTCAAGCCGCTATTGTTCGGCGATTTCTTCGACGGCGCGATCCGCGTGCTGCCGGCGAACAATGTGCTCGAGCATGTGGCCGAGGAGTTTCACGGCTCCGCTGCGTTCGTTGGGTCGGCATTGACGGGGCTTCCGGTGTGGTTGGCCCTTGCGGGCGTCGCAACCGCGTATATCTTTTTTCTGTGGAAGCCCGCGCTGGCGGACGGGGCCGAGCGATCGTTCAAATGGCTGCACACAATCCTGGCCGAGAAGTACGGCTTCGACTGGTTCAATCAGAACGTGATCGTCGCCGGTGCGAGAGCGTTGGGCGGCGGCCTGTGGCGGGTGGGCGATCAGATCGTCATCGACGACGGCGTGGTCAACGGCAGCGCGCGCGTCGTGGGGTGGTTCAGTTCGGTGATGCGCTACGCACAGTCCGGGTACCTGTATCACTACGCGTTCGCAATGATCCTGGGGTTGGCGTCGCTGCTGCTCTGGTTGATCTGGCGCCCATGATGCTGAACGAACACTTGCTCGAGATCCTGATTTGGCTGCCCATCGTCGGCGGTTTCGCCGTGCTCGGTCTGGGCGAGCGCGCCGAAGCCGCGAAATGGGCGTCTTTGGCGATTTCCGGCGCGACGCTTTTGTTCAGCATCCCGTTGTGGGCGTCATTCAGGACCGGCACGGCGGCGATGCAATTCGTCGAGCGCGCGCCCTGGATTCCGGCCATTCACTCGGATTTCTACATCGGCGTCGACGGCATTTCGATGCCGCTGATTCTGTTGACCACGTTCACCACCGTGCTGATCGTCATCGCGAGCTGGCAGAATGTCGAAAAACGCATCGCGCAATACTTCGCGGCTTTCCTGCTCTTGGAAGGTTTGATGATCGGGGTGTTCGCGGCTTTGGACGGCGTGCTGTTCTACGTGTTTTGGGAAGCCATGCTGCTGCCGATGTTCATCATCATCGGCATATGGGGCGGCCCGCGCCGCGTCTACGCCACCATCAAGTTTTTCTTGTACACCTTCATCGGTTCGCTGTTGATGCTGGTCGCGTTGATCTACATGTATCTGAAATCAGGCAGCTATGAGCTCGCGGTATTCCAGCGCATGCCGCTGACCCTCACCGAACAGACGTTCATTTTCCTGGCGTTCTTGTCGGCCTTCGCGGTGAAGGTGCCGATGTGGCCGGTGCATACGTGGCTGCCGGACGCGCACGTGGAGGCGCCCACCGGAGGTTCCGTGGTGCTGGCCGCCATCATGCTCAAGATGGGCGGGTACGGTTTCTTGAGGTTCTCCCTGCCGATCGCGCCCGACGCCAGCCGAGAATTGGATTGGCTCATCATCGCTCTGTCATTGATCGCCGTGGTGTACATCGGCTTCGTGGCCCTGGCGCAGCGCGACATGAAGAAGTTGATTGCGTATTCCTCGATCGCGCACATGGGCTTCGTCACGCTGGGGACGTTCATCGGCTTTCAAATCGTCGCTCACACCGGCAGAACCAGCGGCGTCGGAATGGGCTTGGACGGGGCGGTGATGCAAATGCTGTCGCACGGCCTGGTGTCGGGCGCAATGTTCCTGTGCGTGGGCGTCATGTACGACCGCGTGCACAGCCGTGAAATCGCGGCCTATGGGGGCGTGATCAACACCATGCCGAGATTTGCCGCGTTCATGGTGCTGTTCGCGATGGCGAATTCCGGATTGCCGGGCACGTCGGGATTCGTCGGCGAATTTCTGGTCATTCTGGCGTCGTTCAAAGCCAACGTCTGGTACGCATTCCTCGCCGCCACCACGCTGGTTTTGGGAGCGGCGTATACCTTGTGGCTGGTAAAGCGGGTGATCTTCGGCGAGATCGCCAACGACAAGGTTGCTGCGTTGAAGGATCTCAACGGCCGCGAGTTTTTCGTGTTGAGCGTGCTCGCCGCTGCCGTGCTGCTGTTCGGCCTGTGGCCTGCACCGCTGCTCGATGTCATGCGCGCATCGACGCAGCATTTGGCCCAGCAGTTGCTGGTCTCGAAGATTGCTCCCTAAGGCTGCCATGTACTCTTTTAGCGTCGCCGATTTCAACTTAGGTCTGGGACTTGCCGCACCCGAGATTTTCCTGAGTCTGGCCGCCTGCGCGATCCTCATGCTGGATCTGCTCCTGAACGATGCGCAACGCCATTGGACCGGCGTGCTCGCCGTGGTGAGCTTGCTGGTGACCGCCGTGTTGGCGGTGGCGACGCCGGTGTCGTCGAGGGTCGTGGCTCTCGGCGGACTATTCGAACTGGATCGAATGGCGCAGGCGCTCAAAGTCGTGACGCTGCTGACCGTGGCGATGGTGTTCGTTTATTCGACCGACTATTTACAACGTCGAGCGATTCTCAAAGGCGAGTATTACGTTCTCGGACTGTTCGCCACCTTGGGCGGGATGGTGCTGATATCCGCGGCGAGCCTGATTACCCTGTATTTGGGACTCGAACTCATGTCGCTGTGCCTTTACGCCATGGTGGCATTCGATCGCGAGTCCGGTATCGCGGCGGAATCCGCAATCAAGTATTTCGTGCTCGGATCAATGGCTTCCGGAACGTTGCTGTACGGCATGTCGATCCTCTACGGAGTCACGGGCAGTCTGGAACTCGCTGCGATCGCGACCAGCGTGCACAACGGATTCTCCGACAACGTCGGCTTGATATTCGGCATCGCATTCCTCATCGTCGGGATCGGCTTCAAACTCGGCGCGGTTCCCTTCCACATGTGGATACCGGACGTGTACGAGGGTTCGCCCACCTGCGTAACGGTGTTCATCGGCACGGCCTCGAAGCTGGCTGCATTCGCGCTGGCCATGCGGCTCCTTCCGGAAGCGTTGGCGGCTTCGCAGCCGGACTGGAGCCAGATGCTGGTGGTGCTCTCGGTCCTGTCGATCGCCATCGGCAACGTCGTTGCGATCGCGCAGAGCAATCTCAAGCGCATGCTGGCGTACTCGACCATTTCTCACATGGGGTACATTCTGCTTGGGCTTTTGGCGGGCTCGGCGCAGGGCTACCAGGCGGCGATGTTCTACATGATTAGTTACGTCGTCGTCGCGAGCGGGGCGTTCGGCATGATCCTGTTGCTGGCGCGGCAAGGCTTCGAAGCCGACAAGCTCGTGGACTTCAGAGGCTTGAATGCGCGCAGTCCTTGGTTCGCCGGGATGATGGCGATTCTGATGTTCAGCCTGGCGGGGCTGCCGCCGTTCGTCGGATTCTGGGCCAAGTTGGGAGTCATCCAGGCAGTACTCAACATTAACCTTACGTGGCTCGCCGTGGTCGCGGTGCTGTTCTCGGTGGTGGGGGCGTTTTACTACCTGCGCATCGTCAAGCTCATGTACTTCGATGAGCCGACGGATTCGGCAGTGCTCGGCGGTTCGGTGCTGATGCGCACGATCCTGAGCGCCAATGCGCTGTTGGTGTTCGGCTTGGGGCTTGCGCCGGCCGCGTTGATCGCCGTCTGCCAACGGGCGTTGCCGTAGCGGGTTTACGGCCCGCGGCCACTTGCATTAATTGCGGTAGCCGGTACAATGATCGGCTCTCCGGTGCGGGGTGGAGCAGTCTGGCAGCTCGTCGGGCTCATAACCCGAAGGTCGTAGGTTCAAATCCTAC
>Ga0137412_10001485_pt1 | contig 18289 bp, 15 predicted proteins | sample CZODoug2_1_16fun_FD_122160 | JGI IMG/M metagenome (GOLD analysis project Ga0137412, IMG submission 122160) | Vadose zone soil fungal communities from Angelo Coast Range Reserve, California, USA - CZODoug2_1_16fungal (Hybrid Assembly) | ecosystem: Environmental > Terrestrial > Soil > Vadose zone...
GGAGCACGCCATGCTTTATGCCACGGAATTGATGGGAGCCAAGACCTACGACGCCCAGGGCAACTATGTGGGCAGGATTCGCGAATTTTTTATCGAACCGGCGGACCAGCCGAATCGCATTGCGCACTATTTGCTGTCGCGCGGGAGTTTTCAGCCACTGGTGGCGCGGCATGATCAGATCGCGTCGGTGGCGCCTGGGACTGTGCGGCTCAACGTAAATGAACGGTTGCTGGAACCCTATGAACCGAATGAAGCCTGGCTGGCGGTGCAGAAAGATCTGCTGGATCAGCAAATCATCGATACCGCCGGGCGAAAAGTAGTCCGCGTGAACGACGTGGACCTTGCCGAGCAGCGCACCAACGGTTCGATCGAGTTGCGGGTGACACAGGTGGATGTGGGATTGCCTGGAGCGGTGCGCAGGCTATTTCAGGGAATTGCGCCGCAAAAGTTTATTCGCAAGATGCAGGAACAATTTCCGCCGCGTTCGATTCGTTGGGAATTTGTGAACCTGGTGGAGTCGGACCCGCTGAGGCGGGTAAAACTGCGCATCACGCACGAGAAACTGGAAGACCTGCATCCCGCCGATCTCGCGGACATCATGGAAGACCTTTCGGCGGCCGAGCGGCAGGGAATCATTGCCTCTTTGGATGAGGAGACTGCGGCCGGGGTACTGGCGGAACTGGACGCACGTCTAACTTCGCAGATCGTGGAAAAGATGGATCCGGAAAAGGCTGCGGACATTCTGGAAGAAATGGCGCCGGACGCCGCAGCCGATCTGCTGGCCGATCTTCCCAGGGAAACGTCGGAGGAGTTGCTGGAAGAAATGCCGGGCCATGAAGCGGCGGAAGTACGCGAGCTGCTGGAGTTCGATCCTTCTACTGCGGGAGGAATGATGAATACCGAGTTCGTGTTTGTTGGAGAAGGATCCAGCCGAGACGAAGTGTTGCAGTGGATGAAGGAGCAGGATTTGAATCTGGACCAACTGGATACCATCGTACTGCTGGACCGGGCCGCGCAATTCTCCGGCACCGTGCCGGTGGCGAGATTGCTTCTGGCTGACGCGGAGCAATCGCTTGCCGGGCTGAAAACCGAGCCGTTGCTTTCGCTCCCGCCGGATGCCAGCGAAAAGGAAGTGTTTGAAATTTTCGATAAATACAACCTGCGGATGTTGACCATTGTGGATGAGAATAATCGCCCGATCGGCGCGATCACGGTGGACGACGTGGTATCAAGACTGGTGAAGTAAGCGGGGAAGAACAGATTGCGATGTGGAATCGCGAGAATATCGAGGCGCAGTGGGCGGGTTGGACCGAACGCGCGGAGCGCGCGATGTCCGTGCTGCGTCCGTATCGGCATCGGCTGGCGCTCTTTCTGGCGGTAGTAGGCCCGGGACTGATTGTGTCCAACGTAGATAATGATGCGGGTGGAATCTACACCTACGCGCAATCGGGAGCCAAGTACGGCAACACAGTGCTGTGGATGCTGATCCCCATGACCATTGTGCTGTACGTGTCGCTCGAAATGTGTTCGCGCATGGGGGCGGTCACCGGCAAAGGCCTTTCCGACTTAATCAGGGAAGAATTCGGCTTTCGCGTGACATTTTTCCTGATGGCGGTGGTACTGATCGTGAATCTGGGCAACGTGATGGCAGAATTCACCGGAGTGTTTTGGGCCAGCGAAACGTTTGGAGTGAGCCGATTCATAGCGGTTCCGCTGGCAGCAGTGCTGGTGTGGGCGATCGTAGTGGCCGGCACGGCGAAATCGGTGGAGCGAATTTTTCTCAGTATCTGCGTGGTGTATCTCTCGTATGTTGTTTCCGCCTTTCTTGCCAAGCCCGAATGGCTGATTTCTTTGCTGCATCTTCTTCCGCCACAATTGATGCATTACCTTCCGACGGTGCGGCCGTTCGTGCAGGTTCCCCCGTTTAGCGCTAGCTACGTCATTATCCTCGCCGCGCTGGTGGGGACGACAATCGCGCCGTGGCAGCACTTCTATCTACAAGCGGCGGTGGTGGAAAAAAGGGTAGGCCCGCGCCAATACCCTACGACCCGCAATGACGTGCTAATCGGGAGCATCAGTTGCATGGTCATCGTCTTCTTCATCATCGTTTGCACAGCTTCCACGCTTTATGTGCATGGAATCCGCGACGTTGACAGTGCGGGCACCGCGGCCTTGGCCCTGCGCCCACTGGCTGGAAAATGGGCCAGCGCGCTGTTTGCAATTGGACTGCTGAACGCCTCGCTGTTTGCCGCATCGATTCTTCCGCTTTCCACGTCGTATGTGATTTGCGAGGCGCTGGGATTCGAATCGGGGATTGACCGCAAATTCAGCGAAGCAAAGATTTTCTACGGGCTATACACCGCATTGATCGCGTTGGGGGCGATCTTTGTTCTTTTCATGGGACGATTTGCGAATGCCATCCTGCTGTGGTCGCAGGTACTGAACGGATTCTTGCTGCCGGTAATCATGATTTTCGTACTGATCCTGGTGAATCGCCGCGATTTGATGGGCGATCAGACCAATCCCAAAGGGTTTAACTGGGTCGCGTGGATTTCCACCGTGGCGGTGATCATTCTGACGCTGGTCGTAGCATACTCCTCGATTCGCGAGTTGATGGGCCATCCGGTTTCCTGACGCAATTTCCTCGTTGTCATTTCGGAAACGCATCCTATAACCCGTTGCGGCTCCCCGAATAGCGTGTTAACTTTATGCGGTAAAGGAGAGCGCCACCTAACTCCCGTGACCGAACCTACCTCTTCGAAAACACTCCACGTCGCGTCCTCTCATCCACTTGGCGCGGTAACCGCCGAAGAAGCATTTCTGCTGGAAAAGTTAAACCTTGGCCGGTTGCCGAAGCATCTGGCGGTAATCATGGATGGCAACGGTCGCTGGGCGCAGCGGCGTCATTTGCCGCGCATCGCGGGACATCGCAAGGGAACCGAGACCGCGCGCATCGCTATTGAGACCTGTTCGCGCCTTAAAATCGAGGCGCTGACGCTGTACGCTTTTTCCGTGGAGAACTGGCGCCGTCCGAAGGCGGAGATCGATTTTCTGATGCAATTGCTGCGCGAATATCTGCGGCAAGAGATGCCGCTGATTCAGCGGAACAATATCCGAATGCGCTTTTTGGGCAGGTCGGACGAACTTCCGGCAGCCGTGCAGCGCGATACGCGCGAAGCGGTGGAAGCAACTGCTGGGAATACCGGCATGGTATTGTGCATTGCTCTGAACTACGGCGGTCGCGCGGAAATTGTGGATGCCGCGAATGCTTTGCTTGTGGAGCGCCGGGCTAATGGCGATTCGCGGAAGCTGACCGAGGGCGATCTTGAGCGCCACCTTTATACCTCCGGGCTGCCTGATCCGGATCTTTTGATTCGAACCAGCGGCGAGATGCGTGTCAGCAACTTCCTGCTGTGGCAGATCGCTTACGCGGAGATATTTGTCACGGAAACGTTGTGGCCCGATTTCAGCCGTCCGCGTTTGCTCGAGGCATTCGTCGAATTTCAGCAGCGCGACCGGCGCTATGGCGGCATCGGCGAAAGCGAGGAATCGGAGTCCTCCGCGTCCCGAGTTGCCCGCAAGTAATTTAAGCTCCGCCGCCCCGATTTCGTTTTCTTCTGCATAGTCTCCCCGTTATGATGACTGGTCAATTCGCTTCACTCCTTGTGCCGAGGCAGAACGTTCGATGACCTGGAAACGCGTGGCGACGGCGGCGGTGCTGATACCGTGTGTCGTTGGTTTGGTGCTCGGCGCGCCCACAGCGCTGGTGGCTGTCGCTCTCGCGCTGGTGATTCTGCTGGCAGTTTTCGAATATTTTTCGCTAGGTGAAGCGATCGGTCACCGCGCGTATCGCTTGTGGACCGCCTTCTGCGCGACGCTGCTGGTGTACGTGCAATATCTTGCGGCTATGGATGCGCAACATTCGCTCAACGATGGTCCGGCGGTTCATCGGATCCTTGGACTTTTCAAACTGGCGACACCTTCGGTAGCGGACGTTCTTTTTGTTTTTTTGCTCGGGGTGACGATTCTCACTCTTACCACGCGTCGTCCGATGGTCGAAGCTTTGCCAGCTGCGGGTCTCAGTTCATCCGCGCTTTTGCTGGTTGCACTTCCGCTGACTTTCGCCGTGCGGTTGCACGGCATCTCCCTGGTAGGCAAGTATGTGCTGCTATTTTCTCTGGTCATCACCTGGATTGGAGATAGCGCGGCTTATTTCGTGGGCCGCGCGATTGGCCGCCATCCGTTCGCGCCACACTTGAGTCCCAAAAAAACTTGGGAAGGCGCGGCGGCCAGTTTTCTTGGTTCGATCCTGATCGCGATTGCGCTTGCCGCAACTCATCTTGTGAACGTTGCTGTGATCCACCTGATCGGCATGGCCGCAGCCGGCAATGTCGCCGGGCAGATGGGCGACCTGCTTGAATCGGCCTACAAGCGCAGCGCAGGGGTAAAAGATTCTGGCGCGCTGTTGCCGGGTCATGGTGGGGTCCTTGACCGTATAGACGCACTCATCCTGGCCATCCCAGTTGTCTGGTATTATTGGTTGTGGATCTACTCGCCGCGCGCGTAAGTCCGCTGGGTCTCCGCCTCAGGTCGCAAACTTAAATTTAAGGATTTCTGATTTCGTGAAGCATCTTGCCATTCTCGGTTCGACCGGTTCGATTGGCCGCCAATGTTTATCGGTGGTGGACGCGCTGGCGCCGCGCTTTGGCGTGGTGGCGCTGGCAGCGGGCGGCAACCTGGACGAACTGATTGGCCAGATCGAGCGCTATCAGCCGGAACTGGTTTCCGTCGCCGATGAAAAGAAAGCCGACGCTCTTTCTGCGCGCCTGCGCGAGAAGGGAATTGCCAAGCTCCCGGAAATTCATTATGGCGCGGAAGGCATGCTCGCCGTGGGAACGCACTCCCAGGCTGAGGTGGTGGTGTCTGCAGCGGTTGGTGTGGTCGGTCTGCCAGCAACTTACGAAGCCGTAAAGCTTGGCAGAACGGTGGCGCTCTCGAACAAGGAAGTCCTGGTGGCTGCCGGCGAGCTGGTGATGACCGCTGCGCATGAGGCCGGCAAAGAACTTCTTCCGGTGGACAGCGAGCACAACGCAGTGCACCAGTGCCTGCGTGCAGGAGCGCACGGCGAAGTTCGCCGCTTGGTGCTTACCGCTTCGGGCGGCCCGTTCCGCAAGACACCCATTCAAGACTTGCAGAATGTTTCCGTAGAACAAGCGCTGGCTCATCCCAACTGGAAAATGGGCAATCGCATTACGGTTGACTCCGCCACCATGATGAACAAGGGATTCGAAATTATTGAAGCACGTTGGCTGTTCGATATGAAGCCCTCGCAAGTAGATGTGGTCATTCATCCGCAATCCACGATTCACTCTATGGTCGAATATGTTGATGGTTCGATTCTCGCGCAACTTGGCGCAACGGACATGCGCATGCCAATCCAATATGCGTTAACCTATCCAGAGCGGGTGGCATCCAACCAGGTAGACTTGGACTGGGCCAAACTTAAACGTCTGGACTTCGAAAAGGTTTCAACCCGGCGCTATCCCTGTCTGCGGCTGGCCCGCGAGGCCATGAAAAAGGGCGGTGCTTGGCCTTGTGCTTTGAACGCGGCGGATGAAGTTGCGGTCGCGGCATTTCTGCAGCGCCAGATTTCTTTTCTGGGGATTGCAGAAGTTGTGGAAGCGGTTTTGTCACGCACTCCGCGGGTTCGAATTGAAAAGATGGACGATGTGCTCGCCGCGGACGCGGAAGCCCGTCGAGTAGCAAAGGAAGAAGTAAGTCGGCTGGCTGCGAAGTCTATGACGGTTGCGGTTAGCTAACAGCAAAGGTTGCCCGATCTATGGCATTGAACATTTTAGTCGGCGTTGCCCTCGTCCTGGGCGTCATCATTCTGGTGCACGAGTGGGGACACTTCATTGTGGCGCGGATGTGCGGTGTGCGCGTGGACGTGTTTTCCATCGGATTCGGTCCGCGGTTGTTTGGGTGGAAGCGCGGCGCCACCGATTGGCGCATCAGCGCGCTGCCGCTTGGCGGCTACGTGCGGATGGCCGGGCAGGATCTGGCTGACGTTGATTCCAACGATGTTGCTCCCACTGGCGCTTCCGATGAGCTGATGAGCAAGCCGCGCTGGCAGCGTGCGTTGATTGCGTTCGGCGGCCCTGCCGTCAACTTCATATTGCCACTGATTTTGCTGAGTGTGCTTTACGGGGTAGTTGGATTGCCCGAGTCGCGGATACTCAAGCAGCCTTTGCAAGTGAGTTACATGTCGACTTCGCTGGCTCAACCCGGTCCGCTACAAAGCGGCGACCGTGTCATTGAGCTCAATGGCCTTAAGAATCCCACCTGGGAAACAGCTTTGGGGCAACTCGATCACATGCAAGCTGGCGCTCCGCTGACGCTGGTCGTTGAGAATCACGGAGTTCAGCGCGCCGTGCAGACGACCGTAAAAGACCCGACTTCTTTTGGCTGGCTATTTGGATTCGTTCCATTTCCTCCCGTGATTGACGAAGTAAGTCCTCGTTCGCCGGCAAAACACGCGGGGCTGCGAGCGGACGATCGCATCCTGGAGGTGAATGGAACGCCGATCACGTACTGGGGCCAGTTTGTGGATGCGGTGCACCAGTCGCAGGGACACGCGGTGGCTTTGAAGATTGCGCGCAACGGCAAACCGCTTACGATCAATGTCACTCCGCAGAAAGGGCTTACAGAGAGCCCCGAAAATAATTGGCAAATCGGCGTGGTGAATCAGGACGATACCATTATTTACAAGCGGGTGCCGCTGCGAGAGTCGACTGAGTTTGCGGTCCGTCGCACCGGCGATTACTTTACGCAGACGCTGGCTGTGGTGGGGAAGCTGTTTAGCGGGCGCGCCTCGGTAAAACAGTTGCAGAGCGTAGTGGGCATCGCGCAAGTTTCCGGCGATGCGGTGCACCGTGGGCCTTCGCAAGTCATCGCGTTGATGGCGTTCATCAGCGTAAATCTGGGAATTCTCAACTTGTTGCCGATACCGATCCTCGACGGCGGTCAGATTTTGTTGCTGAGTATCGAGGGCTTGATGCGCCGCGATTTGAGCATGGCGGTCAAAGAGCGCTTTGTTCAGGTTGGGTTTGTGTTCCTGCTGCTGCTGTTTGCTTACGTCATGTACAATGACGTCGTCGGATTGATTCCGATTCATTCCTGATTCTGCCCCGGGGAATTCGAGTTTTTCAATTGCGAACCCGGAGCTAGGGTTTCCGGGTTGTATTTACAAACCCCGAGCTGAGAAGGAATTTCACAATGTCTGCCACGCCTGCGCATCGCGCTTCGACCGGCGAGCGCATCAACAGTTCGGAACGCAAAGGCAATCTCGTCAAGGCTCTTGGTGAGCGCGGCATTCGTCTGACGCGCCAGCGGCGCGTGATTCTACAGGTGATGGACGACGCCGAGCAGCATCTCGATGTGGATCAAATTTTCGCGCGCGCCAAAGAAATCGATGCGGGCGTGCATCTGGTCACCGTTTACCGTACGATTGAGCTCCTCAAAAAAGAACGCCTGATCGACGAACTGGATTTGCTGCATCTTCGCGGCGACCGCCATTACTACGAAACGCACGGCCCGCGCGATCATATCCATGTGGCTTGCTTGAAGTGCGGAAAGGTACGCGAGTTTGAAAGCCGCCTCTACGAACAGCTTAAGTCGCAAATCGAAAAAGATTTCGGCATGAAGGTCACGATTTCGCGCACCGAAGTCGGCGGCTACTGCGCCGAATGTCTGGCCAACGGCGCTTCTTAAACGCGTTCCTAGACGCGGCTGCGGAAACCGATTTGCGGCGGCGGTGTCTAAGTCCGTGTGACTGGCACGCTCACCTGGCCGCGACCACGCAGTACTGCACCGATTCTGACACTGGCTATTCTAGTTGGCATACTTTTCTTCCCGGCGCTTGAGCGCGTCATCGACGCGTGGTTATATGTAGCGGTGAACGTCTCTGTTGAATGCCAAGATGGAAGCTGCACCTGGGACATGCGAGCGATATGGCATTGAGTGGTCGACTAACGCAAGGCCAGGACTGGGCGCTTAATCCGAAAGCATTAGGATTCTGAATTTTCGCAGCAGCGTAAAAAACCGATTTGCCGAAGCGATGTCTTTCGCAATCTGAGCGCGCAGTTCGTCTGGGCTGGAGAATTTCTTTTCGCTTCGCAAGCGCTTCCAAAAACGTAGTTCTATCCGCTTCGCGGAAACCGTTCCGAAAAAATCGAGGAGATGGGTCTCAATGGAAAGAGCAGTGCCGTTGAAGGTAGGCCTGACGCCGATGTTCGTCACGGAGCGTCGGCTCTTGCTTTCGCCTTGCAACAGCGTTCGCGTGATATAAACTCCGCCGGCGGGCAGCAGCTCCTGGTCCGCGCGCAGGTTCAAGGTAGGGAATGTAAATTTGCTGCCCGTTCCCGTTCCGCTGACAATCGATCCTGTCAGCACGAACGGTCGGCCCAACAGCCGACCGGCTTGCGTGACCTCTCCCTCGGCAATTTCGCGCCGAATCACGGTGCTGGAGACTATTTCGCTGTGCGCCATGATTGGCGGGATGCTGGCAACGTCAAAACCGTGCACTTTTCCCAGGTCGCGGAGCAGTTGCGCATCGCCGGCTTGCTTGTGGCCAAAGCGAAAATTCTCGCCGACTAGCAGCGCGCGAACTTGCAGTTCGTTCACCAGAATTTTCTCGACGAATTCCTGTGGACTGAGTTTCGACAATTCCAGCGTGAATGGCATCACCACCGCCGCTTCAACGCCCACCGCGCGAAACCATTCGAGGCGCTGTTCATTCGTGGAGAGACGCTTTGGCGCGGCTTCCGGCCTTAATACTTTCAGCGGCGCCGGTTCGAAGGTCAGCGCAGTAGCCACAGCGCCGCTTTTGGCGGCACGGTTTATGGCTTCCTGCAAAATTGTCTGGTGTCCCAGGTGAATTCCGTCAAAGTTGCCGATCGCCAGCACGCTGCCTCGGCCGCCAGCGGCGTAGAATTCGCGCCATTCTTCCGGAGCGGTAAAGACCGCCAGACCGTCGAGGCGAGGAATGATGAACTCGGAATCCTTGATTGCGGCCGGATGGTCGGTGGCGATTTCAAGTCTCAGGCCGTCGTACGCCAGCTGAACATTCGCGTGGCCCTGCTTACGCAATCGCTCGTTGGTTGCGGCGTGTCCGAGGTCATGCGCGATATGAGTGAACCACGCGCGCTTGGGCTTGATTTTTTCTACGAGCGCCAGCGCTTGTTCGACGGTCTGGTGCATGGGATGAGGTGTATCGCGTAACGCATCGAGGATTACATCATCGAGACCTTGTAACAGTGCGAAGGAAGACTCCGGTACGGAATTGAAATCCGTGAGATATGCGGCGCGTCCGAAGCGGAACCCCAGCACGGTCATTTCGCCGTGCACCAGCGGGATGGGCGTAATCTTTACTCCAAGCAGTTCGAACGGCCCGTCGATTTCTTTCAAAATTACGCTGGGCACGGTGCTTAATTTAGGTTTCCCGTCGAATGCGTAGGAAAATGCTCGGCGCACAATCTCAAATGCTTGCTTGTTCCCATACACCGGCATCGGTTGCGAACGGCCAACGCTCAATGGCCGCAAATCGTCGAAGCCCATCACGTGGTCGGCGTGACCGTGCGTTAACAGCACCGCCTCGATCTGGTTGATACCCACCCGCAGCGCTTGCGTGCGAAAGTCCGGAGTGGTGTCAATCAAAACATTCTGGCCGTTACGTGAAAGCAAAACCGAAGTGCGCATGCGGTTGTCGTGTGGATCGTTCGAAGTACAAACCGCGCAGTGACAGCCGATGGTCGGAACTCCCATGGAGGTTCCGGAGCCGAGCACCGTCAATTGCAAGCCGGTCCTCGAAGATGAATGGAATTGCAGAGTGTTTGCCGACATGATGCGATACGAAGCGCAGTGCGCTGGGTGGCGCTGTGGCCCGCGCTACCGGCCCTTGCCCTTTGCCGCATGGGCGGCCTGCGCAGCCAATGCCTGGTTGACCTCAAGATAAGTCATTTTCAATTTGCCCAAGAGGTCGAGCAACAAACTGTCTTCTTCGGGCGCCAGGTTGCCTTTGGTTTTTTCCTGCATTGCGTCCAGCATATCAATCAACTCGCGGGCGGCTTCTGGATCGATCACCGGTTGCCCGGTGCGCGGATCGGTGTAAGCGCCCAGCACCATCGCGCCGTTACTGCCCAACATGCGAATTAAATTTTCGAATGGCGCCGAACGCTTTGGGGTTTCGGCCGCTGGCGTTTTTGCTTCAGGCACTGCGGTCGGAGCCTGCGCTGCAACCGGTTCTTTCTTCGCTTCTAGTTGCGCCTCGCGCGCCTTCTCGGCCACAAACTCTTCGCGCAGTTCGCCTTCGGTCGTAAACGGGCGCCGGTCTATTACGCGAAACGATTCTTCAGGTGGTTTCTTCTCGGCCACGGTGCAATCCTCGGTTAGCTTGTATCCTTGCAAGTTTAGCACGGGTGGCGCCTGCGGCGTTTTCGCTGCTGGTCGGGTCGTTTACTTGAAAATTTGCATCCACCGCCGTAAAGTCTTGAGTTCCCAGACGAGGAAACTTCTCACCGCCCGATGCCGCTAAAGAAAAATAAAATCCGCCAGTCCGCCAAAAGCGCTGATGGGCCAAAAAGGAATTCCGCTTCGCGCGAGGAATCTGCCGGGCTGTGGTTCGAACGCTTGGTCAAACTGCAGGCGCGTCTGCGTGCCGCGAATGGATGTCCCTGGGATGTCGAGCAGACCCATTTGACGCTGCGCAGCTATTTGATTGAGGAAGCCTACGAGGTGCTCGAGGCTCTGGAAAGCGGCGACGACGCGAAATTCGCGGAAGAACTTGGCGACTTGCTGCTGCAAGTTGTCTTCCACGCACAGATCGCGAGCGAAGAGGGCCGCTTCAACGCCACCGACGTGGTGCGCGAGATCCACCAGAAAATGGTGCGCCGTCACCCACACGTTTTCGGCGAGAAACGCGCGAAAGACGCCACGGAAGTACTCAAAAACTGGGAGCAGATTAAGGCCGAAGAACGCCGCGCGCAGAAGTCGCGGCAGGGAACTGGCCCAGGCGATGAATCCGGGAAAACACCCGCGTCTTTGCTTGACGGCATTCCACATACGCTGCCTGCAGTCCTGCAGGGCTATCAGCTCACACGCCGCGCTTCGCGCATCGGGTTTGACTGGGACGACACAGAAGGCGTCATCGCAAAACTGCAAGAAGAATTGAGCGAACTTGGCGCTGCACGAACCGGGCAATTAGCGGAACAAATCGAGGACGAACTAGGCGACGTACTTTTTGCCGCTGTCAATTTGGCGCGCTTTTTGAAAATCGACCCGGAACTTGCCCTTAAGCGCACCAACGCCAAATTCACTTCGCGCTTTCGCGAGATGGAGCGTCTGGCTCGCGTTTCCGGTCGTGCTCTCGCCGACGTGCCGCGCAGCGAAATGGAATTACTGTGGGACCAGGCCAAAGCTTCGGAACCGGCAAAGCCGGCGCGTGTGAGCGGCAAGAAGGCGGCTGCGCGGCCATGAGCGGCGCAATCATTGTCCGCAGTTGCGATTCGCTGGAAGATTTTCAGGCGTGCGTCGCTCTGCAGCGCGACATTTGGGGTGAGCAGGACCTCGAAGTCGAGCCTTCTACAATGTTTGTGGTTGCTGCACATACCGGCGGGCAAGTACTCGGCGCATACGATGGATCGATGCTGGTGGGCTTCACACTGGCACTTGCGGCGTTGCGAAACGGCGCGCCATATCTGCACTCGCACATGACCGGCGTTCATGCCAACTACCGCGACCGCGGCGTCGGACGCATGCTCAAGCTTTTCCAGCGCGATGAAGCCTTGCGCCGCGATCTGCGGCTGATTGAATGGACGTTCGATCCGTTGGAATTGCGTAACGCTCATTTCAATCTGAATCGTCTTGGCGCGATTTGCCGCCGCTATTTGCCGAATCTGTACGGTGTCACCACCAGCCCGCTGCATCGCGGTCTGCCCACGGACCGGCTCGTCGCCGAGTGGTATCTCGATTCGCCGCGGGTCACCGCCGCTGTAGTGAACGGACTGGCCCCGTCGCCGCCTAGCGCTACCGTCGAAATTCCGTCTTCAATCGAAGACTGGAAGTCCAACGACTTGCCGCGCGTACAAGCCATCCAGGGTTCGATTCGTGAACGCTTCCGTGACGGCTTCGCGAAAGGCTACGCTGCGATCGCAGTCGCAAAGGCCGACGATACCAGTGCCTACCATCTCGCCCCATGGAGCGACTTCTAAGCCGTTTATGCGTATCGAACAACTGACCCTCCGCGAATTGCACATGAACCTGATAGCTCCGTTCCAGACCAGCATGGAAACCACGACTGTCCGTAGAATTCTACTGACCGAGGTCGCTGTGGATGGAGTTGTAGGCTGGGGCGAATGTGTGGCGGGAGAGACGCCTTCCTACAGTCCGGAGACCACCGACACGGCATGGCACATTCTCCGCGATCATCTTTGGCCATTGCTAAAAGGAAAGCAGTTCGCTGCGGCCTCGGACGTCTGGGATCTCCTTGCGTCGGTGCGTGGCCACAACATGGCTAAGGGCGGCTTGGAAGCGGCGGTTTGGGACGCCGAAGCCAAGCACAGAAAGATCTCACTGGCCAAGCTAATTGGCGGTGTTCGAGAGGAAATCGCCAGTGGCGTATCCGTCGGCATTAAAGCTTCACCTGAAGAACTGGTACGGACAGTTAAAGCTGAACTTGAAGCTGGTTACCAGCGCATCAAAATTAAAATCAAGCCGGGCTGCGACTTGGAACCGGTTCGCCGGCTGCGCAAAGAATTCCCATCCATCAAATTGATGGTCGACGCTAACTCCGCTTACACGTTGGCCGACGAATCGCTGCTGAAAAAGCTAGACGAATTCTATCTGATGATGATCGAGCAGCCCCTCGGCTGGGACGACTTGTACGCGCATGTCGAATTGCAGAACAAGCTGCTCACTCCAATCTGTCTGGACGAGTGTGTCCATACTAGGGAGCAGGCCCATGCCGCCATTCGCCTCGGCGCGTGCCGCATCATTAATATCAAGCTTGGTCGGGTGGGAGGGTTCACATCTGCGCGGCGCATTCACGATTTATGCCAACAGAATGACGTTCCCGTATGGTGTGGCGGAATGCTCGAATCTGGTATCGGTCGCGCCCACAACATTGCGCTCTCGACGCTGCCCAATTTCACGTTGCCCGGTGACATCACCGCGAGCAAGCGCTATTGGAATGAAGACATCATCGAGCCGGAAGTTACCGTCTCAAAACAGGGTACCATCCGAGTCCCCAATGCTCCGGGCATCGGTTTTGCGCCGCGTATGGACTTGATCGAGAAATTGACGGTACGAAAAGAAGTGCTGACGCGAAGCGGCTAAGCGCGTTTGATTGCGGTGAGCTGCCGATTCGCGGCGGGACGGTTCCGAGTTGTGAAGAAGAGAGTAGGAGGAAATCTTTCGTGTCGGTTAAACCACTACGGGAAGGCGGACCGGCGGCGCGCATCGCAGTTATCGCCGGGGATGGCATCGGCAAGGAAGTCACGCCAGAATCCGTCAAGGCAATTCGCGCTGCCATAACGTCGGCACGCCGACAAATTGAGTTTGTGGAATTTGATTGGGGCGCCGATAAATTTTTGCGCGAAGGCGTCTCGCTTCCTGCCGGTGCAGTCGAAATGCTGGCCAACGAGTTTGACGCCATTCTGTTCGGAGCACTCGGCGATCCGCGCGTTCCCTCGAATCAGCACGCCGCAGACATTCTTCTCGGGCTGCGTTTCAAGCTTGATCTCTTTGTGAACGCCCGTCCGGTCGAACTCTTCCACGAACGCCTGACGCCGTTGCGCGAGCGCTCGGCCAATGACATCCGCTTCATGGTCTTCCGCGAGAATACCGAAGGCCTGTACGTCGGAGTCGGCGGCTTCTTCAAGAAAGACACGCCAGACGAAATCGCGGTTCAAGAAGACGTTAATTCCCGCAAGGGCGTGGAGCGCATCATCCGCCACGCCTTTGACTACGCCCGCCGCAATCAACTGAAACGCGTGTGCATGAGCGACAAATCAAACGCCATGAACTTCGCTCACGATCTCTGGCAGCGCGTCTTCAAGCAGGTACTCCAGGAATATCCGGAAATCGAATCGCGCCACTTATATATTGATACCCTGGCCATGGAAGTCGTGCGCGATCCGCGCCAGTTCGATGTCATCGTCACCTGCAATCTTTTTGGCGACATTATCAGTGACCTGGGCGCGCAGCTTGCTGGCGGCTTGGGACTCGCACCCTCCGGCAATATACATCCTGGACGCACGTCGCTATTTGAACCCGTGCACGGCTCCGCGCCCAACATCGCCGGGAAGGGGATTGCCAATCCGCTCGGCTCGATTCTCACTTCTGGCATGATGCTCGATTTTCTCGGTTGGAAGTCCGAGGGCGATGCGCTTCGCAGCGCGGTCCGCTCTGCATTGCAAGAAAACTTTGTCACCCCCGACCTGGGTGGAGATAAAGGAACGGTTGAAGTCGGCGACTGGATCGCCAAAAGAGTTGCAGACCGTTAGCGGACGCGTACCAACGCAGCATCAAGTGTTACTTTAATTGCGAATCCTGGCATGGTTTCGAGTTGGGATCCCTTAACTCAGACTCAAATCCAATATTAAAGTAAAACTTCATCTATGTTTCACTGCCAATGTGATGAGCAAGCCGTACAAGAACCCCCCGATGTGCGCCCACACCGCGACTCCTCCGTTCGCGGTCGAACCCAAAGATCCAATCCCGCTGAGAAACTGCAGCACGAACCACAAACCCAACACCATGACAGCCGGCACTCGAACCACGAAAATAAATATCAGAGTCAGGATGCGGTTGCGCGGCTCCAAAACGATGTAGGCACCCAGAACGCCTGAAATAGCTCCGCTGGCTCCAAGCGCGGGAATGTGCGAGTAAAGATTGAACGCGATATGCGTGAGACCAGATCCTACGCCGCAGACCAGATAGAAGAGCAGGTATCGTAGGTGACCAAACGTCGCTTCGACGTTATCGCCGAAGATCCACAGGAACAGCATGTTGCCTAAGATGTGGGCAATTCCTGCATGTAAGAAGAGGCTGGTCACCAAAGGCAGGAAAGCGGCTTCGACGCTTCCGTGACCGCCGAGGAATGCAGGGATGCGTGCCGGGACCATGGCGTTCGCCGTTACGAAGGCGGTGAAGGCATACGGCGTCAGCGTTATCTGGTAGATGAAAACCCCAATATTTGCCAGGATCAGCGCGAGGTTGACGAAAGCGAATTTGCCAGAAGGGTTTTCGTCCCGGAGAGGAATGAACATGGCGTCTCGATCTACCCTTTTGTGGAACGGCCCGCGGCGCGTTCAGCCGCTCTAGCCAGAATCTTCGCTGAATAATGATTCGACTGGCGCTCTCCACTGGCTCGCAGGCGCTCGATAGTGCGCGGAGAGCCGATTCCGCCCCGGGCGCCATGCGCCATGCAATTTAGTCCAGCCGCCGCGCAGCCAAACTCCACTATTAGTTGCGTGTCCCAACCTCTCAGCAAGCCGTAGGCAAACCCAGCGTGAAACAGATCGCCCGCCCCAGTTGTGTCAACCACTGCTACTCGATAGGCCGCGGCGTAATAAAAGTTTTGCCCGTCCCAGGCTAGTGCTCCGTGCGCGCCCATCGTGGTGCACGCCAGCTTACAACCATACGTCGCCTGAATATTGGGGAGCGCGATCAGGGGATCGTTCGACCCGTCGAGACCCTCCAGAATACCCATGGACAGCACCGGATAATCTACATGCGGCAGAAGGGAGCGCAGTTCGTCTCGAAACACGTCGAGATCGCACATCACCGGAACGCCGGCATCGCGCGCCCATATGGCCGCCAGTTTTGAGGCGTCTGGGTTTTCGCCGTCCACGTGCAATAGCCGAGAGCGCTGAAACCATTCTTTCTTCAAGCCGGACCGCGCAATCTTTACGCGAGGATCCCGGTGGCAAAGGACCGCACGGCTCCCGGTAGTGTGCTCGACAAGAATATAGGAGAGTCGGCTCTCGGCGTAACGCACCCGACACAGGTGAGTCTCTACGCCAAGAGCACGCAATGCCGCCTGATGCAAATCTCCGTTGTGGTCTCGGCCGGTGGCTCCAACATAGCGGGTGCGCAGTCCCCACTTCGCGACGGCGACGACGGCGGTTGCCATCTGCCCGCCTAGCCGGATGTCTCTCGATACCGTGTTGGTTTTCCCGTCGCGTGCAGGGAATTGGGCAAGCCGCAACACGATGTCGGTGGCATTTTCTCCGATGCCTGTGAACTCCACGATGGGAAGTGGCATGAGGCGAAAGCCTAACCGATATCGGTCAGAAATCAAAAAGGAAGCTGGTCCGATTGCGTCCTATAATCTGTGTCCGCCAGGAATGCTGGTTAACAGATTAATTCTACAGGTCCAAGCGCATGGAATCACGGGACTTGCGGGAGTGCTGAGGTTTAATTTACTGAATCGCGAACGGGCGCAGCGCTAATCTTTATGCCTGATGGCTTCCCGCTAATTGTCGCTGTAACGCGCGCAGCGGCTTTGCGTCCACGAAACGCAGGGCGCGGATTAGAAAAATATTCGAAAATCCCGCGCAGAAAGTTGCGCAACAGGGAAGCGTATGGTAAGAAATTTGATTCGCGTTTGCGTTCATTGTTTGAGGCTGTTCGCGGACGGCGAAGCGCAGTCGGCGCGCCGACAAGCTATGCCCGCCAGGGACACGGAAGCCATCATTCTGAAGACCTTTCCTTTGGGCGAGGCAGACCGCCTGGTCAGTTTCCTGGGGCGTACCTCGGGACGCTTGCGTGGCGTCGCTTCCGGCGCTCGGCGTATCAAAAACCGCTACGGCTCGACGTTGGAGGTTCTTTCGCACGTCCAGTTGTGGTACGTCGAGCGGGAGACTCGCGACTTGGTCCGTATTCAGCAGTGCGAATTACTGGAGTCTTTCAACAAGTCGCAAAGCGACTATGGTCTCAGCACCGGGCTGGCAATGGTCAGCGAAATTGCCGAGCGTGTGCTGCCAGAGCAGGAAGTGGCCGATTCTATGTTCAGGCTATTGCTGCTGACCGCCCGGGAAATTGAGCGGCGTGGCTCCTGGCAGCTGCCACTTGCGTACTTCGCGTTCTGGACGGTTCGCCTGGGAGGCTGGCTTCCGCCGCTCGACCGTTGCGCACTATGCGGTACGAGTTTTGCCGAGCATCACGGCTATCACTTTTCGCAGACTGCCGGCCCCCTGTGCGAGAACTGTCGCAAACCCGGAATGCGCCCGTTGGGCAAGGGCGCCAGGCAACTGGCGGAGCTTTTCGTTGGCCGGAAGTTGGACCAAATCGAATTGACAGAAGACGCGAGCCGGGCACTGACCGAGTTGCGTGAAGCGTCTTTCAGTTGGATTGAGTTTCATACCGAGCGAAATCTGCAGACGCGGGAATTCTTGGAGACGACTTGAAAGCTAAAGTAAAACTTGAACATCGGCCCAAGGGGTTGAATTTTCAAGATTTGATTCTGGCGCTCTCGCATTTCTGGGTGAAGCAGGGTTGTGTACTGCAGCAACCCTACGACGTCGAGGTTGGCGCCGGCACCATGCACCCGGAGACCTTTCTGCGGGTTCTTGGACCGAGTCCTTATCGCGTGGCTTTTGTGCAGCCCAGCCGTCGGCCCGCCGACGGTCGCTACGGAGAGAATCCCAATCGCCTCTATAAACATTCTCAGTTTCAGGTGATCCTTAAGCCGTCGCCCACCGACATCCAAGACGTCTATTTGAAAAGCTTGGCAGCCATCGGTATCGATCTGCGCGAGCATGACATCCGGTTTGAAGAAGACAACTGGGAATCGCCCACCCTCGGCGCATGGGGTATCGGCTGGCAGGTTCTCCTCGACGGTCTCGAGATCACCCAGTTCACGTATTTTCAGCAGAGTGGCGGACTGGACCTGGATCCGATCTCGGTCGAGCTCACCTACGGGCTGGAGCGCATCTGCGCCTTCCTGCAGGGCACCGACAGCGTATACGACCTGCGTTGGTCGGATGACAAAACCTATGGCGACATACGTCTGGCAGAGGAGCAGCAATTCTCTGAGTACAGTTTCGGTCGCAGCGATGCCAAGGCCATCCGGACTGAATTTGACCTGCACGAGAAGCAGGCCAAGGAGCTCCTCGACGGCTGGGGAAAGGCGGAAGGGAAGCAGCGCGTCCGCTACCCCTTGCTCGCGGCTTACGACCACTGCCTTAAGTGTTCGCACCTGTTCAATCTCATGGATGCCCGGGGAGTCATC
>Ga0137412_10001486_pt1 | contig 18287 bp, 18 predicted proteins | sample CZODoug2_1_16fun_FD_122160 | JGI IMG/M metagenome (GOLD analysis project Ga0137412, IMG submission 122160) | Vadose zone soil fungal communities from Angelo Coast Range Reserve, California, USA - CZODoug2_1_16fungal (Hybrid Assembly) | ecosystem: Environmental > Terrestrial > Soil > Vadose zone...
TAGTTGTGCATCGGCCACATACCTGGCGAAGACGCGGGCGAAGACGAAACCGAGCGCCATGCCTGCGGCAACTCCGATGGCGGCGATCACCAGGCCTTCGCGCAGAACATTGGTGAGGATGGTGCGGGGATCAGCACCCAGAGCCATGCGAATGCCGAACTCACGGGCGCGCCCACTCACCGAGAAGGCGAGCACACCGGCCACGCCCACCACGGAAATCAAGAGCGCCACACCGGCAAATCCGCCGAACACAATCACATTCAGACGGTTGGGGGTTAACACTTCCGCGCGGATGTCTACGAGGGTGCTGGCACGCTCGACGGGCTGGTCGGACGCCATCTCGTGAACGGTACGGGTGATGGCGGGCACAAGCGTGTAGGGATCACCCGCGGTGCGCACGAACAGACGGCCCTGCCAGCCTTCCTGGTCGGAAGGCTGATACACCGTCATAGTGGGCGACGGGATGATGTTTTCGTCATCGACGTCAGGCACGACTGCGATGATCCGTCGTGGTTTCTCGCTGATGCCGATAAACTTTATGACGCCATCGGTCCAGCGTAAATTGCGGTTCACCGCCTGCTGCCCGGGAAAGAGTTTCTGGGCTACGCTCTGACTAATGATCACGACACGCTCGGAGCCGTCGCGGTCGGTATCTCGAAAATCGCGGCCCTGGAGAATGGGTACTCCCAGAGTCTCAAAAAATCCGGGAGAGATGGAACGGAAGCGTGCGCGCCAATCATCCTGACCATTCAGACGGGGGGCGCCGTCCATGGCGAAGGTGAGACTGATGTTTAGCGTCCTGGCGTCTCGCCAGGGAACGCCGAAACTGGAAGACACGTGTTCGACGCCGGGGAGAGTACTGACGCGTCGTTGGACGTCGCGATAGAACTGACTTACCTGCTCGGGGGTTCGGCCGTACGACATGACGGGTAAGTTCACAGCCAGGACCCGGGCGGTATCGAATGGCGGCTGGGTCCGCTCCAGCACCAACAGAGTTTTGATCAGTGCGCCGGCGCCGGCGAGCAGCAGGAATGAGGCGGTGATTTGAGTAACGGCGAAAAGGCTGAGGCGCCGGCTGCTTCCTCCGGTAACGCGCGCTCCGCTGCTGGTGAGCCCGAGACCTTGCGACGAATCGGCAGAGGGCAGGCGGGGAACAAAGGCCAGGAAAACTGCAGCGATCAAAGCCAGCGCAGTGCCAATCCAGACCAGGGTGAAATCAAGGGTCAGGCCGTCAGCGCGCGCGGAGAAACGCGAGGCGTAACGGCCGAGCACGGCCACCATGGGCGCAGCGATGATCAGCCCGGCCAAGGCTCCGCTCCCGGACAGTACGATGCTTTCCGCCAAGAGCGAGCGGCGAAGCGCGGCAGTGGTGGCACCTAACGCGGAACGCACGGCCAGTTCGGATTCGCGGCGCGCAGTTCGGGCCAGGACAAGGTTGGCAACATTGGAGCAGGCAATGACGAACAATAGAGTGGAGGCGGCGAAGAGTACCCACAAGATAGTGTTGGCCCGGGAATTAATCTGGTCGTGCATCCGGGTTACGTCGATTGTGTAATGGTCGCCGGGCTTGTACACCTCAGGATGTGCGGACACCATGGCTGCATGTACGGTGCGGAGTTCCCCTCGTGCTACATCGAGACTGGCGCCGGGGGCCAGCCGTGCGAACACTTCTGTCATGCGGTGTTCGCGGCCGGTCACCATGGTGGCGGATAAATGATGGGGGCTGGTGACGACGTTGGAAATGAGCTCGGTTTCGACCGGATAGGGCACCGATGGTTCCAGGACGCCTACGATGACCGCGGTACGTCCTCCTTCGAAACTGCCAAGGCGGATGGACTTTCCAATGAGGCTGGGATCGGAGTGGAGCGAGCTGCTCCAGAACTTGTAGGTAAGCACGGCAGCGCCGGCCGCATTTGGACCATCGTCGTTGGGCGTGAGCAGGCGTCCGAGTACGGGGTGCAGTCCCATGACGTCGAAGTAGTTGCCATCGACGACACCGGCATGGATTTCGCGAGGCGTTCCCAGGCCCACGACGGTGAAGTCGACTTCGGAAAATGTGCCCAGGTTCTTGATGGTTCTAAGGCCATGGCCCATGTCCTGAATTTCGGGAACGGAGAAATTGGCGTTCTCGACGCCGATACCAGGAGCGCTTTGGCGGAGGTAAAGGAGCCGGTCTTCGTCGCGATTGGCGAGGGGCCGCAGCAGCACGGCGCGGACCACGCTGAAGATGGCTGCGTTCGCGCCGATGCCGAGGGCCAGGGTGAAGGCGACGGTGATCCATAGGGCACGAGCTCGCGCCAAAGAACGGAATGCGATTTTCAAATCATGAAGGAATGACATGGGGGGTTCCTTGGGGGGCAGATGGCTTGCCTTTCCTGGAATGGCACTCGGCCCGCGTCCGCTCTCCGGCCAGACGTATGGTGGCATCTGCTTCCCGGCAGGATGATACCGCCGGAAAGGCCTGACAGTGTATGTTGATATCAACATTAGAGCCATGTCAAGACCTGTTGTTCCTTTTGAGACTACGCTGCGGGTTCGCGACTGTTGCCTTTGTCTTCACGTGCAGCGGGCTGCACGGGCGCTGGCTCGGCGGTTCGACGAGGCACTGCGGCCACTCGAACTGACCAACGGCCAGTTCTCGCTGATGATGTCGCTGAATCGTCCTGAGCCTCCGGGCATGGGGCCGGTGGCATCGCTGCTCGGCATGGACCGGACAACGTTGACCGCTGCCCTGAAACCGCTGCAGCGCCGCGGGCTAATCAAGTTGACGGTCGATCCTTCTGACCAGCGTGGCCGAAGGGCGAGCCTGACTCGGAAGGGTGCAATGCTCCTGGCCAAGGCGGTGCCGGTTTGGGAGCGCACCAGCCTGGAAGTTGAGGCGCTCCTGGAAGATGGCGATTCGGATCGGTTGCGGAGGAGTCTGGTGGCACTCTCCTAGGGTGTTTCCATCCGAGACAACCTCGGACAACACGATGTGCCTTCACCCATTCGCTCCAGCGGCGGTTTCATATTGAGGCGCATTTAAGATCGGGGTACGAGGTCACAGGTTGAACGATCGATTGCAGGTGAGGCCAGTCCGGCCGAATGACTTTGCGGGATGGAAACCGTTATGGGATGGGTACAACGCGTTCTACGAGCGCAAAGGGGAAACGGCGTTGCCGGATGCCATCACAAGCATGACGTGGGCGCGTTTTTTCGATGGATACGAACCGATGCACGCCCTGGTCGCGGAGCGAGGGGGTCAGCTGCTTGGTCTCACGCATTACATTTTTCATCGCAGTACCACATCGCTGGGGCCAGTCTGCTATCTGCAGGACCTGTTCACGGTAGAAGCCTCGAGAGGAAGAGGGGTCGGGCGCGCACTGATCGAAGAGGTTTATCGCGGCGCAGTCGATGCAGGATGCAGCAGGGTGTATTGGAACACTCATAAGACCAACGTGACCGCGATGAAACTGTACGACAAGGTGGCGGAAGAATCGGGGTTTCTGGTGTATCGCAAGGCACTGTGATCCTGGTGTCTTCAGGCTACACTGGGTGGACGAGCTTCGTTACGCCCATTGAATCCATTGACGCTACCGCGACTTCGCCTTCGGCTGTTGGCTCCCGCAATCGCCCTGATTGTCGCTGCCACGATGATTCCGACCGGACTTAGACATCCTTCGCTTTCTTATATCCAGGATATCTACAACAGAAGCGACTTTGTTAACAATCTGATCCTCTATGCGCCTCTGGGGATCGCCCTGGGCGGAACGTCTCTGATGCGGGCGTTCCTCTTCGGCCTTTGCTTATCGACGAGCGCCGAAGTGTTACAGCTTGGTTTCGTGGACCGGATTCCGTCTTTTCTGGACATTGCAAGCAACACCAGCGGAGCGGTCATCGGCTACCTGATTGCGAGACTTCTTCTTCTGACCGGTCATGATCCGCGATGGTTGCGGTTATACCGGCCTTTGACGGTCGCGGCGATTCCGATGGCGATCCTCGGGACGGTGATGCTGCTGCACCACAGGCCCGCGTCGGACTTCTCCAACTGGAGCCCGGCGTTTCACCTGGCGGTGGGGAATGAACTAACCGGGGATCGTCCCTGGTCAGGAACGGTCTCAGACCTTGCCATCTATCCGTTTGCGATGTCTCCAGCCCAGGTCAGCGATCTTACTGGCCCATCCACGGGCTCCGATGGCATGCAAAAGACGGCGTTGAAAGGGCCGTCTGAGGCGGCCATCGTTGGTCCGATGCAGTCCGCCGCCCTGACGCGTTTTGGGCGTCCGCTACTTTCCAAGCAGGAGGAGCTTTCGCTGTACAAAGGGCTGGTGAGCCGGAGTCAGCTTACGGTGGTGGTTCGGATGCGCACGAACAACCTCGAACAGAGTGGCCCGGCACGCATTGTCACCTATTCTCTGAATCCGGTTAGCCGCAACTTTACGTTGGGACAGATCGGAAACACGCTCACTTTCCGCCTGCGAACTCCCGGCTCCGGGCTGAACGGAGCGGATCCTGCTCTGTATTCCGGGCCTGTTCTCTCAGTAGGTCATACCTACCTGGTGGCGGCGGTTTACGATGGGCGCATTTCAAGACTGTACATGGACGGCAAGCTGCTAGCAGAAGTGGATCTTGGCGCACAAAGACCGCGGTTACCGAGACGCGGTAGGCATTGGCTTCCGGGCGAGCTACCGATTCGGGAGATAGAACTGGGGGGCGCGGAGATTTTACTCAGCGGCTTGTTTGCTATCGGGATTTTTGCCTTGTGCGGAGTTCCTGACCGACCGCTGAGCCGTTTTTTGCTCGGCGGGGTGGCCGGAGGTGTGATCGGTGCGGTGGTGTGGTTTTTTGCGGTGTCCAACCCAGGATTGGGAACACGCATCCTGCTGGAATGCGTTGCCGCGGGGTGGTTGATTTCGGCGTCCGTGGAAAGTGAGAAAGCTGCTCCGCGAATGCCGGCTGCGGTGCAACAACACAGTCTTTAAACGAGGATGTGTTTATGGCGAAGGCGTGGCTGGCGGCGGGAATTTTTGCGATGCTGGTTTCGCTGGCTGGGTGCCGCAACTCACCGGCGCCGGAAGACAAGGCCGTGCACGACCCAACGGATGGATGGCTCGGGCGCTGGAACGGACCGGAAGGCACCTTTCTCCAGCTTTCAAAAACGGGTGATCAGTATGTTGTTGTCATTCAGGACCTGGATGGCCCGAAGAGGTTTGCTGGATTTGTTGAGGGCAAACGGATTCGATTCGAACGCGATGGAAAAACGGAATATATCTCTGCAGGCGATGGAGAAGCGACCGGGATGAAGTGGCTGGTGGACAAGAAAGATTGTTTGCTGACCAAAAAGGGTGAGGGATGGTGCCGGGGTTAGTTGGAACCTGCTTGTGTAGACTGTGGAGCCAGCTGTTGTGGAATCCCACATCTCGCGAAAAACGAGCGAGATGTGGGGCACCCAGGATTGGTTGATGTTCCCACAGTTAGGTATTGAAGTCCGGGGTCATGTTATGAAGATCAGGCTCAAGGTGAACGGCGGTGAGCAGGATGTGGAGGTCGATCCCCAGACTCCGCTTCTGTTCGTGTTGAATGATGAGCTTGGATTGCGGGGACCGCGGTTTGGTTGCGGTCTCGCGCAGTGCGGCGCCTGCACCGTGATGCTGCGGGGGCAGGCGGTCCGGTCGTGCGTAACGCCGGTGAGTTCGGTTGGCCAAGCGGAGATCACTACCCTGGAAGGGCTGGGCACTGCGGAAAAGCCTCATCCGATTCAGCAGGCATTCATTGAGGAAGGGGCGGCGCAGTGCGGCTTTTGCCTCAGCGGCGTCATCCTGACAGCAAAGGTTTTTCTCGATGCAAACCCAGAGGCCAACGATCAGGAGATCCGCGGAGCCCTCAAGGGAATTCTCTGCCGCTGCTTTGCGCATGCTCGCATGCTGCGGGCCATTCGGAAATATGCTGAGGCCAAAAGACATGACTCCGTCGCGTCGTGACTTTTTGAAGGGTTGTGGGGCCCTGATGGTGAGCTTCAATGCCGCACCCATGACTACGGCGCTCGGCCAGAGAAGGTCGCGCAACCGCCCCTCCTCGATCGATGCGGACAAACTTGACTCCTGGTTAGCGATCGGCGCCGATGGCGTGGTCACCGCCTACACGGGAAAGTGCGAGTTTGGCCAGGGGATTTTCACTGCACAGACGCAACTCATTGCCGAGGAACTGTGCGTTTCGATCACGCGGGTGAAGCTGATTGAATGCGATACGGCTGTCACTCCGGATCAGGGAACCACGTCGGGCAGCCAGTCGACGCCGACGAACTTCAACGTGGAGAATCTCGCTCTGGCCGCAGCAACGGCGCGCGAAGCTCTCGCCGGCCTTGCAGCCCGACGACTGGGCGAAGAGATCGACCATCTGAGCGTGGAAGACGGCGTTATCCAAGGCAGATCGGGGCGCAAGATCAGGTATGAAGATCTAATCGGGAGCAAGCATTTTGATCTGCCGTTGAACCCCGCGGCAAAGCGGCGATCGCGAGCGCAATGGAGGGTACTGGGGAAGCCAGTTCTCTCTCTGGACAGAGCCGCTCTCATGACCGGCCAGTTCGAGTTCCTTCATCACTTTCATGTTGACGGCATGGTGCACGGCCGGGTGGTGCGCCCGCCGGAGATGGGAGCCACGGTGGCGCATGTGGACGAGCAGTCGGTGCACGATCTTCCCGGGTTGATGAAAGTGGTGGTTCGCAAAGACTTCGTCGGCGTGGTCGCGCAGACGCAATACCAGGCAGTGGTGGCCGCCCGCAAGTTGGTGGTGCGGTGGAATCCCGGCCCTTCCTTGCCGGCTCAGAAGACTTTTTTCGAACACCTGCAAGGACAGCCCGCGCACGATGTGTTGAGCGTGGACTCGAGGGACGTTGAGGCGCAACTTGCTGCGGCGGGCACCTTGGTGCAGGCGCGGTACACCTACCCTTATCAAATGCATGGCTCGGTAGGCGCATCCTGCGCGGTGGCCGATGTGAAGGCAGACGGCGCCACGGTATGGTCCGCGACCCAGTCGGCCTATCCAACGCGGAGCATTGTGGCCGAGCTGCTGAGCTTGCCGGTCGATCGGGTGCGGGTGATCTACAAACGAGGATCCGGATGCTATGGCCTGAACGGCGCGGATGCGGTTTCGTTCGATGCCGCCGTGCTGTCACAAGCCGTGGGAAAGCCTGTGCGGCTACAGTTCTCGCGCCGGGACGAGATGATGTGGGAGAACCTGGGTTCGGCGTGCGTGGTCGAACATCGAGCCGGGATTACGCCCGACGGGCGTATCGTGGCCTGGGATCGGGAAGGGTGGGTAGCTTCGCTGGGTAATCGGCCGGGCTACGATCAGCCGGGCAACGTGATCAGCGGTATGTTGGCCGGCTACACACCGGAACCACTGGAGCCAGGGCCAGCAAAGCCACCAGCCGGCAAGTTGCGTAACCAGAGCAATATTGTGCCCTCGTACTTCGCGGGATGTATTGGCGGCGCCTGTGGCGGAGGAGGAACGGTCCGCAGTGAACGCGCGCTCACGCATACGGTGCGGTCTCCGTTCTTCACCGGACCATTGCGCTCTCCTTTGCGGATTCAGAATACGTTTGCCAACGAATGCTTTATGGATGAGCTGTGCGCGCATGCGAAAGCTGACCCGGTGGCCTTCCGTTTGAAGCATCTACGCGACTCGCGAACCATCGGTGTTCTGAAGGCTGCTGCTGAGGCTTCGAAATGGAGGGCGCGCGTTGCGTCGACACGACCTGCGGGCAGAGCAGGGGTGGTGAGCGGACGCGGCATCGCCTGCGTGGCCTACGAGGGCGAGAACGGCTATGCCGCCCTCGTCGCCGACGTCACTGTAGACCTCGACACGGGGTTAGTTCAGCCAAAAGGCTTTATTGTGGCTTTGGATTGTGGGCCTATCTCGAATCCCGATGGCCTTAGAAACCAGGTTGAGGGTGGGATCCTGCAAGGCATGAGCCGTGCATTGGTAGAGGAGGTCACGTGGGACGACCGGCGCATTATGTCGGTCGATTGGGAGAGCTATCGAAGCCTGCACCTTGACTACGAGATACCGGCGATCGAGAGTGTCTTCGTGACGCCAGAGGGGGTGCCCGCGACGGGCGCGGGTGAGACGGCGATCACGGTGACCCCGGCTGCGATTGGAAACGCGATCTTCGATGCAACGGGTGCACGGGTGCGGGAACTGCCTTTTACTCCTGAACGGGTCAAGGCTGCATTGTCCAGGATGAAGGAAGCAGCACTCAGCAGCTAAGCAGGATGCTGCAAAATCGAAGACCGGCGCAAAAACGTACCTCAGGGGCTAAAGCCCGTCTTGGTTTGGGTAGTTAATGTACGGGCTGAAGCCCGTACCCTTCAAAAAGCGAGTTCTCACGCAGGGGCTGAAGCCCGGAACGGAAACCGTTGCGTGAAGCCAGCCGTGAGGCTGCACCGCAATCCCGACTCCTGAACATGAGTTCCTGGCCAGATGAGGATGGCTGCAGGGGGAGGCAGCTGACCTTAAGGAACGAGGTCTGAGTTCAAGCAGCCTGCGAGACCGAGGAGGTCTCGGGTGAGGGATCGTTTTGCGGAAGGGGTGGATAGACATCACTATGCTCGACACCCATAACACGGAAATGCGGGTTGTCGTCAGCGGCGGCAAGAATGGCGCGATCAGCAGTGGCCGCTCCGACGTAATAGCGCTTGGTGCGCGGATACGCGGGGTTGACAAAGGGCTGGCGGCAAAGGATTACACAATAGGCATTCATAAAATTTCTCCCACTGGCTTGAGATGCATACTTGCGAGAACCCAATGGTTACAAAAGTACTGTTTATGACCCAATAGTAATGGAAGTTTTATACGGCTTCAACCCGAAACCGTGTGTCTATTCCGGGGGCGGCGCCGTGGACGACGGCGTGGGCTTGCCGTCGATGGTGTGGGGTTCCATGAGTTCGGTGCGGGTTCCGTCAGGATCGAAGAGGTTGGCCTGACGCTTGCGATTGATGCCGAGACGCTGCTCGATCGGATGATCGTAAGTTTTAAAGTATGGCCTGCCCTTCAGCGTCTCTACACTGGCTGCAACATCCGGAACCTGCAGACAAAGATGATGTGCGGAGCCTCGGTGAGCCGGATCAGGCGCGTCTTTCGCGAGCATGAATTCGATGTAGTCGTCGCCGTCGGGGACCTTGAGATTGATCCAGGAGAGCACGGATCCCGATGAACTGCCTCGCCAGGTTTCCTTAAAGCCAAGAATGTCGGTGTAGAACTTGTACTCCGGATCCAGCTGGGTGACGATCAGTCCGACGTGGGTCATGTGGCCGGAGATACGCGCGTCGCTCATGTATTTGCCGTAAGCGGCTACTGTCTTTCCGGCGGGCATGTACTGCACCATCTCCACCTGGTGCCCTGCGGGATCGATGATGTTGAAGCTAAGGTTTCCGATCCTTGCCGGTTGGGCGTGATCAGGTACCTTGATTCCCTTCGACGCAAGATAGAGGCGCAGCGCTTCGATGTCGTCGGTCTCGAGAGAAATGTGATTCAGCCGGTCAGAGTTGGGTTCGCGTTCCGGGAAGAGCTCGAGGTATTGATGGTCATTGATCTTGAAGAAGGTCAGGGAAGGGGAACCGTCGTTGTTCTTTAGCGAGTACGGCTCTTCGAAGCCTAAGAAGCCACCGTAAAAGGAGCGGGACTTCTCATAGTCGTGGGCAAAGACGGCGATGTGCGCTACGCCGAGGATGTGCGGCCGGTGCGGGCCTGTTTGTGCTGTCAGGATCGTTGCGAAAAGCAGCAACGCTACGGTACTCGCCGTGCGGATAATTTTCAAGGCTGCTTTGGCTTCAGGGTGAAGAGCTTCAAGGCGATCGCATCTCCCATCGCCTTATAGCCGGCGTCGTTGGGGTGCAGGTGGTCGCCGGGGTCAACGGTGGGCAGGAATGTGTCCGGATGGTTGGGATCTCTGACTGCGGCTTCGAAGTCGACAAAGCCGTCGAGAACGCCGCCGGTACGAATCCATTCATTTACGGCCTTGCGGATGGCTTCACCGTTTTCGGTGTAGTAGCCGGCGCCGTGATACGGGGTGAGGGTGCAGCCGATCACCGCAATGCCATGCCCGTGTGCGCGCACGACCATCTGGTTGAGGGCGGAGATCAGGTCAGCCGCGGTGAGGCCGGCATCGGGGGTACCATGCAAACGGCCGATGTCATTGATGCCCTCGAGAATGAGAAGATACTTCGCTCCGTTCTGGGCGAGCACATCGCGATCAAAGCGCGCCAGAGCACTGGGGCCGGCTCCATCCAGCAGAATCTTGTTTCCACTGATGCCTTCATTCAATACCGACAGGCTGCGATACTTCGGGTCAGCCTGCAGACGGCGGGCAAGCTCATCGGGCCAGCGCTGGTTGGTGTCGATGGTTGATTTGGCGCCATCGGTGATGGAGTCGCCGATGGTGATGACCGCTCCCGCATCGGCAGGAGCGAGGGTGTCGACGCCGTTGAGATAGTACCAGCTGGTGGCGGTCGCGGGCGACTCCAGACTGGCGCTAGATACTACGTTGCCGGTTACGTGAGAGCTGGTTGAGTTGCCCAGTTGATGCTCGGTCACCGGTCCTGTTGGGTTGGGCAGGAAGAAGCTGACCGTAAGGTCGGAGAGAGCAGCAAGTTTAAAGGACGTGGGATCACTCACCACCAGAGCGCCTGGAGGAATGGAGACCGATGGCTGTCCGTTGAAGGTCACGGCCTTGTTGGTGCCGGGAACGATTGCCACAGATACGGGAAACACTACCGAGTTGGGACCACTCGTAAACACTCCCTTGACGGGCTGCGCGATTTCCACGGCGCCGATGACGAGCGGACTGTTTCCGTATAAGTTGGAGAAGCGCACCCGCACTGTGTCTCCGCCGATGCTTACATGGACTACTTCGCGCAGAGTGGCACCCGATTGCGTGCCAGTGGTGAGGAGTTCCTCAGCGTTTTTGGCCTTGGCATCCAGGAGAGGGGACGATGCCCAGGTGCCGACCCACTTCTTTGCGTCTGACTTTGCCAACAACGACGGCACGCTTACGGCGAGGGCCAAGATCACAATCAGGCTTCGAGTGCGTGTGTTGCTCATCGTTCTTCTCCTAGAAGCGTAGATAGGCGCCGAGGCTCAGTTCAGAGGTTTGCCGCCTGGCGTTGGTGGTCAACGCTGGTGTGTCGAAATCCGGCGCTTTGTAAAGCAGGCCGCGGTATTGGAAGCGCAGACCAAGGTGCGAGGTAATCACCGGGCAGTTGACGCCGACTTCATAAAGCACCGGCACGCGCGTCTGTTTATTGTACTTTTGGCCGCCGACGGTGGTCGGCAGGAAGATGAGGGCTCCTGTGCCGACGGCGCCAAAAGGCTGCAGGCCGAGAATCGGAAGGGTCGGTCCTTGCAGCAAGTAGGCAACGGAAACTTCGTGCACGTTGTTCTGCACGCCGAAAGGGATGGTGGAGAACCTCTCGGTGAAACGGGTATAGGAGTAATTGACCTCGTAGCCCAACCAGGGATGAAACGATTGCCGGACGGTCGCGAGTGCGCCCATCGACTCGGTCGGGTGGTCGCGAACGCCATTCGCATTCGTTGTCCCGGTAGTTTGGCCAAAGACACTTACCGCACCTTCAATGTTCTTCAAGGTCTGGGCCGTCGCCGTGCGCCACGCAGATGAGATCGAAAGAAGAAAAAAAAGGAGGAAAGAAAAGGACCTGCGAACAGAGGGAATCAACATCAGTTTGCCCACGCTCCTGCGCCTGAAAGAAATAGAAAAGGGTAAGACATCATCTTTCAACCCAAAGAGATAGCATACGCCAGCGAGGGTCGCGGTCACTGCGTTCCGGCGGCCGCAGCGGCGTGGTGCTCGTCGATGTACTCCTCGATGCACTGATCGAGGATGCCGTGGGCCTGGAGGATGAAATCGATGGCGTCGCGCCCGGCGCCTTCGCCACCTGCATGGGGAGTGACGTAATGGGCGGCAGCCTTCACCTGGTCGCGGGCGTTGGCGACGGCGATGGCCAGCCCGCACACGCGCATTACGGGCAAGTCGATCACATCGTCTCCCACGTAGGCGATTTGCTCGAGGGTAAATGAGCCGCGCTGCATGATCTCGCTGAGCGCACGTATTTTGTAGTCCTGCCCCATGTAGACGTATTCCATGCGCAGGGCGCGAGCGCGTTGGGCGACGGTTTCAGAAGTCCGCTTGGTGACCACGCCAGTATGGATGCCACCGATGCGGGCCAGGGAAATGCCTATCCCGTCATGGGCGTGGAATCCCTTGGGCTCGAACGTCTTATCCGCGGGGACTTCGATGGCGGTGGGGAGGGACCAGATCTTGCCGTCGGTGAGAACTCCGTCTACGTCGAAGAGTACGAGACGAATGCGGCGGGCACGCTCAGCGGCAGAAAAATTCATAGCTTCATTTTAAGGACGTGCATGACGCGGCGGCTGGTTTGGATACAACTTTCGTTTTCTCACTGCATCTTGCCTTCAACTCAGGCTAGCGCAATGATGGGAACGCTATGAGAACTACGAAACACTTTCCCCTTCGTTTAGCCAGCGCCATTGCAGTTTTGGCGCTGATCACAGGTCCTGTTTTCGGCTCTCCTTTCTCGCACTATGCCGGCATCTACAGTTCGGAAGCACCCGATACAACGGACGCGTCCGGGCCTGCCGGCCCTGCGTTCAGCGTGAGCCTAGGCCCGGACGGTACGGCTACGGTTACCCAGGATATTGGCAAAGGGGCGGTCACTACCTTTGGCCACTGGTCCGATGCAGGGAGCCGGATCACGATCAAGTTCGACGCCGCGGGTGACAAACCTGCCGACGCGCCTATGGTGTTTCAACCCGGCCACGATGGACTTCAACCGGTGACCTGGAACCGCGGGCTTTGGGGAAAGACAACGCCTCCGGCGCTAAAGAAAGAAGACTCGAACTGGCACGCCAGTAAGAAGCACGGCTCCCGGTGAGTGTAGGTTCGGTGTGAGGGCGGGCGATTTGCCCGCCACGCACCTTATTAGTAACTACCGCCCTTAGCGGCTACGCTGGGGTTTGGACGCAGGATGAAGGGCCCCGTGCCGGGTGGATTTTCCCTGGTATCGAGTTCGGGAAAAGCTTACCTGAGGGGCTAAAGAGTTTGCGTGAAAACTCCCATTGTGTCGTCCCTTCGGGACTCAATTTGCGTGAAATCCTACCCGGCACTCCCGTGCCGGGTAGGATTGTCCCGTCCCTTCGGGACTGATTCCGTCGAATAACCTGCGATTCTTTTCCACCCCCCTTTAAAGCCCTCGCCCATCCGATTCTTATATGGCACGGCTGAAGCCGTGCCCCTTCAGTCAATCATTCATATGCTGTGGTTGCGGGTTCTAGCGGTAGACGACTTCTTGCTGTTCCGTGCCTAGTTCCAGGACGGCGACCGTTTTGAAGTAGACGATGTCTTTGTCGCTGTGATTCTGCAGGCCTATCCAGCCCTTTTCCGGGCGGGCGCCGCGGTCGGGTTCGTAGGAAGCTTTCTTGTCGGGGACCGGCTGGCCTTCGATGTAGTCGGTGACCTTTACATCGTTCACAAAGACTTGAGTGCGCGGGCCCTGAATGCGAATCACCATGGTGTTCCACTCCGGGCCGGGCTTGCCTGGCTTGGCCCGAGGCTGGGTCAGCGAGTAGAGGGTGCCGGTGACGTGGTATTCGTCCTCCTGGCTGAGTTCGGGATGGTTGTCGATTTGTACCTCGTATCCCTTGTTGACGGGCATCCAGGGTTCGGTGGGCTCGGACGGTATACGAATGAATACACCGGAGTTATCGTTCTCGTCCTGCATTTTGTAGACGACTTTGATTTCGCAGTCGGCCAGGGGACCAACGGTCGAATAGAGAAGCCCCATACCACCCTGGGATTTCAGCAAACCGTGCTCCACAATGAAACTGCCTGGGCCCACATGCTTCCAGCCACTGAGGTCCTTGCCGTCGAAAAGCTGCTTCCAGCCAAGCTGCTTGGCGGGCGCTAACGCTGTGGCGCAAAGCAAAATGAGCGGGGCCAGCATCTGTGTTTTTCTCATGAGTTCCCTTCCTCTGAAATGCCAGTTTAAATCGTCGAGTGTGAGTCTGTAATTTTGCGTGTAACATTCCATTGCGCGGGGGGCGTTGGCAGTACACTCGCTGAAAGGGGCGAAGCCATGAGCGGCAGCGACCTGTTACTAACCTGTAGCGACTGCGGACAGGAATTTGTTTTCACTGCTGGTGAACAGCAGTTTTTCCAGGAACGCGGCTACTCCTCGCCCCGGCGCTGTAAACCGTGCCGTCAAGCTAAACAAGGTGCCGGCGGGGGCGGGGGTCATGCTCCGTCCCATTCCCAACACGAGGGTGGTTACAGCTCTGGCGGCGGCATGAGCACGGGCACAACCGTGGTTTGTGCCAGTTGTGGCCAGACCACCACGGTGCCTTTCGAACCCCGTGGGGACCGCCCGGTCTACTGCAAGAGTTGCTACCGGCCCAAACAGGGCGGTGGTGGTGGTGGCGGCGGTGGGGGTGGACGGCAGAACCGCGGCGGTGGGGGTGGCAGTGGTGGTGGCGGCAACCGCGACCGGGATCGACGGCGCCACTAGAACTGCTCCGGCTTACAAATGTAACCAAGTAGTTGTATGGCCGCGTACATCTCTTAGCCAGCATACTGCTCCCGAGGGTAATAGGTATGGAGCAGATTCTGTTGGAGATGTTCGAGCAGGCGCGGAAGCTGGTCGTGGACACCGATCGCAAGTTGGCGGAAGAAAGCGACCGGATTCGGGAAAAGGAACGCGAATCGAAGCTCCTGGAACTTTCGACCCAGATTGAGGCAGCGTTTGACTTCACCAGCAAGGAAAAGCTGGAACTCGATCCCCGGTTGGATATCCAGGACGGCAAGCCTACAGTCGAATTTATCGTACGCAGCCTACGGACAATTTTCGTGCTTTCGCCCCAGCCGGAGGGTCATTGGACCCTGAACGCGCTGGAAGATGGCCGGTCCCCAAGTTCCCTGGGAGAATTTCAAGGCGGGACGAAAAGCGATGGGGCTTCGAGGCGGTTGGCCGCGGCCCGGATCGTGACTGCGATTGGGAACTGGGCGCAAAAAGGGCAGCCAATGCCGGCGAAAAAGCCGGTGCAGTCGGAAACATCAAGCCGGTGGCAAGACACTGCGGTCCCGGTCGAAATGCCTGAGCGCCGCGAACCTACCTACGGCACTATGGGCAAGTTTCTGGGGTATTAAGTTCTGGTTCGGGTCCTGCTCCCTCAGCATGCGAAATTCCGCCAGACAGACGTTCTCCCCCGCCGGGGAAATGTGAAATAACCGCATTTCCCCGGGATCCTCTCCCGTTCTGAAAACCATCAAATTTCCTCCCCACGCTCTAGTATGGGTGGCGGAGGTATGGAGCGATGAACCTACGCCCGCCGGCGGCGGTCTTACTTTTATTGTTGGCCCTTGGTTGCAACTTGCGCGGAGCCGCGCAGGATGGCAAACAGCAGCACATAGCCGATCTGGCTTACGAGGCAGAAATGTCACACGAGGTGGGCGCGTGTCCAGAGGCGCTTGATGTGTCGGACCGCAACGTGTGCCTGAGCGACGCCCGGGTCGAGACCTACAAAAACTACGCCCAGTTTTTCGGCGCGTTGCGCGAGGCTCTGATCCAAAGCTCCCCCAACGATGCCAATGCCCTGGCGTTGGACGGTACGGAAGTGGTCTGGGAGAAATATCGGGTGATAGCGTGCGACGCAATGGTGAAGGTCTACGATCTGGGCACGATCAAGCATCCTGGATCGAGCGAGCCGAACTCACGGACGCGCTGCCTGATCACGATCACACGCAGCCGTATGCGCGATTTGAAAGAGTTGTACGCGGCAACACTCTAACTTCTTTTTTTGCGGCCGGGATACCTCCCCGAGAAAAGGAATAAAGCCGATTCATAGCGTGTTGTTCTCTGCACGACAGACTTCCAGGTGAGTATTCGGCGATGCCCGTAACTCTCCGAGAAGAAATCAGTGCTGGAGAGATATCAACCATGAAAATCGGTTTTCTAAGCCTACCCTTGTCTGGGCACCTGAACCCCATGACTGCGCTCGCACGCAAGCTACAAGCGCGTGGAAACGATGTGGTATTCATTTCTGTTCCGGATGCGGAACCTGTGCTGCGCGCAGCCGGTCTGAAGTTTGTGCCGTTTTGCGAGGAAGAGTATCCCATCGGTTCTATCGACGGGCATTGGTCTTCCGTTGCCAAGCTGCACGGGGAAGAAGTGATACGGCACTCCTCCCGTGAATTGCTACCGGGGATCTGCAAAGCCGCCTTGGAGCACCTGCCGGAAAAGATCGCAGAGACAGGTGTCGAGGCGCTGGTATTCGACAAGATTTACTTCTACCTGGAACTTGTGGCGATGAGCATGGGCATTCCATACGTGGATGTGTGGGCTGTGATGCATGTCGACTTTTCTGGATATACACCGAGCTGCCTTTTCAGCTGGCCGCATGAAACCACTCCAGAAGCTTTCGCGAGAAATGCCGAAGGACTCAAAGTAGCCGGCGAGGTTCTCGCGCCTCTTGCCGAGGTTGCCAAGCCGTACGCTGAGAAAGCCGGCCTACAAATTGATTGGAACGATCCCACGGCGACTACTTCCAAACTGGCCGTGATCACGCAGACGCCGAGGGAGTTTGATTATCCGAACCCCCGCTGGCCCGCGGAGTTTCATTACGCCGGTCCTTTTCACGACGATGGAGGACGGAAGAAAATTCCCTTTCCGTGGGAGAAGTTGACCGGGGAGCCGCTTGTTTATGCATCGATGGGAACACTCGTAAACGGATTGGAATACGTGTACCGCATCATACTGGACGCGGTCCGGGCGATGACCGGGATCCAGGTTGTACTTTCCGTGGGTTATAACGTCAATCTCGACGATTTGGGGCCCATTCCTTCCAATACGATCGTCGTCAACTCCGCTCCGCAAATTGAATTGCTGAAGCGAGCCGCGCTTTGCATCACGCACGCCGGCATGAATACGACGCTGGAGTCGTTGGCGCAAGGGGTACCTATGGTTGCGATCCCCATTGGGTATGATCAACCGGGCGTCGCTTCCAGGATTGCTCATCACGGGGTTGGCGAATTTGTGGAGGTAGATGACCTGACAGTAAAACGCCTCTCGGAGTTGATTCAGCGAGTACTACGGGATCAAAGCTATTCCGACAAAGCCCGTTACTTCAAGAAGGTGATCGCACAAACTCGCGGACTGGACGTGGCTGCCGATGTGATTGAACGCGCATTTGGGATTAATCACATGGTGGATTCGGAAGGCGCGGAGCTGTCGCTCGTGTGAGATGTAGTAGCCCCCGACGTTGGATGCTGACAAAGAGACTGCAGATCCCTCCACGGCGCGCTCCCCCGGGATCACAAAGGGAGGAGAGGCTTTTCCATTTGGGATCGGTTGCAGGGATCCCAGGTCTCAAACGCGAGACCTGGGGCACCCTTCGGTTCTTACCGACACTGCGTTGGATTAGGAAGGAAACTGCAGATCCCTCGGCTTCGCTCGGGATGACAAAGGAGAGGGTTGTTGAAGGGAGAGGACTGTTGACGAAGGGGAAAGTGGGCTTCCGGTTGAATCGGTTCCGGCGCAGCTATGGCAGTGTTAGAGAAATTAGTTCTGAGCTGAGCGGTTGCGGTAGAACGACGGTTAGACCGCGGCTCATGAGCTGTTCCCCGGTTAGCTGTGTGTCCGGCGAAGTGCCGTCCTCGAAATGCAAATGGTAGTGTTGGCGCGGATCAAGCCCCGCCAGCAGGAAGCGGTGCTCCGACTCGCCATTGCCTGAGCCGCGGAAGGCGAAGATGACTCCTCTGCGTTGGGCGGGATTCCAGTATTCCATTCCGTCCCAGTGCACACCGTCTGGCCTCGCCGATATGTGGAAGAGTTGTGCCTCCCGGATCAACGGACGCAGGTTTTCTTTGTAGAAAAGGATCGCCTTTCGCGCGGTCGCGTGCTGTTGCGCGGTCCAGACGTTCGTATCCTGCATGACCGTGAACCAGCCCATCATGCCGCTGCGCAGTTCATACAGGAAATTTTCCAGGCGCGGCGTGGGCCATTTTTGCTCGTAGGTTTCGAGCATCGCAGGGGGCAGCACAAAGCTGGCGTCGTAGAACGCCCGGCGGTTCGATAGCGGATCGTATGAATCAGTGATGGAGAAGTAATCGCCGTGCGCGGCACTGCCAAAGTCGACCATGCGTCCGCCATCGTTACAAATTTCCAAGAGCAGTCCTGGATGCTCCCGGCGTAGCTGGTCATGGATGCTGTAGTACGAGCGGA
>Ga0137412_10001489_pt1 | contig 18282 bp, 11 predicted proteins | sample CZODoug2_1_16fun_FD_122160 | JGI IMG/M metagenome (GOLD analysis project Ga0137412, IMG submission 122160) | Vadose zone soil fungal communities from Angelo Coast Range Reserve, California, USA - CZODoug2_1_16fungal (Hybrid Assembly) | ecosystem: Environmental > Terrestrial > Soil > Vadose zone...
CGAATATCGCGGCAACCGTCGTCATGAGTATGGGACGAAAGCGCAGCAAGCAGGCCTTGTAGATCGCCTCGCGCGGCGACAGGCCCTCGTCGCGTTGCGCGACCACCGCGAAATCGATCATCAGGATCGCGTTCTTCTTCACGATGCCGATGAGGAGGATGATGCCGATCAGCGCAATGATGGTCAGATCGTCTCCGGCCAGCATCAGGGCGAGCAATGCGCCGATGCCGGCGGACGGCAGCGTCGATAGAATCGTGATGGGATGGATGAAGCTCTCGTACAGAACGCCGAGAACGATGTACATGACCAGCACGGCGGCCACCAACAGCAAGAGTTCGTTGCTCAGATTGCTGCGAAAGGCGAGCGCCGCTCCTTGGAAGGTGGTGTGGATGCTGTTCGGCAACCCGACGCCGCGTTCGGCGTTCTCGATGGACGTAACGGCGGCGCCGAGCGAGGCGCCTTCACTCAAGTTGAAGGACACGGTGGTCGCGGGAAATTGTGCCAGGTGGTTAATGAGAAGCGGCCGGGTTTCCACGTCGACTTTGGCGATCGCCGACAGCGGAACCTGGCCGCCGCTCGCCGAGGGCACGTAAATGGACGCCAGCGATTCCACCGACTGATAGGAGGCCGGGTCCGCTTCCATGATGACGCGATATTGATTCGACTGAGTGAAGATCGTCGATACGATTCGTTGGCCGAAGGCGTCGTATAGTGCGTTGTCGACGGTACCCACGCTGATGCCGAGACGCGCCGCGCTGTCGCGGTCGATGGTGACGTACGCGGCGAGACCATCGTCTTCCTCGTTGCTGACGACGTCCGCGAGCTCGGGCTGCTGGCGAAGCGCCGCCAATAGCCGGGGTGTCCACGTGGATAGGACCGTGGAATCCGCGCTCTCCAAGGTGAATTGGTATTGGGTGCGGCTCACGGTATTGTCGAGCGTGAGATCCTGCACGGGCTGCATGTACAGGGTGATGCCCGCGACGTCCGCGGTCTCGATCTGCAGCCGCCGGATGGCATCGGCGACATTCGTACTGCGTTCGCCCCGCGGTTTCAAATTGATCAGAAAGCGCCCGCTGTTCAGAGTGACGTTGTTGCCGTCGACGCCGATGAAGGACGATAGGCTGAGCACGTCCGGGTCCTTGAGTATGGCGGCGGCCAGCGCTTGTTGCCGGTCGGCCATCGCGGCGTAGGACACCGACTCGGTCGCTTCGGAGACGCCCTGAATCAATCCGGTGTCCTGTGCGGGAAAGAAGCCCTTCGGAATCAGAATGTAGAGGATCGCGGTCAGCGCCAGCGTTGCGATCGCGACATACAAGGTCAACCGCTGGTGATCCAGCACCCAGGTGAGCTTCCGGCCGTACCACTCGACCATGGCGCTGAACCAGCGCCCCGATTCCAGCGCCGCATGGTCGCCGGGCGGCCGATGTTTGAGGAGCTTGGCGCACATCATCGGCACGAGCGTCAGGGACACCACGGCTGAGATGAGGATCGTGACGGCCAGCGTCACCGCGAATTCGCGAAACAAGCGCCCGACCACATCCTGCATGAAAAGCAGCGGAATGAGCACCGCGATCAGCGACACGGTCAGGGAAATGATGGTGAAGCCGATCTGGCCGGCACCCTTGAGCGCCGCTTCGAGCGGAGTCTCGCCGAGTTCGATGTAGCGCGAAATGTTTTCGATCATCACGATGGCGTCGTCGACGACGAAACCCGTCGCGATCGTCAACGCCATCAACGACAGATTATTAAGGCTGAAATTCGCCAGATACATCAACGCAAAAGTGCCGATGAGAGACAGCGGCACGGAAAGGCTGGGAATGATCGTGGCCGGAACATTGCGCAGGAACACGTAGATCACCAGTACGACCAGCACGACGGCGAGCACGAGTTCGAATTCAACGTCGGCGACCGAGGCCCTGATGGTCGTCGTGCGGTCGGTGAGGATGGCGAGATCCACCCCCGCGGGCAGCGCGGCCTGCAGCGTAGGCAGCAGATTGTGGATTCTATTGACGACGTCGACGACGTTCGCACCCGGCTGGCGCTGCACGTTGAGGATCAAGGCCGGGACGCTGTTCATCCACCCGCCCAGCTTGGCGTTTTCCGCGCCCGAGACCAATTGCGCGACGTCCTTGAGCCGGACCGGGGCGCCGTTCTTGTAGGCGACCACGACGTTGCCGTAGTCCTCCGCGTTTCGGATCTGATCGTTGGTATTGACCGTGTAGGCGGTGCTCGGGCCATCCAGCGTACCTTTCGGACCGTTTTGATTGGCGTTGTTGATGGTCGTGCGCAGATCGTCGAGATTCAGTCCGTAGGCCGCCATGGCGCGCGGGTTCGTCACGACGCGCACCGCCGGCCGCTGGCCGCCGCTGATGCTGACGACACCGACCCCCTTTATTTGCGAGATCTTTTGCGCGATGCGCGTATCGGCCATGTCCTCCACCTCGGTGAGCGGCATCACTTTCGAGGTGAGCCCGAGGGTCAGCACCGGTGCGTCGGCGGGATTGACCTTGGCGTAGATCGGCGGCGCCGGCAGATCCTGCGGCAGCAAGTTTTGCGCGCCGCTGATGGCCGCTTGCACCTGTTGTTCGGCCACATCGATGGCGAGCGCCAGCGTGAACTGCAAGGTGATCACGGACGCACCGGCCGAGCTGGTCGAGGACATTTGACTTAAGCCCGGCATCTGTCCGAATTGCTTCTCCAGCGGCGCGGTAATGGCCGACGTCATGACCTCAGGGCTGGCGCCGGGATAGAAGGTCTGCACCTGGATGGTCGGGTAGGCCACTTCGGGCAGCGCCGACAGGGGCAACTGCACGTAGGCGATGGCGCCGACGATCAATATCGCAACCATCAGCAGGGTGGTCGCGACCGGACGCAGTATGAATATGCGCGATGGATTCATTCGGATACAGGGACCGGCCGGGAGACCGCCGCGGGCGCAACCGCGGCTGCCGCTGGAAGCGCGTCCGCGATCGGTGTCATGAGGACGGTTTGGGGTGGTTTCGCGGCCGGCGCGGGCCGGGTGAGCCGGGACTGCCCGCCTGCGCGTTGCCGGGCGGGTGCTTGGCAGCCGCGGGCGGCGTTGCGTTCGGCAGCTGCACTTGCGCGCCGTCGCGCAGGCGGTCGCCGCCTTCCGTCACGACGACTTCGCCTGCGCCCAAGCCTTGGTTGACGGCGACGCGCTCCCCATCCACCACCCCGAGGGTGACCGGACGCACCTTGACCGTGCGGTCGGGGTTCACCGTGTAGACGAAAGTGCCCACCACTCCGTTCGGTGCGCCGCGGCGCACCGCCGAGTTGGGGATGATGATCTGATTCCGCAGCAGTTCCTGGAGCAGCTGAATGTTGACGAACTGATTCGGGAACAGCAGGCTGTCGGCATTCTCGAATTGCGCGCGCAGCTTGACCGTGCCGGTCGTCACGTCGATTTGATTGTCGATGGTGAGCAGCTTGCCGTCAGCAAGCTTGGCGCTGTTGGTGCGGTCGTATGCTTCCACGGGCAGCGCGCCGCCGTCACGCACGCGCCGCACCAGCGACGGCACATTATCCTCAGGAATCGGAAAGATGACCGTGATCGGCTGAAGTTGGTTGATCACCACGATGCCGTTGGTATCGCCCGGCGTGACGTAATTGCCTTGATCTACCTGGCGCAATCCGACTCGGCCGGTGACCGGCGAGACGATGTGCGTATACACCAGATTGACCTGCGCGGTTTTGACCTGTCCTTCGTCTGATTCGATGGTGCCCGCGTACTGGTCGACCAACGCCCGTTGGGTGTCGAGCTGTTGTTGAGCGATCGAGTCTTCCTTGACCAGTCCTTCATAGCGCTTCAGATCCAACTTGGCATCGGCCAGCAACGCCTGATCGCGCCGCAGATTTCCTTGCGCCTGCTGCAGGGCCGCCTGGTAGGGGCGGGGATCGATCTGCGCCAGAGAATCGCCTTGGCGCACGGTTTGGCCCTCCGTGAACAAGATCTTTTGCATGATCCCGCTGATCTGTGTCCGGATGGTTACCGTGGCGAGCGGCGTGACCGTGCCCAAAGCAGGGATGCGCAGTTGGATATCGCCCGATGCGGCCGTCGCCACCGATACGGCTACCGGTCCGCCCTGTCCGCCGCGTCCGGGACCTCCTGCCGCCGCCACCGGCTGCTTGTGCTGGATGTATCTGGCCAGCGCAATCAACAACAACAAGGCGACGGCGACGACGAGCAGGGCAACCCAGTGCCCGCGGAAGAATGCGGTAGGTCCGCGCTCGGGTGCCGGTGCCGTAACATCGTCTTGGTCTTGTAACACTAATTCCCCACATACTTGAATCCCAGGCTCGGGCACGCGTCGCAGACCGAGGACGTTCGGGCGATTGTCCGACTATAACCAGATTACCCGGCGGACGACTACCCTCGGCGGCGGCCATTCTCGGCAGTATCGCACGCGTAATTGTCAGGAATTGCAAAGACCTCGAGTCGAAAAGTCGTCTCGCCACCGCGCAGTCGAGGGCGACCCGGAGCACCGGCGCCGCGCATTGTTCTCGACAGGCTGGAACAACTAGGGCGAAAATACCGCTGGGAGCGCGGATCCCACACGAAAGAGGAGCTTTGATGAAATTATCCAATTGCGCCGCGTTGGCGGCCGTGCTTGCGTTGAGTGTTTGCGCGCCGGTGCGCAGTGCGCCCACGTGGGTCGAGGGTGTCAATTATTTCTTGATCGAGCCCGCGCATCAGACGTCGATGCCTGCCGGCAAGGTCGAGGTCACCGAGGTGTTTTCCTACGCCTGTCCGGCGTGCAATGTATTCGTGCCCACCATGCACAAGTTGAAGGCCAGTCTGCCGCCGAATGCGGTTTTCGATTTCCTGCCGGCCGCCTTCAATCCAAGCGAGGACTGGCCCATGTTTCAACTCGCATACCTCACCGCGCAAACGCTCGGCGTCGCGGATCAGACCCACGATGCGATGTTCAATGCCGTCTGGCAGAGCGGCGAGCTCGCGGTCATCGATCCCGCGACCCGCAACATCAAGAGCCGCCTGCCGACCATCGAGGACGCCGCCAAGTTCTACAAGGCCAAGGCCGGCGTACCCGTCGACAAATTCCTCGAGACCGCGAAGGGCTTCACGGTGGACAACAAGGTGCGCGCCACCGAGGATTTGGTCCAGCGCTACCGCGTCGACCGCACGCCCACCATCGTGGTGAACGGCAAGTATCGATTGCACACGGAATCCGCCGGCGGCAATGACCAGTTGGTGGAACTCGTGAAATGGCTGGTCGCGAAAGAGAGCAAGTAGAATTCAAACCCCTCACCGGCGCGGCGGACCGGTCGGGCCGACGACTCCATGAACAAACTCCTGCGCAATCATCCTAGGATCTGGATCTCAGCGGCAGCGGGGGCCGCCGTCTTCTTCTTGATTCCGATTCACGCCCCGACGATCACCCGGGTGCTCGTGAGCTGGAATTGCGGCGTCGATCTGTTTCTGATCTTGCTCTACTTCTGGATGACGAACTTGAGCGCCGAGCAGATCTGCCTGCGATACAAAGAAGAAGACGAGACCGCCCCGTTCATTCTGGCGGTGGTCACGGTCGCCGCATTGTTGAGCGTGGCGGCCATCGTCGAACAGCTGGCCACCGTCAGGCAAGTGTCGGGCGCCGCGCGAGTCGCACACGTCGCGCTGGCCGCCCTGACCCTGACCAACTCGTGGCTGCTGGTTCCGACCATGTTCACGACGTGCTACGCCGACATGTTCTACAGCGCCTCCGAGGAGGAGCGCCCGCTGCTGTTTCCCAAGACACCCATGCCCGTATTCTGGGACTTCGCCTACTTTTCCTTCACCATTGCGGCGGCCTGCCAAACGTCGGACGTGTCCACGACCCAGCACCCGATTCGCAAGGTCGTCATCGCCCACACGCTGGTGTCGTTTTTCTTCAACGCGTCGATTCTCGGCTTTGCCATCAATGTCACGGCGGGGCTCATCGGCGGAAACTGAACGCGCAGCGGCTACAAGACCGGTGCCGCCGGCCCGACGGCCGGCATCAGCCCCGCCAGGCGCGGCGGTTCGGCGCCGCTCACATAAGCGATTGCGACAATGTGCTCGAAGATGTGCTGCACATAGCCGCGAGTCTCGGCGTACGGGATATTTTCGATCCAAACATCGGCATCCATCGATTTGGACGGAAGCCAGCGCGCCACCGCCGTCGCGCCGGCGTTGTAGGCCGCAAGGCTCACATCGAGCTGGCCGGTATGTCGATCCAGCAATTCGCGCAAGTAAGCCGCGCCGAGCGGGACCGCGACGGACGGATCGAACAAGCTGTCCTTGCGCGGCGCCGGAAGGTGCCAGCGCCGCGCGACGGCGGCGGCGGTGGACGGCAGCATTTGCAGGAGGCCGCGCGCATCCGCGCGCGACACCGCGTCCTTGCGATACAGGCTCTCCTGGCGCATGACGCCCAAGATCCAGTCGGCGGGTATGCCTGCAAGCTCGCTGGCGGCGGCGACCTGGTCCGGGTACGGCCGCGGATAACGCAGTGGAACATCGTCCCATTCACCGGCCTGCGCCAGGGTGGTGATGGACTCGGCATACCAACCCCAACGCGCAGCCAGATGCGCGGCCTGGACCTTGACGGCCGGCTCGGCGCCGCCCAGCACCGCCGTCCACTCCACGGCGGCATCGTCCGCCAGGTCGCAATCGAATAGTTCGTGGGCTCGTATCAAGCCGGCCTCGGCCGCCATTGCGGTCTGGGTCTTGATGTCATCCGGGGTCGGCCGCGCGTTCAAGTTGTAGCCGCGATGCAGACGGTCCGCAGCAAGGTAGCCGTAGTAGTCCCGCAGATCGGCAATTTCACCGAACAGCGGCGCGGCGGCATCGGCACCCGCGACGACCGCCACTGCGCGCGCGTGCCAATAGCGCCAACGAGGCATGGCCGCGAGACTGGCGGGCATGTGCTCGATGTCCTTGAGCGCCCGGCCATAGTCGCCCGCCCACAGCGCCGCGCGAACGCGCCACTCCTCGACTTGACTGTCGACGACGTCCGGGGCCAAGGCATCGAACGCGGCGATGGCCCGGGGGTCATGGTCGTAAGCGGCTCCGAGCGCCGCCGCGCGCTTCAGCCGAGCCTGCAATGCGGGCGTCAAACCTTGGCGGGCAAGGAGCCGGGGAAGCAAGTTCAGTGCGCCGGCGGAATCGGCGTGAGCGAGCTTGTCGAATCCGGCGGCGAGCGCGTCCGGTTCCACGGTCAGGCTGGGATGGTCGGCCAACACGGTCAGCGCCGCCTTCGGCGACTCCAGCAGGTCCGACCATTGGAGCAATGCCGCCATCCGCGCCACGGGCACGTCGGCCGCGAATTCGCGCGCCAGCCGCGGATTGTCTACGCTAAGCGCAGCACGAGCGCGATTCTCCGCCAACGTTGGCGTCACCAGATTCTGCTGCCGCAGCCAGGCAAACACATCGTTGCATTCGGCGGGCTGCTTCTGGGGCAGGCTCCAGCGCGCGAGTCCCGCAGCGCCAAGACCTTCGGTGTCGCCGCTGGCCAGCCGACCTTCGAGCCGTTCGCACACCAGCACAGGATCGGCGACATCGGCGGAGCGCGGCAGGAACCAGTCCCAGCGGCGGCGCTGGGCGAGGCTCGCCAACCAATCCCGCCGCAGGCTGCGGGTCACCGGCTGACCCGCGTGGGCCTGCAGAAACACATCGATTGCCGTGTCCAAGGCATCGTCGGGCTTGCTCGTCAAGTCCCGCCGGAACCTCGCCGCAACCAGATAGTCGTGGATTGCGTAGGCCTCGAGCGCGGGAGAATCCGGCGTATCCGGCAGGTTCAGGCGTACGCGTTGCATGGCCGCGACGAATTCCTGGCGGGTGCTTTCCGGGTCGACGGCGGCCGGCGGGCCTGCGGCGGCCGCGGCGAATTGCGTACCGAGCAGGAACAGTGATATGGCGGGCAGCCACTTTGAGCGGTTCGACATCGGTGCATTTTACGGGCTGGCGGCGCGGCGCGCGATTCGCACTGCATTCGGCGCGGCAGCGTGGTTGAATACCGGCAATGAAATCCAAAGTCGTCGCCATTCTCGAGACGCGCACCGGAGCGCATCTGGGGGAATTGATCGCGCGCCGGGGCGGCATCCCGGTTCTGGCGCCGGCGCTCGAGGAAGTACCGGACGTCGACAGCCATGCCGTGGCCGAGCTGCTGGTGCAATGGCGCATCGATCCCTTCAAGGTCGTCATCTTTCAAACCGGCGTGGGTACCCGCGCCTTGTTTCAGGCGACGGATGCGGCGGGTTCGACGGGCGAACTGCTGCGGCACTTGAGTTCCTCCCTGGTGGTGGTCCGCGGACCGAAACCTGTCGGAGAATTGAACGCGCGCGAGGTGCGCATCGACATACGGGCCGCGACGCCGTTCACCACGGAAATGGTCTTGGCGGCGCTGTCCGAGATTCCGCTGCATGCTGCGCGAGTTTTGGTGCAGCGATACGGCGCGGCGAATCAACTGCTGCGCGAGACGTTGGAGAAGCGCGGCGCCGGCGTGCAGGAGATCGCCACCTACCGGTGGGCATTGCCGGCCGACACTCAGCCCCTCAACCGGCTCCTGGACGCACTGGCGAGTTCCAGCGTCGACGCCGTGGTATTCACCAGCGCAGTTCAGATTCACAATCTATATGCGGTCGCGGCACAAACGGGCCGGGCTTCGGGGCTCGCGGACCAACTGAACCGCGTCGTCATAGCCTCCATCGGTCCGGTGTGCTCACGGGCGCTGCGCGAACATGGCGTCACGCCGTCGTTCGAAGCCAATCCGCCCAAACTGGGGCCGCTGGTCGCGGGACTCGATGAGGCCCTGTCAGTGCAACGCCGACAGTGATTTAGGCCTTCGGCTGACGCCCCGCGCGACGAGGTTGCCCGGCCGGGCGCTCGGCTAGCGTGTATAAAATAGCGGTGGGCTCATCGCCGATCAGGAGACTACTGTGGACAACCAGGGCAAGAATTCCCAGCCGTTTCTCACCGACGTCAAAACGTTGCGCGAGCGTGCGCGGAAGAATATCGAGACCGGCGGGGTGACTTTCACCTATCAGGGCGATGTGAACAAAACCATCGATATTCTGCAAGCCGTGCTCGCCACCGAGATCGTGTGCGTGCTCCGCTATACCATGCATGCGGTGGCTGCCACAGGCATTTCCAGCGAGGGCGTCAAAGCGGAATTTGCGCAGCACGCCAAGGAGGAGACCGACCACATGAATCAGGTCGCGGAGCGCATCAATCAACTCGGCGGAAAGCCCGACTTCAATCCGGCCGGCCTGGCTACGCGCGCGGCGTCGGAATACGGCCGCGCGGAAAATTTGATCGAAATGATCAAAGAAAATCTGATAGCGGAGCGTATCGCCGTGGATCACTACCGCGAGCTGGTGCGCTATTTCGGGAACGATGACCCCGGCACACGCGCCATGATGGAAGGTATTTTGACGGTGGAAGAAGAGCATGCGAACGACATGCACGACCTGCTGGTGGCGCACGAAGGCCGCCCGATGCTTCCGGGCTAGCGGGTCCGGTCCCCCGCCGGCTAGCTTAGCTATATTTTGCGCCGGAAAGTAGCTAGCGGCTCCCGCTCACCGCCGGCGAATCGCTCGCGGGGAAGGATTCATCGAGGGCCTCATCCAATAATTCGTCGACGTGCTGCCTGTCCGCTGCCGGCGGCTCCTTCGGCCCCTGCGGATGCTTCTCCAAATACGCTTTGGCATACGAGCAGGCCGGATTGACCGACCAGCCCGCGGCCCGTGCCGCGCCGAGGGCGGCTTCCATCAACTGTGCGGCAATGCCTCGGCCGCCGATGGCCGGCGGAACTCGCGTGTGGGTAATGGTCATGACTCCATCGGCCAACCTGTAGTCGAGCTCCGCACGGTTTCCGTCCACCTCCGTGCTGAATCGATGTGCGTCCGGGTCATGGCTGATGGTGCTCATGGTCGCTTATCGCTCCGGAGGATGCTCTGGGCGTGGTGCCTCTCTTGGCGCGGGCCGCGGCGCGCTTTCAGGTCGTGGTGCGGGCCGTGGCGGTGGAGCGCGCTGCTCGGCCGGCGGATGCGGCGGCGGCGCAGCAGGACGTGGCGGCGGTGCAGCAGGATGCGGTTGCGGCGCCGGTTGAGGTGCGCGCGTCTCCGGCGCGGCTCGGGGCTGCTGGGATTCGGGCCGGCGCTGAGGTTCGGCCCGCGGTTGGGGTTCGGTGCGCGACTGAGGTTCGGCCCGCGGTTGGGGTTCGGCGCGCGATTGAGGTTCGGGCCGCGATGGAGATTCGGTGCGCGATTGAGGTTCGGGCCGCGATGGAGATTCGGTGCGGCGCTGGTTTTCCGCCCGGGGCTGCGGCTCGGCGCGGTTCACTGCGCCTCTGGCCTGTACCACGCCGGCGCCGGAGAATGCTCCGGGCCGGGGTGTTGCCGCAATCGGCGGATGGCCCTGATTCTCCTTGGCGCGCAGCGCCGGGTTGCTGCGCGCTTCTTGCGCATGATGCTGCTGGTCGGAGACCGGAGGGAGGTGCCGTTCACGGGTTGCCTCCTCCTCAGCCCGGGTCGGCTGGGATCGAACGCCCCCGTTGCCGCCGTTGTAGCTGACCCGGTTCACGGTGACGTTATTGATCACCGTCTTGTTGTAGACATTCGTTATGTGCACGTTGCTGACATTGTTCACGGAACGGTTGTAGTACAGACGTCCGCCCTGCCAATAGCCGCCTTCATAGCCGTTGCCGCCGTAGCCATAGCCGTAATTGACCCCGCCGTAGAACCCGACGTGCGGACCCCAGTAGCCCATGTGCCAGATGTACGCAGCGCCTCCCCAGCCCCAATAGCCGGGCGTCCACAGGTAGTCCGGCTGCGGGGCGAGTACCCACGTGCCCGGCACCCAGTAGTAGTCCTGGTCATCGTCGCTCCAGGCCCAATACCCCGGCGTCCAAATGTATCCATCGCCGGGAATCGGGGGTTGCTCGTAGACCGGCAGTTCGGGCGGCGGCACGCCGACCGAAACATTCACCGAGACTTGCGCCATCGACAGGGCTGGCAATCCCAGCAAAAACAACGTCGAAAGGATCGCCCGGCACCAGATTTTCAGTAGCATTTTTTTGCTCCGGATGCTTGTTTGGCGGACGCGCCGTGGTCGGAAAACGTCCTACAAGAACCTGACTATACAGAGTAAGGGTGTTACCCCTCATCGGTGGCCCTCCGCCGTCCCTGTAGGACAGCGCCGACGGCCACGGGCGGCCTATTCGCGTCCCTGGCGCGGCCGATCGCGTCCCTGGGGCGGTCAACGTGCGATATTGTCTGTCATGCCACCACCACGCCCATCCACCATCGCACAGAACGCCGATGTTCGATTTCTCGGCAAACTCTTGGGCGATGTGATTCGTGCCCACGGCGGCCCAGCCCTGTTTGAACGCATCGAAGCCATACGGGCGGCGTCCGTCGACCGCTACCGGGGGATCGCGAACCCCCGAGGTTTGGATGCCGGACTCGAGACGCTGTCGCTCGACGAGACCGTCGCCTTCGTGCGCAGCTTCATGCTGTTCTCCATGCTGGCCAATCTTGCCGAAGACCGGCAAGGCGCGGCCGCGGAGGAGGGCAACACGCTGGCGTCGGCCCTGCAGTTGCTGAGCGCGCAAGGCGTCGAGACCGCACAAGCCGCCGCGCTGTTGGACCAAGCGTTGATCGCACCCGTGCTGACGGCGCACCCCACCGAAGTGATGCGCAAGAGCATGCTGGATCATCGCAACCGCATTGCATCGTTGATGCGGCAGCGCGACGCCGGTTGCACGGAAACGCCGGAAGGTGAATTGATCGAGGAGGGCATCGCGGCGCAGATCGCGCTGCTGTGGCAAACGCGGGCGCTGCGGCGGGAAAGGCTGTACGTGGCGGACGAAGTCGATACGGCGCTGACCTATTTGAGGGACATTTTCCTGCCGACGGTGCCGGTGCTCTATGCACGTTGGGAGCGCTTGATCGGACGGCGTCCAGCAAGCTTCCTGCGTCTGGGCAGCTGGATCGGCGGCGATCGCGACGGCAATCCGCACGTCACCGCCGACTCGCTGCGTTTGGGCTTAAGCCGCTCGGCCCAGGCGCTTCTGGCCGAGTATCTGGATCAGCTCAATGCGCTGGGCGCCGAACTCTCGGTGTCGAGCGAACTTGCGGGGGTATCGGCCGGCTTGAGTGCCCTGGCGCAACGCAGCGGCGATCTCAATGCCGCGCGCGCAGATGAACCCTATCGACGCGCCATTACGGGCATCTATGCACGGCTCGCCGCCACTTATCAAACGGTGACCGGACGAGTGCCGCCGCGGCCGGCGTCGGTCAGCGCGGCGCCGTACCCCGACGCGGAGAGCCTGCGCGCCGACCTATACGTGCTCGAGCAGTCCTTGATGTCCGAGAGCAAGGCCGGGCAGAACGCCGGAGGCGCCCTGGCTCGATTGTCCCGGGCCGTGGAGACCTTCGGCTTCCACCTGGCGACTCTGGACTTGCGGCAAAACGCGGACGTGCACGCGCGCGTGGTAGCGGAGTTGCTCGCGGTCGCGGGCGTGTCGCCGCATTATGAGGCGTTGCAGGAGGCGGAACGGGTTCGGTTGTTGCGGCAAGAACTCTGCAGCGAGCGGCTGTTGGCAAGTCCGTACGCGAGCTACTCGCCGGAGACCCTGTCGGAGCTGGAGGTGGTTCGTGCCGCCGCCGAAGCGCATCGACGCTATGGTTGCGGCTGCATCACTACTTATATCGTCTCCAAGTGCGACAGCGTCTCGGATCTCTTGGAGGTGAACATCCTGCTCAAGGAGGCAGGCCTGTATCGCGGGCAGGGAAATCCGCGTGCGGCGATCATGGCGGTCCCGCTTTTTGAAACCATCGGCGATTTGGCGAAGTCCTCCGAGGTGATGACGGCCTGGTTCGATCTGCCGGAAGTCGCGGCCATCACCTCGGCGCATGGCTTTCAAGAAGTGATGGTCGGATATTCGGACTCGAACAAGGATGGCGGATATCTAACCTCGGTATGGAGCCTGCACCAAGCGACCCGATCGCTCGCGGCGGTGTTCGAGAAATTCGGCAAGAGGATGCAGGTTTTTCACGGCCGCGGCGGCGCGGTGGGCCGGGGAGGAGGCGCCACGGGCGCGGCGATTCGCGCCCAGCCGCACGGCACCGTGCACGGCCGTATACGAATCACCGAGCAGGGGGAAATCATCGCCGCCAAGTACGGTACCCGCGAAAGCGCGGCCGCGAATCTCGAAGCCATCACGGCGGCGACCGTGCTGGCGTCGCTCGAGAACACCTCGTTGTCGAGCGAGAGCCGCTCGCGCTTCGCCTCCGCCATGGACGGACTCTCCGCGCAAGCATTGCGTGCTTATCGCTCCCTGGTGTACGAGACCGAAGGATTCTCCACCTTCTTTCGGCAGATGACGCCGTTGGTGGAAATCTCGGAACTCAAGATCGGGTCGCGTCCGGCCTCGCGCTCGAACTCGCAGCGCATCGAAGACCTGCGCGCGATTCCGTGGGTGTTCAGTTGGGCTCAATCCCGGGTCATGTTGCCCGGATGGTATGGAGTCGGGCAGGCGCTGCGTACGGCCGACCCGGGGTTATTGCGCGAGATGCTCGAGGCATGGCCATTTTTTCGCTCCACCGTCGATAACCTGGAAATGGTGTTGTCGAAATCCGATATGGGTATTGCCGCCCGCTACGCCACCTTGGTCGAGGATCGCGCGTGCGCCGAGGCGCTGTTCGGCCGCATTCGCGATACCTGGCTGGCCACCCAGGAGAGCCTGCTCTGCATCACCGGACAAACGCACTTGCTCGAAAAGAATCCAGCCTTGGACGCCTCGATCCGGCTGCGGCTGCCCTACATCGAACCGCTGAATCTGCTGCAGGTCGAATTGCTCAAGCGTCACCGGGCCGGTGAGAACGATCCGCGCGTCCGGGAGGGCATTCATCTGTCGATCAACGCCATCGCCACGGCGCTGCGCAACAGCGGGTAATTGCAATGTCGATCGAGACGGAATTACCGGTCGAAGCGGGATACACCCGCCTGACGGCCAGCGCCGACCGCGACAGCCGCATTCGGGCGACGGCAGCGTTGATACTGACGATCTATGACGATTTCTACAGCCAGCTGTGCGAATACCCGCACCGGGCGCAGCGCGCCTTCGAAACCATGGATCCGCACGCCTCGATCCGCATCAGCCAGGAGCGTCTCGGGCTGTACAGCCGGTACATCGCGGAACACGGACCGCGGATACTCGCGGCATTTCCCGCGATTGCCGCCGACCCGGCCGTTTGGGACGCACTCGACCGCTTGTTCATGGCGATGATCGTGGATCGCTACGATGCCGACATCGCCTTCAGCTTCGCCCATTCCATCCGCCGCAACATCGGCCGCGGATTGTGGCGGCCGGTCGCCTACTCGTTCCCGCCTCCCAGCAAGCTGCGCGCGTACTCGATGGCGTCGGTGCACCGACGGCTGCGGGTGACGGGCCGCATCGATACCGAGATCATGAGCACCGCGTTGCGGGCGCCCAATTTTTCGGTTCCGTTCCGAGATCTGCCGGGCGACGCGCTGAAGATTCGGGATCGAGCCGAGTGCTTGCTGCGCGACGCCGCCCAAGGATCCCCCGTGCTCGCGCTCGACGTCGTCGAGGCCGGCTTTTTCCGCGATCGCAGCGCATTCATCGTCGGCCGTTGGGTGCTCGCCGACGACCGCATCGTGCCGTTCGTGGTGGCGCTGCTGAATAGTCCGGAGGGCATCTACGCCGATGCCCTTCTGCATCGCGTCTCGGACATCCACGATCTGTTCAGCTCGGCGCTGGCGAATTTTCACGTAACCACGCGGCTCTACTATCAAACATGCGTGTTCCTCTTCAGTCTGATGCCGCGACGCCCGTTCGGGCACCAGTATTCGACCATCGGATTCAATCACGTCGGCAAGGTCGCCATACTGAACGAGATCAACGAGCAGGTTCGGCGCGGGCGCAGATTCCAACGCTCGCCCGGCGCTCCTGGGACCGTGGCGCTCGGGTTCACCTTTGACGAGTGCTCATACCACCTGAAGGTCATCCGCGACCAGCCGACCAAGTCCTACAAGTGGGGCGCCTTTCCCGGAGTGGCGGCGGTCTCCGACAAGTACCGCGTGGTGCACGAGATCAACCGGGCCGGCAGCATGTTGGACAATGTCATGTACTTCAACCTGCGTTTGGAGCGCGACATGTTCGACCCCGCGCTGTTGGATGAAATCTGCCGGCAGGCCGCCGGCAGCGTGCAGGTGGACCAGAACGGCGTTTATCTGCGTCAGTTGATCGTGCAGTTGAAGATAGTGCCGTTGCCGGTTTTTCTGGAGACCGCCGACGAGGACGCGACCCGCGCGGTGATGGTCAGTCTCGGGCATTGCATCCGCAACAACGCCGCGACCAATATCTTCAACAAGGACTTGGATTCCAGAAATTACGGAGTCGGACGCTACGGGCGGGTGTTCCTTTTCGATTATGACGCGGTCGAAAAGCTCACCGACGTGAAGATCCGCACCAATGCCGACCGTGAACCCGGCGAGGAAGCGGTGCCGGAATGGTTTTTCGAGGATGGAGTGGTCTTTCTGCCCGAAGAACTCGAGCATGGCATGCAGCTCAGGAGCGACTACGCGCGCCGCTGTTTCCGCGAAGAGAACTTCGATCTGCTGAGCGTCGAGTATTGGCAGGACGTGCAGCAGAAACTCGAACGCGGCGAAGTGCCGGGCCTGCAAATGTATCCCGACAGCACGAAACTGTAGGGTCAACGCCGCGAAATCAGCTGCGCCGGTACGCCGCGAGCTTGCTGTGGGTGCGGATCGCATCCTCCTCGGTGAACACGTCGGCCGAATGCGATTCGCGGATGAGGCGTTCGAATTCCGCCGCGGGCAAGGGGCGGCTGAAATGATAGCCCTGGTATTCGTCGCAGCCGGCCGTTTTCAAGAAGTCGAGCTGCGCGGGCGTTTCCACCCCTTCGGCGACGACTTTGAGACGCAGGCTGTGCGCGAGCGAGACGATGGCGCGGACGATCGAGGCATCCTCCGGGCGGCTCACGATTTCGTCGATGAACACGCGGTCGATTTTCAGTTTATCGATCGGGAATCTGCGCAGGTAGCTCATGCTGGAATAGCCGGTGCCGAAATCGTCCACCGAGACGAGAACGCCCATGGCGCTCAGCTGTTCGAGAATGGCGATCGATTTCTCGGGATCGCTCATGACGGCGCTTTCCGTGAGCTCGACCTCGAGATAGCGCGCCTGCAGGCCCGCGTCATCGAGCGCGCGGCGGATGCTGTCCACCAGGCCGCTGTCGCGGAATTGCGATGCCGACAGATTTACCGACACCCGCAGCGACGGGACACCGTCGATCTGCCAGGCGCGTGTCTGCCGGCACGCTTCCCGAATCACCCATCCGCCGATGGCGCCGATGAGGCCGCACTCCTCCGCCAACGGGATGAATTCCGCGGGCGACACGATGCCGTGCGTCGGATGCAGCCAACGGATCAAGGCCTCCGCGCTGCGAACCTCGCCCGTTTGGGTATCCACCTTGGGCTGATAGTAGAGCTGAAACTGGTTCTGCGAGAGCGCGTTGTGCAAATCGCTTTCGAGCTGAACGCGCTCCTCGGTTCCCGCGTCCATTCCCGGCGTAAAGCGCCGAAAGTTGCCGCGGCCGTGCTGTTTGGCCGAGTACATGGCCGCATCCGCGTGCGCGAGCAGGGCCTGCATGGTTACGCCGTCGTCCGGATACATGGCGATGCCGATGCTGGGCGAGGTATGAATGTCGATGGCGGCGATTCGCACCGGGGCCTGCAGGACGTCCATGACGCGGACCGCGAGCGCCGCAGCGTCCTCAGCGTCGCCGGTGGAGGTGCCGATCAGGACGAACTCATCGCCGCCGAAGCGAGCCACGGTGTCGGCGGTGCGTACCACGGTCAAGAGCCGGCGCGCGACCTCTTGGAGCAATTCATCGCCCGCGCGATGCCCCAAGGAGTCGTTGATGAGCTTGAAGCGATCGAGATCGCATATCAACACCGCGAAGGACCGCATGTCGCGGTCGGCATGCGCGATGGCTTGCTGCAATCGATCGTCCAGCAGGACGCGATTCGGAAGACCGGTCAATGAATCGTGCGTCGCCAAATGCCGCAGTTGCCGGTTCGCAGCCTCCAATCCCTTGGTGCGCGTCGTGATCACCTCTTCGAGGCGCAGTACATGTTCTCTGACCAGCTTGTCGTTTTCCCATTTGCGGCTGAGCGCCGTGGCGCATTGCAGGACCTCGATGGGTTCGGCGGGTTTGCGCAGCACCAGCAACCTGTCCGAGTGGCCCAGCCGCGCCACGACCTCCGTCCAGTCGTAGTCCGTGTGGGCCGAACAGATGACCACTTGCACGTCGGGATCCGTCGCCCACAGGCGCTCGATGGTCTGGAGGCCATCCCAGCCCGGGGGCATGCGCATGTCGACGAAGGCCATGGCGTAAGGCCGTCCTTCGGCGCGCGCCCGATTCGCCATCTCCACGCCCTCTTGCCCTTGATGCGCGGAGTCGACGTCGAAGTTCGGGCGCACCGCGACGGCGACGGCCTCGCCAAACAGATCCCCTTCCAGCACATCGAGCGCGGCTTGCGCGGAGTGCTCGGCCTGGGTGCTCAAGACCTTGCGAAAATCCAGATGGATGGCCGCGTTGTCATCGATGACCAGAATGCGCCGATTGGCGAGCGGCAGGGAATTAGCCACGGGCGGTCTCGGTGAGGCCGCAGGGCAGCTCGAGGATGAATGTCGCGCCGCGACCGGGCCCGTCGCTGGTCACGCGCAAGGAGCCGCCGAGTTCCTGGGCGGCGAGCGCCCCGCTGTGCAAGCCGAAGCCGTGCCCATCCACGCGAGTCGTGAAGCCGTGCGTGAACAGGCGGGACATATTTTCCGCGGGAATGCCTACGCCGTTGTCGATGACGCAAATGCGGACGCCGGCCGGCGCCGGTTCGACGCGCAGGGTGATGAGCTTGTCGGTTCTGCCGGATTCGTCGCATGCATACTTGGCGTTGCGCACGAGATTCACCAGAATCTGCAGCACCTTGTGTTTATCGACGGTGATCGGCGGCACCTCGCCGAATTCGCGGCACAGAGTCACGCCGTGACGCACGAAGGCCCCGGCGTTCAGACGCAGGCTGTCCTCCACCAGATCGACCACGGCGACGGTTTCGGTGACGCCGCAGAGCTTGGCATAACTCTGCTGCATCGCCACCGTATCCTTGATGTGCTCCAGGTTGTCGCGCAGCGATGCCAGCTCTTCGAGCGCCATTTTCTGGTCGCTCATCAACTGCTC
>Ga0137412_10001490_pt1 | contig 18279 bp, 19 predicted proteins | sample CZODoug2_1_16fun_FD_122160 | JGI IMG/M metagenome (GOLD analysis project Ga0137412, IMG submission 122160) | Vadose zone soil fungal communities from Angelo Coast Range Reserve, California, USA - CZODoug2_1_16fungal (Hybrid Assembly) | ecosystem: Environmental > Terrestrial > Soil > Vadose zone...
CGCCTGATCGCCTACGATTGGCCGGGCAACGTGCGTGAACTGGAAAACGCCATCGAGCGCGCCGTCGCTCTCGGGTCCGGACCGATCCTCTCCGTCGCAGATCTGCCTTCCAATCTTCAGTACCCATCCACCGAAAGGGTTCCGGAAAAAGATGAGATCCTGCCTCTCGAGGAACTGGAGCGGCGCGCGATTCTTCGCACCCTCCGTGAGACCGGAGGCGACAAGCTTTCCGCGGCGCGCATGCTCGGCATTGGAAAGACCACTTTGTACCGCAAGCTGAAGCAGTACCACATGGAACAAGCCGAGCAGTAAAGCCGTTGGCCGTTGGCGAATTGTTTCCAGCAGGCCGGCGGAAGATTTTGTTTCACTTCAGCCGTCCTCGAACATCGCGTCCCGGTTGTAGGCTAGTTTCCATGTGCCCCGTCATCCAAACGGAATCGGTCGCAAGTGTCGCTGGAGCTGCAACTTCCCACAAGCGGACTTCTGGACCGGATTACTTTCGTTTACGCCATAATCGGGCACTGAGGCTCAAGTCGGCGTGTAAACAGTTGGTCTTCGTTGACTCGTTTCTGGGGGCACTCTAAGATGTGCCCGGCGGGCCCAGCCCTGACCCACTGGTGGGACGTACTGTATGAGCGAGAATTCTTTCTGCGGGTCAAGAAGATACCAACTGGTCGGCGTAAATGCAGCGCTTTCGCGCTTAGCGCCAACAAGCCCAAGCGCGCCACCCGCATCAAAGGGTTCAAGGCGTAGGTCACTCGCAAAATAGGCACATGAGGGATCGCAGAGGAGAAGTGACGATGAAAACAGCCAGAAACATAACGAAGGCGATTTCATTTGTGGCACTCTTGGTGACGACGCTGGCAAGCCCTTCCCTGCCGACGCGATCTCAGGAGGCCGCCCGCTATTCCAAAATGGCGCCCATCGATCAGTACCTAATGACTGATCGAAGTGCCGAGATTGCGATGGCACGCAGCGCCGCGCCGCCATCGATTTCAGCCGATGCCGAAGTCACGGTCCTCGGGCGGCATGGCTACGAAACTGTCGTCAAGGGCAAGAATGGTTTCGTTTGCCTCGTCGAGCGATCATGGATGTCTCCGTTTGACTTTGCCCAGTTCTGGAATCCGAAGATGCGCGGCCCAATCTGCTTTAATCCACCCGCGGTGCGATCGATCCTGCCTCTCACTTTCAAGCGAACGGAACTGGTCCTCTCCGGAATGTCCAAAGATCAGATCATTGAGGGCATCAAAGCGTTCGGCGCGAAAGGGCTGCCGCCCCTCGAGCCCGGCGCGATGTGCTACATGATGTCGCCCCAAGGCTACCTGAATGACGACGTTGGTCATTGGCGCCCTCATTTGATGTTTTACGTTCCGCTTACAGACCCCAAGTCATGGGGAGCGGATTTGCCGGGCACTCCAGTTATGTTGAATCCACAGTTTCAGGGTGCTCCGGAGCCGATAACCGAGTTCATGATTCCAGTGCCCACTTGGTCAGATGGAACAGCTGCCCCCAAGGAAGCGCAGTGATGCCTGATCTCTGCCAAGCGCGGAGATCACTTCCCACTAGCCGACTTCCCAGGACTAATCGGGCGTGGAACCGGGATACCTTCCGGCTTGCCGAGCATCCGTTCAGAATCGCTGAGTCCGCTTCGCACTGATGAATTGAATCATGGTGGACCCGAGATTGAATGCCAATCCACTGTGCGGCGAAGCACACCATCGCGTGCCACCTTACTCGTTATTTGTTAAGCAACTCTTTGAACGGGGATTGCGTCACGCACGAATACACGACCTCACGCCGAGCGCGCGACCACGCATGACCTACAAATTGGATTCAGGCACTTGTCGCTGCCGCGGTGATCAGTTCAGCGACCGCGTCAGGCTTTGAGGCCAAAGGAGTATGGTCCACAGGCAAAGAAACAACCTTGGACTTCATTCTCGCTGCTGTGAACCGCTGCGTCTCGGGAGACACCATGAGGTCTTTTTCAGCGATAAGAAACCAAGTCGGCTTTTCTCTCCAAGCCGGATTGGTCATCGGTTCCCCGAGACACTTCAAGGCAATAGGCTTCTGAGTTGCCTCCATAAGAGCCGTTTCTGATCCCGATGCATCAGGCGCGAAAGCACTCCGAAAGGCATCCACCGTCAGCCAGAGGAATCCATCAGCATCAGGCTGCAGTTTTGGAGCGCTTGGATGGGGAGGCACGCGGCGAAACACATCGCCAACGGTTTCTCCCTCATCCGGGACTATTGCGGCGATGTAAACAAGAGCCTTCACATTGGCATTGCCGGCAGCAGCGGCAGTAATTACAGCACCGCCGTAGGAGTGCCCCGCCAACACGATAGGACCCTTTTGCCGGAGAAGCACTTTCTTCAATACCGCCACATCATCAGTGAACGAGGTCAATGGGATCTGAGCAGCCACAACTTTCAAGCCTTTCCGTTGCAACTCCCCGGTCACTTTGTTCCAACTCGACCCGTCCGTCCAAGCGGCGTGCACGAGGACTACGCTCGCGTCTGTCTTAGCACTAGTCATGATTGCTTTCCTTTCTTATCTTCCATGCGTTTGTTTACGTGATTTCCAGGAGGAACGGGGCGCGAGCGATTGCGCGCCCTACGAAGAGCCCCCACTGGCGATCGATCGACTTATGCGGTGGTCGCTTTGGAGGCTACCTGGCGACCGAGGAAGTCTCGAATGGCACCTGCAATTTCCCGGTGATGAGTCTCTAACGCGAAGTGGCCCGTGTCGTAGAAATGCACTTCCGCGTTATGGATGTCGCGTTTGAATGCCTCTGCGCCTGGCGGCAGAAAGAAGGGATCGTTTTTGCCCCACACGGCTAACAGAGGAGTCTGCTTCGACCGGAAATACTCCTGGAATTTCGGATAGAGTGCGACGTTGCTGGCGTAGTCGAGAAACAGGTCAAGCTGAATTTCGTCGTTTCCTGGACGGCCAAGAAGTGCGGAGTCGAGCTGGTAGGTTTCGGGCGCCACAAGAGTTTCATCCTGGACGCCATGAACATACTGCCACTTGGTTGTCTCGGGCTTCAGGAAATCGCGCAATGCAGCACGATTCTCTGGCGTTGGTTCCTTCCAGTATTTCTGGATGGGATTCCAGCCGTCACTCAGGCCCTCTTCATAAGCGTTTCCATTCTGCGAGATGATGGCAGTGATCCGTTCGGGATGCGCCAACGCGAGCCGCAATCCCACTGGTGCACCGTAATCGAAGACGTAGATTGCAAAGCGACCCAGGCCAATTGCCTGCGTAAAATTAGCCGTTACTTTGGCCAAGTTCTCAAACGTGTACCGAAAACGCTTCCGGTCGGGGGCATCGGAGAAGCCAAAACCCGGGAGGTCAGGCGCGACAACATGGTAGCTATCGCCGAGGGCCGGAATCAGGTTGCGAAACATATGCGACGAGGTCGGGAAGCCGTGTAGCAGGAGAATAGTTGGTGCGCCTGCAGAGCCCGCTTCGCGATAGAAAATATTATTGCCGTCAACGACGGCATGTTTGTACCTGATCATCTGAGTCTCCTTATGAGATTTGGAAGCCCGGCCAAACGAGGCACCGTTCAGTGACCTTTGCGCTCCCTTATCCTCTGATGCGCTAACCGATAAAAGGTTTCATTATTGGTGTATAATTCTTGTGAGGGTATGGGCATGGGGAAGGCAACAAACAAGTCCGATTGGAAAGATGGCTTTCTTTTCGTTGGAGGCGAGCTGGCGCTGGATTTCGTGAACACGCGGCCGGTCCAGGATGGCGAACCGACGGAACTGCTCGAAGACTTCGGCGCGGTCTTACGGTGGTTCCAGGCCACTGACCTTCTGAATTCGCAGCAAGCGGCCGGTCTTGAGCATCAATGGGAAGGAACGACCGTAGCGCAAAAAGCGATAAAGGACTTGGAGGATCTTCGGGAAAGACTTCGAGAGGAAATCCTCGCGTGGGAGGGGGGCCGTGCGATTCGTCAGTCGACGATCAACGAACTAAATGGATTGATGGCGGTCCACCCGATGCTCACGAGACTCACAACGAATGGAACGGGGTATTCGACGAAGTTGTGGTTTGAAGTGCGTGAACCTGCAGATTTGCTTGCGCCATTGGCACACAGCGCGGCGACACTATTTGCAGCCGGCGATCGCAAACGCGTCCGCAAATGTGACAATTGCGTGCTTCACTTCCACGACACCAGCAAGAAGGGGACGCGTCGCTGGTGCAGCATGCAGTTATGCGGGAATCGGTTTAAGGTTGCAGCATACGCAGCTCGCCAGCGCGAGAACCGATAAAAAGGTCAGCCACGTATACTCAGGGCTTAGCATAGTTGTTAAATCTAGGAATGCGCTCGTAGCCCCTGCAGACCAAGTCTGCGCAGAGACTTATTTTCTTGAATTAATACCTACAAACGCGCTTGTATTGACTGGTGTGGCCACCGTCGGGTGGTCGGCGACTCGGAAGTTGGAACTACGCGGCGATCTTCCAGCGAGTCACATGGGATCGCGGTCCACAACTCCCTTGCTGCGTAATCCGACGGATGTGCGCCATTGCTCACAGCACGCGGGAGCGAATGTCGATTTCGGAGACGAGGGTGCGGTGGACTGGGCATTTCTCGGCAATCTCAAGCAGCTTCGAGCGTTGCTCTTGGGTTAGCCGCCCCGCGAATTCGAGGTCGCTCTCGATGTGGTCAAGCATTCCTTCTTTGGTTTCGCAATCGGCGCAGTCGGCTGCGTGAATCTTACTGTGGCGCAGCCTAACGGTGACTGCTTCGAGCGGCCAGCTCTTGCGTCGCGCATACAGCGCAACCGTCATCGAAGTTCAAGCGCCCAAGGCAGCAAGTAGTAAGTCGTAGGGAGTTGGGCCCGTGTCGGCTCCGCCGGCAGCCACGGGCTCGTCTGCCGTTAAAGGATGTCGGCCCGCGAGAATCTCCTGCGCAAATCCTGCCGCGCTCCCGCGGACAACCACTTCATTTATGTCAGCCATCGTCAGCACTCCTGTGGGGAAAAGGATCTTTACCAATGATTCTTTACTACGGATGAGAATGTAACTCTATCGGCCCATACGCGGCTCCACTCATTTCTGGCTGACCGGCAAGGCGCGGTTCTTAAAAGAGCAAACGGCGCTGGGCGGATTGTCGGCAAGCCGTCACTCGTCGAGAGCCTCGGATTCCACTGCAGATTCGGTCCTAAACGCTAGACGACAAGACGGAGTGATCTGGCAGCGTGAACCAGATTCAGAGATTCAGACAAGTCGATTCCTGCTCATCGACAGGCCACTCCAGTATCAGCATCAAAATGTCAGTAATGTCAGTGTGGATCTCAGTCACGGAAAAAACTTCTTGACAACATATCTGCTACTGATATATCAGTGGCAGATATAAGTGATGCCTACTGCCAATCGCATCCCCGATGATCTGCAACACCTGCTTCCCCTGACTCCTGCGGTCTTTTTTATTCTTTTCGCGTTGGCTGACGGGGAGAAGCACGGCTACGCCATTATGCGGAGTGTCTCCCGAATTTCTGGCAACCAGTTCCGTATGGGCCCTGGCACGCTCTATACGACAATCCAGAGGCTACTGGATCTAGGCTTGATTGAAGAAACGGAGAGCGCCGGCGGTCAATCCGACCACGAAAACCGGAGGAGGTACTACAAGCTGACCCGCACGGGAAAGGCAATCCTCGGCGCCGACCTCAGCCGGATGGAATCTGTAGTGCACTTGGCACGTGACAAGAAGCTAGTGCCGAAGACATCGGAGTGACGTTATGACTAGCGCTGTTCGAGCGAGCTGTGGCCTCTACAAAATGCTGTTGTTCGCGTATCCAAGCGATTTTCGCCTGCGCTTCGGGAGCGAGATGGTGACCACGTTTTCTGATCTGATCTGCGGCGAGTGGGAACACAACGGTCCGCTGGGAGTCGCTCGAGTGTGGCGGTCCGTACTCGGGGAAGTGTTTTCTGCCGCTGTGCCACTTCACCTACAAAGCCCAATTGTGGTTACGACCTCGCTGGCGCTGCTTTCGTCGCTTGCCTTGTTCACCGCGGTATTTCACGCAATGACGCATGTGTGCGACGGCAAATAGTTAACTGGTTCAGCTGGTCAAAGAGGCTGTCCGTTTTTGCTTCGGGTAGGGCAGTGCTCGATTGAGAAATGAACATGAATCCTAGCTATTCAGAGAAAAAATGCAGGGCGCAATTTCGACCAGATCCGCTTTTTTCAGAGCGCCTATATTTCTGCTGTGCCAGAGCGAATTTGGAGATCAATTACAGCTCGCAATCTCATTCTGAGGAGAACAGCCATGAAAAAATCATACCTGTTTGTGGGCCTTCTGCTGGGCGCAATGCTTTCAGCGGTAGCCCTCAGCACGCCTAATGTCACTGGCAAGTGGTCGGGAACGTTGCAAATGGATGGAGAAAATGACGCCAAGCCTGCTTACTCCATTCTGAATCAAGACGGAAACAAATTGTCAGGAAGCGTCGGACCCAACGAGAGCGAGCAAGACTCGTTTGAAGGCGGGAAGGTGGATGGTGACAAACTAACGTTTGACGTTCCACAGGGGCCAAATAGTGAGGGCTCAATTCACGTTGAAATGCAGGTGAAAGGAGATCAGATGACAGGGCGTGCCACATGGAGCGGACCGCCACCGCATAGCGGGTCGGGGAAAGTCTCCCTGAAACGCGTGGTCGAAAAGTAAAAGCGCGGATTGCGACGCGGGAGGCTTTTGCTTCAACTGCTTCCATTGCACTTCTGCACTTCTATCATCCTGCAAGATTTGTCGAAGTCGGATTAGGACCAGCTCAGCACGTCAGTGGCAGATGACCCTAAGGAAGCGTTCGCCGTACTTGTACCGCTACTGTGAACCCGTCACGCCGCCGAACTCCTTGTAAGAGGGAAATACACCCGGTCCGCAGGGGGCGAAAATCGCCATTCGCTCACAACGCCAGAATCGGACCGGCCTCCTGGAGGATCGTCGGCAATCCGGAAGTAATCCTCGGAGACGATTTGTTCGGTGGCCAGATTGTAGCCTCCCCATTTATATCGCGTCGGGTTATCGGAACCTGATCAACTGTCCAGTAGCGAGAAGGGCCTTGCGAACCCGCCAGCGACAGGAATTTCATGTTACGATTACAAGTTCCAGAGCACTCAGGAGAGCGTGTGTGTCCGATCATATTTCGCGAAAAGAGCTGAAGCACGACAGAATCAAGGAAACCATCGAGCACGGCGCCGAAGCCGTGATCTCTCACGGACAATTCACACTCATAGTCGTGATTGTCGCCCTAGTTGCGGCCCTCGGCTATGGCGGCTGGCGATTTTACATCGATCGGCAAACCGTGGAAGCGAGCTCTGCATTCGATACCGGAATGAAGGCTTACCAGGGCCGCATCGGGCCGGCTCCCGATCCCAACGAACCCAATGAGCCGTTCTACGCCGATGAGCCCACTCGCGTGCAGGACGCGTTGCAAAAATTCAGCAAAGTTGCCGACAAATATCCGAGCACCAACCCCGGAAAACTGGCGCGCTACTACTCGGCGCTTTGTCTCGAGGATCTGGAGCGACACAATCAGGCGCTCGAAGAATTGAAGAAGATTAGCGGCATCAGCGATAAAGAACTCGCGGCGATGGCGCAGTATCAGATGGCCATCATTTACGCCCGCACTGGTAGGAGCGAGGAGGCCATAAAGACTTTCCGTGCTTTGGCCGATAAGAAGAGCGCACTTGTGCCTCGGCCACTGGTATTGCTGGAACTTGCGGGCCTCCTTCGCAATTCGAATCCTAAAGAGGCCGTTAGTATCTACCAGCAGATCAAAAAAGATTTCCCAGATACTCCCATTGCGGATCAAGCTGATCGCGGCCTGGATTCTCTTTCACCGAAATCCTGATCCGTTTCGCGGGTAAGCATTCGCGCGGATCAACCGGAATATGATGGAGCGGCCCATGGAACCAGTTCCCACTCCTGCTCCCTGGGCGATGCGCGCGGAGCAGTCCCGCGGCCGGCGCTTTCCCGAACATCCGCACCCATACCGCAGCGAATACGCACGCGACCGCGATCGCATCATCCATTCCCGCGCTTTTCGCCGCTTGGAAGCCAAGACACAGGTATTCACCACGCGCTATTCGGACCATTTCCGCAATCGCTTGACGCACACGCTGGAGGTGGCGCAGATCGCGCGGACCGTCGCCGCCGCGCTGGGGCTGAACACCGAGCTTGCCGAAGCGCTCGCCCTCGTCCACGACATCGGCCACCCGCCTTTTGGCCACGCTGGCGAGCGCAAGCTCGACGAATTGATGCGCGCGCGCGGCGGCTGCTTCAACCATAATTTGCACGCGCTCCGCATCGTCGAACAGTTCGAGCAGCGCTACCTCGAATACCCCGGGTTGAATCTCACGTTTGAAGTTCGCGAAGGCATCATCAAGCATTCGCGTGATTATTCCGCCACTGAGTTTCCGCAGCTCGGCGAATATCTTCTCGAGCTCCGCCCTCCGCTTGAAGCGCAGCTGATTGACTGGGTCGACGAAATTGCCTACAACACCGCGGATATCGACGACGCGCTGGAAGCCGAGTTGCTGGACGTGTCGCTCTTGCGCAAGGAAGTTTCGTTTTTTGGGGCAGTTTACGCCCAAGTCGATGCAGCGCACCGCGGCGCGCGCGAGAAGCTAATCTTCAACGAAGCCCTCAAGCGGGTTTTGGATGTGCTGGCCACTAATCTTATTGAGACTACGCGGGAGCGCGTTCTCGCCCTGGCCCCGTCATCCGTGGAAGAGATTCGCCGGGCGCCAAAACGCCTCGCCGGTTTCAGCGATCCCGCCGCGGCGCAAAATCGCGAACTCAAGCGCTTCCTGTTCGCCCACATTTACAATCATCCCGCGATCACCGAGGACCGCGATCGCTCCGTGAAATGCCTGGAACAACTATTTCTTTACTACCTGGGCCGGAATGGCTCGATGCCTGCTGCCTACGAAGAGCTCGCGCAAATGGAATCGCGCCATGTCATCGTTTGCGATTACATCGCCGGCATGACCGACCAATTCCTTCTTCGCCAGCATCACGAGCACTTCGGTGATTCGGGTCGCCAAAAATCGGTAGCGCCTCATCAATGAGGGGAGAAACCTTCTGCCAAACGTGAACGACATTCTGGAAGCGCTGGAGAAAATGTACGGACCGCAGCATGCCACGGGTCCCAGCGATCCTTATGAAATGCTGGTGTACTTGAATTGCGGTTATCCGGCCAGCGATACGGCGTGTTCGAAAGGATTTGAAGCGCTGAAGCGGGAAGTGGGGCTGACTCCCAAAGAAATCCTGGCGGCGGCGAAATCGAAGCTGGTAAAGCTGTTGCGGCTGGGCGGCATCGTCCCGGAGTTGCGCGCCGATCGATTGAAAGAGGTGGCCCGCAAAGTGAAGGCCGAGTTTGGGGGTGATCTGAAGTCCGCGCTGCAGAATTCGATGCGCCAGGAAAAAAAACAAACAGACAAGGGCATCCGCGGAGCAAAAAAAGTCCTCCAGCAGTTTCCCGTCATTGGCGAGCCTAGCGCTGAGAAAATTCTGCTGTTTTCGAAGTTGGCGGCAGTGGCGGCCGTGCCGTCCGCAAATGTCGAAGTGCCTGCCCGCTTGTGGTTCGGCAAAGCCGGAAAGAATTACGCCGCGGACTACCGCGCGGCGCGCGAAATCCTGAGCACCGGGCTGGCGCAAACGTTTGAAGCCCGGCAAAGGGCCTACTTGCTGCTGAAAAAACACGGGCAACAAACTTGCAAGCGCTCCCATCCGAAGTGCGAGCTTTGCCCACTGACAGGGCAGTGCGCCTACATTCAATTGCAGGCCGCTGACCGCCACGTGGTCTGAGTCCGAGTCGAGGTGAATGGATTGCCCCACTTTCCCGCTATCGAAAAGTGAGACAACCCTTGGGACTAGCGGAATTCAGTGATTCAAGGATGTTCCAACAGGGACGACTCTAGAAACGAATGAAGGGTCCGAACGCTAGGCGCACATTGTGATGCGTGCCGCCGGCGAAGTAGATTTCATCGCCCGCTTCAAGTCGGAGACCCACCGGGCCGATATGCCCTTCCAAGCCGCCGGCCGGATAGAGCGTTCCGCTCACGTTGTTCGATCGCAAGTTGTCGACGGAACTCGTAAACGTCCCGAAGGAAGCGGGCCGGGGATCGAGCCGGAAATTAACAAATCCGCCTTTTACGGTCAAGAAAGGGCGAATCGCACCATGACCGGCAACGATTTTCGGGCCGAAGAGCCCATGCAGAACTTTGATATTGCTGTTTGCCACCGTGACTGTGCAGCTCGGACTAAGGCACTGCTCGGTGAAGGCCTGTTTGAAGTCGTAGCTCATTTCCCCTTCCAGCATCACATGAGAAAAAACCTTGTATCCAACGCGTCCTCCCAGCCCCGCCATGTTGGTTTTGGTCTGCGATACACGGAAAAAATCGGCGTAGGCGCCAACCTGAAAATGGTCCTGCGCGGACGCCAACGGCACCAGCCAACCCGTGAGAAATAGTAATAGTGCGACACGCTTCATTCGTGTTCTCCTTGCACAGTGATAGTAAAAATTGCAAAAAAAGCAGGGGCTGGCGCCGGCTGGGGAAATGCTTCTGCTTCTTCCAATTAGATGGGCGCTCGCAACGGGGAGTTGCCAGGTTTATCAGTGCACCGTCAGGATCCCCGCGCCATGGTGAGAAACAGCGTCAGATAACGTTTCAGTTTCTGTGTGATCAAGAAACTTTCCTTCACGTGTTGGTGCCCGTGTTCGCCGAGCTTTGCCGCGATCTCCGGGTGCGAGAGCAGAAAACGAATTTGATACGCGGTGCCTTCCACGGAATGCGCCAGCATTCCCGTATGTTTGTGGATGATTTGGATGGGGATGCCGCCAACCGCCGAAGCTACCACCGGTTTTTTCTTCCACAACGCCTCGGAAACGGTTAGGCCGAAGCCTTCGCGCAGGCTTTTCTGGATGACGATGGTCGAAGCCCGCTGCAGGGCGTTGACTTCGAGTGGCGCCCAGGCAGGCAGCTCAATCACTCGAATGTCCGGATCGTTATCGGCTTCGCGCAGGACTTCCTTCAGCACGACCGCGCCCTCGGGATCGTCGGAGGCGCTGCCGCCCGCAAGGACCAGTTGGCAATCGAAATAGCGCTTCACGATGCGGTACGCGCGAATCACGCCGACAGGATCCTTTAGGCGATCGAACCGTGAAATTTGCGTGAGGACAGGCCGGAGAGGATCGATGCGGTAGCGAGCCAGTATCTGCGCGATGAAAACTGGATCAAGGTCACAGTTTTTTTCCGAGAGCGGGTCGATCGCCGGATAGAAAAGATACTGCGGGATCGGCAACTGCCGTGAGAATTCCGGGGAGGAAAACATGGCGCCGTCGTACCGCGAAACGAAAGCTTCCAGGAAGTCCCAAACTCCGCGGTGCGGGTGCGAGAGATCGATGTGGCAGCGCCAAACCCAGTGGTTTGAGCCGGCTTTGCGCGCATCGATCAGCGCTGCCGGTTGCGGGTCATGAATCACCATGAATTCGGCATCGAGAGGAAGAGCCGCGCGATTTCGTTCGTTATAGGCGAGAAAAATCTCAAAATCTTTCTGCTTCGCATGATAAGGCGCGCCGTGCAGCGCATTGTGAAAAGACTTCGTGACCTCAAAAAAGTCTTCGCCACCGGTCATCACCTCCCATTTGATATTGAGGTCCAGTTCCTCCGCCAGCGGCACCAGGCGCATCAGAATTTCAGCCACGCCGCCGCCTACGGCCGTGGAATTAACCATTTGGATGCTCCGCCCGCGCAGCGGTTTCGCGAGCGCGCGAAGTTCCTCGATCTCGCCGGCGCCCAGGAGTTCGGCATAGTCGTCCAGTGGGATGCGCGTGAGAGCCAGTGTCTCGCTCAAGCTTTTCTCCTTTCCCGGTCGATCAGCCGCAGCAGCTTGGCGCGCGAGCCGTCCAACGTGTTGGTGTAAATGTCAATGTGATTGACGCTCTCCCCGAGAGTCTGTAGCCCCAATCCATCAGACAGCCAGTGCGAAAAATCGTTCGTCCGGAGTTGCAGCCGCAGCCGTGAAGAGATGAAATGGAAGTAGAAACCAGCGTGGCTCAGATGTGCGATTCCGTCGCGAAACTCGTCCAGCGTTCGCGCGCTGCGCCCCAGGGGAGCAGTGACCTCCACACTCTCGCAGAAGTAGAAACGTTCCAGCGCCGACTGCGTGGAAAAATGGGAAAACGCCTCGCAAAAGTCACGCACCACGCGGCAGAGATCGCTGCGAAGCGCGGCGATGGAGACGTAGTCGCGAATGTCCAGCGCCGCCAATTGTTCCGCCAGGTCGTTCCGGTTGGTGTCCGCGAGCACCCATTGCGCGAAGTCGTTGGAAAATCCCTCGGTGAGAAAGTGATGGCTGCCAAGTGTTTGAAAGGTGTGATGAAAGATGGAAGCGTCGCTGCAATCCTCGAGTCCCTTCAACAAATCCGCGAGAGTGCCCGCCGATTGGTTACCGATTCGTGTGAGATAAGAAACGGTAACGAACTCGAACGGAGTTTCCGCCGTTTTCACGCGAAAGTTTCCTCCCTTCCTGAATATTCCGCGGAGCTCATCTCGCGCCGCACAGCAAAGACCGCACTCGAGTTGGCTCGCTCACGTTGCCTGTGGAGCCTCCACGCGCTCCGGCAAGTCCACGCGAATCTCCGTGAGATCGGAGAGAAGATTCGCCGCCCAGCGGTATACGTTGTGCTCTCGCACAGTATGCCGCATCCGCTGCATCCGGCGCGCCTGCTCCTCCTCCGGCATCTCCAGCGCCCGATGGATGGATTCCGCGAGCTGCGCGATATCGTACGGATTCACCAGCAGCGCATCCGAAAGTTCGTGCGCCGCGCCCGCAAACGTGCTAAGAATCAGCGCCCCGCGTTCGTCGTCGCGCGAAGCCACGTATTCCTTGGCCACCAGGTTCATTCCATCGTGCAGAGAGGTCACCATGCAGAAGGACGCCGCGCGATAGAAGCGGGAAATCTCCTCATGCGAATGGTGTTTCTTTCGAAACACGATCGGTTTCCATCGCGCGGTCTGAAACCGCGCATTGATGCGCTCCGCTTCAGCGCTCGCCTCATCGAGGAATTGCTTGTAGCGCTCAATATCCGTGCGGCTGGGCGCGCCGATTTGGACGAAAGTGAAGCGCTGCTGGTACGCGGGATTCAGTTCGAAAAATCGTTCCAGTGCGCGGAAACGCTCCAGGATTCCCTTAGTGTAGTCGACGCGATCGACGCCCACTCCGAGAAGCGAAGCCTCAACATACATCTCGGCGCAAAGGGCGGCGCGTTCTGCGCCCGCATTCTGCGTCTCGCCGCTCTCATGTAAATTTTCCGGAAACGCTACGCTGATGGGATAAGGCCGTACCCGTGTGATGTGTCCCTGACGGTTCACCGCGAAGCGGTCCCACTCCGTCAGGGCTTCCAGCGCACGGTCGACGGTTTCCAGAAAATTGTTACAGTGCGACTGAATGTGAAAGCCGATGAGATCGGCGCCAAGGAGACCGTCGACAAGTTCACGCTGCCACGGACAAATTCCAAAGACCTCAGCGTTCGGCCAGGGAATATGCCAGAAAATCGCAACCCGCGCATCGGGCCGGGCATCCTTGATCATTCGCGGCAGCAAAGCAAAATGATAGTCCTGTGCGAGAAGAATCGGCGATTCGACGCCCTCCATTTCCTGCAGGACGGCGTCGGCAAATCGGCGGTTGATTTTTTGATATTGGAGCCAATCCTCAGGACGAAAAACAGGACGCGTGTGCGCAACATGCGAGAGCGGCCACAACCCTTCGTTTGAAAAGCCCTCGTAGTAGCCCTTGTCTTCTTCGTCAGTTAGCCACACACGACGCAGCGTATAACTCGGATGATCGGGGGGCACGCGAAGGTGATCGAGTGCATCTACGACTTCGCGGTCGGCGTTTCCCGATCCGTTGGCAATCCACGTTCCGTTGCACGCCAGCAGTACGGGCTCAAGCGCGGTCACCACCCCGCTTGCCGGCACAATCATTTGGATCGCTCTATCCTTTCCGCTAAACACGTGCATGTACGGCTCGCGATTCGAAACCACGAACAATGGTTTTTCCTGCAGCTTGTTCCGCAGACTCACTCGCAACCGTTCCGCCGTCCAGATTGAAGCATTGGAATCCCGCAACCGTGCTTCTTCTTCAGCCACGGCCCGTGCCGTGTTCAGGTCCTTGGCCAGGTGCGTCACTTCGTGATTCAGTTGATCGAGGATTTCGCCCTTCGCAACAGCTGCTCCCGCACTGGCCTGGCCGGTGCGAAGCGTTCGCAGCCAATTGGCGGTGCGCGTCAACGGCCCCGTGAACGTCCACCGCACCAGGATCAGCGCCAGCCCGGTAATCAAAATGGTTTGCACTAACGCATTCAGCAGGGAATCGCGAAGCGTGCGGGACACCTGCCTGTCAATGTAACTCGTGTCGTGGAAGAGAGCCAGCGCCCCCACGACTCCGCCAGCGCGATGCAGCGGTAACGCATAGATGTGCACGGGAACTTCTTCTTCCAGATTCAGCGAAGGAGTTTGATCCGAACTCAGGAATTCGCCGACTCCGGCATCCTCCTGTGCAGCGCGACTCGCAGCCGTCGGCCGCAATCGGAAGACTGGCGCCAGCCCCGAGGTGATCGCCAGTAGCGCTCCTTTGTCGCTGTAGACCGCAACGCCCTTCAAGTGTTCGCGCTGCCCGAAGCGTTCGACGACTCGTTGCAAGCTCCGGTCCTGTGCGCGGTCCAGCAACGGCTCAATACTCTCCTGAAGACTTTCCCCAAGAATCTCCGCCCGGCGCGAAAGGTCATTGCGCAGAAGTTGTTTTTCCGTGCGTACCTGGTACGCCGCAAAAAATAAGGACACTGCGGCGACGCTCACGATCAGTGGGAGAACGATTTTCAGAGTCGTGCGCATCAAGACTCCTTAGGGTCCGAATAGAAAGAGACCGCACGGGGCTGGGAGCGCGCGGCAGTCGAGAAATAGAATTGTTCGCGTCCGGCCAGAAACAGGCCGGAACGAGTTGTCAGTATAAACTCATTCCTGAGCTTGGCGTCACCACGACTCGTACGGCAATTTTTTTGTCTCCGTTCGAACGGTATTCCACGGTCGCTTGCGCCCCGACGGCGAGCTTGCCTTCGACCTTGGTTTGGTCATCCACCAGGAATTGAACGGTATTCATCTCTTTGCCCTTGGCGATTTCAATAGCAAAGGCCGCGTCGTCGACCGACGCGATTTTCCCCGACAGTGACTGGCTATCGGGAGCAGGTTGTGGATCACCGGGTACCAGCCGGTCGGGAGCCGGCGAGGACCAGGCAGCGACAGTGAAACAAGCAAGGAACAGTGTGGCCAGGCAGAGTGCAGTCCTTAATCGCATTGAGTTTCCTCCAATTCGATTTAGACCGGGACTTTAGCTTGGGGCACGAACCAAGCCAAAACGGGATGGAAATCCACAAGATGCGCAAATCCTTGTGAAATCAGGGCTTTACCGTACAGTTCTGGCCAGGGCCGTTCAAGGTGAAGAGTACTAGTCCTATGAAATTTCTGCGCTGACTGCAGGAATGGCGAAAAAAGGTAAAGGTGGACGCGATTGACGCTTTGGCGGGTTCTAAGTACGATGCGGCTGCCCGGTTTGGGGTTTGCGGCAAAGAGTGCAGTTCAACAAGGAGAGACTGTGTATTGTTCCAAGTGTGGCGGTGCGATGGCGGATGGGGCGACCTTTTGCCCGGATTGCGGGCAGGCGTTTTCGGTTGCGGCCGTCGTGCCGCGCCCGCCGGCCATGAGTCCCCCGCTCGCAGTGTCGATTCCGGGAGGTGTGGCGGCCCTCCCAGCATACAGTTTGCCCTCTACCGTTCCGCGCGTGGAGTACGCAGGTTTCTGGCTGCGCCTTGTAGCCCTTGTGATTGACAATGTGATAATAGGGTTGAGCTTTTTCCTTGTGGTGATCCCACTGATTTTTCTCACGGGATTGCGAACATTCTTCGACAATTTCCATCCCGGCGAGGATCTGAACGAGGTCGGCATCTTCATGCTCATAGTATTCTTTTTTCTTGCGGCCACCGGCGCCCTCGTCTTGACTTGGCTGTACCACGCCCTGATGGAGTGCTCGGAGTGGCAGGCCACCCTTGGAAAAAAGGCCCTCGGCCTGGTTGTGACCGATATGTCCGGGCAGCGCGTCAGCTTCGGCCGCGCCACCGGAAGGCACTTTGGCAAAATAGTCACAAACATGGTCCCCGCCTTCATCGGATATATCCTGGCGGGATTCACCCAGAAAAAGCAGGCGCTACACGACATGCTGGCCGGCTGCCTGGTGCTTCGTCGAAACAACTGAAGGAAGAATCAGAGAATAGTAGCTGTGTGCCTGAGGTTTTCTAGGTCTTACTCGGCCAACGGTGCAAAGGGGAAGTCTGGAAAATTGACCCGCCGAGATCCTCACGGCCAGTTGAGCCACTGGGAATTCACCTTGCTTTTGCTGGCTTGGAAGCCGCTCACGATGGAAACCATCGCAAAGCCTGCAACTCTGACAAGCATTCTTCAACAGCGCTGCCCCCGATGCCGCATGGGCAGAATCTTTCACTATTCCATTTTTCGCGGATTGCCGAAAATGTGCGACCGCTGCAGCATTTGTGGTTTGAAGTTCGAGCGGGAACCGGGTTACTTTCTGGGCGCCATGTACTTTAGCTTTGCCTTGGGCGTACTCATCATGGCGCCAATCGCCGTTTTGCTTTGGTTTCTAACCGGTTGGTGGATTACGAAAGTCATAGCGATACGAATGGTTCGATTCAAATGTTTTCGGACCCGACAGCAGCTCTGGGCGCATTCTCTTTCACGAATGGCGGCCAAGTGGGCAGCCGGAACAACCTCAGAGGGCCCGGCTTCTGGAACTTTGACACTAGGTTCTCGAAGACATTCGTTTTGCCACGGACGGAATCACACAAACTGACGTTTCAATGGGATTCCTTCAATGCATTCAATCATACAAACTTTGCTGATCCAGCGGCCGACATCAATAGCCCGGCCACATTTGGACAGATCACTGCCCAAGCCAATGCCAACCGCGTGATGCAGTTTGCGTTACGTTATGATTTCTAGCCTGAAGCGGTTTCGTAGCTAGCGAAAAAGGGAGGCTGATTCTCAGCCTCCCTTTTTTCGTGCTTGTAATTTCGTCAATTTGGTTCAAGGCGTGCGTCCAAAATTATCGATCCGCGGTGCGGACCTACTTACAAGCGCCTCTAACTTCCGGAATCAGAGTGTGGGTCAAAAGTCACTGAAACTTCCAGTGCCGTTTCCGAGCTGCCGGATGAGAACTTCCATTGCATCACCGATTTCTGCGCGCTTTCCGCCAGAATGGGGTTGCCGCCAACCACTTCCGCGTCTCTCACCGTACCATCGGGTTTAATGAAGACTTTCAATTTTACGACTCCGCCGATGCCTTTACTTTTCAGGATGTACGGATACCCCACCGGTGCCTTCTTGAGCAGTTTGCGAATGTTATTGTCTTGCGCAATTCCCGGGGCTGCGCTGAAGAGCACAATCGCGCACAGGCAAAACGTTCCGAGGGAGTTCCTAAATGGATGCGAGCTGGCCATGTTTTTCCCTTGCGAACTCGGATGGTGCGAGGCTTGGAGTGGTAACACCCCCGGATCGCACAACTATATCTATACATACGCTGCAAGTGCTGGCCCAAAGTGGCGGCACACTGGCACTTATTTTCCATGCCAGCAACGGCTCCTCGTGTTGTTTTAATGCATTGATTCCAGGCAGCTTACTGGTAGCTCTTAAGCCGGCCTGCTTTCCACCTCCTGAGTTCAGTTCCCGGCTCAGCCGGCCTTCTCAGCACTTGGTTACAGATTGAGAATTAATCCCCCCTTGTGTCAGCATGCGGTTGAGACGCAGACCTGCAGGTCTCGCAATATTCAGCTTCGAGAAGCGACGAGGGCTGACTACTGGTCACCGCTTCTCTGCTGACCATCGCTCTGCACAGAATTGCCGCCAGAGCGCAGAGGATTCGCCCGTCCAGGAAGGGAGTCCAAGACCGGCAACCACGCGCGCCTACTTGCAGCAATGGGTACTAGACCGGACTGATGACGAACACGGTGCAAAAACGGGAAGGAACCTCCCGCACTTCCTTGACTTGGCGCTGTGCCGACTCAATAATGGTAAAGCATGAGCGTACGCGCCGGAGGCGCTGAAGACATGTTCCTTGACGTTAAGGAATTAGCCGTCCGCAAACTGCGCATCCGGAAGACTTATGCCCCGGGCAGCATCGATTTTCATTCGGCGGAGAT
>Ga0137412_10001491_pt1 | contig 18276 bp, 15 predicted proteins | sample CZODoug2_1_16fun_FD_122160 | JGI IMG/M metagenome (GOLD analysis project Ga0137412, IMG submission 122160) | Vadose zone soil fungal communities from Angelo Coast Range Reserve, California, USA - CZODoug2_1_16fungal (Hybrid Assembly) | ecosystem: Environmental > Terrestrial > Soil > Vadose zone...
TGGTGGTGATTGATCCGCGATTCACGCGGACCGCGTCGGTGGCCGACCTGTACGCGCCGATACGGCCGGTAACGGATATCGCGTTTCTCAGCGGCGTGATCCGCTATCTCCTGGAAAAGGACGCCATCCAGCACGACTATGTCCGGGCCTATACCAATGCCGGCCTGATCGTGAAGGAGGAATACGACTTCGTTGACGGGCTGTTCAGCGGCTACAACGAGGAGAGCCGCAGCTACGACAAATCGAGCTGGGATTACGAATTCGACGATGAGGGCTTTGCCAAGGTGGACGACACCTGGCAGCATCCGCGCTGCGTGATCAACCTGCTGCGCAAGCATGTCGAACGCTATACGCCGGAGATGGTGTCGCGAATCTGCGGCACGCCGCAGGACAAATATCTGCAGCTTTGCGAATTGTTCGCCACCACGGCCGCGCCGGACAAGGCGATGACCTCGCTGTTCGCGCTCGGCTGGACCCAGCATTCGGTCGGCTCGCAGAACATCCGCACCATGGCGATGGTTCAATTGCTGCTCGGCAATATCGGTGTGGCCGGCGGCGGCATGAATGCCTTGCGCGGTCACTCGAACATCCAGGGTCTGACCGATGTCGGGCTGCTGTCGAACCAGATGCCTGGCTATCTCGGCCTTCCGGTCGACCACGAAGAAACGTTCGACGACTACATGAAGACGCGGTTGTTCAAGCCGCTGCGCCCGGGCCAGATCAGCTATTATCAAAATACCCGCAAGTTTTTCGTCAGTTTCCAGAAGGCGCTCTACGGCGATGCCGCGCGGGAGGACAATGACTGGGCCTATGACTGGCTGCCGAAGCTCGACGTGCCGCTCTACGACATCATTCGCGCATTCGAGATGATGGCGAATGGCGAGATGAACGGCTACATCTGCCAGGGCTTCAATCCGCTGCAGGCGTTTCCGGATCGCGGCAAGATTCGCAAAGGACTGAGCAGGCTCAAATTCCTGGTCACGATGGACCCGCTGGATACCGAGACCTCGCGCTTCTGGGAGGATTTCGGTCCGCAGAATCCGGCCGACTCCGCCAGTATCCAGACCGAGGTCTTTCAACTGCCGACGACATGCTTTGCCGAAGAGAACGGCTCGCTGGTCAATTCGGCGCGCTGGCTGCAATGGCACTGGAAGGCGGCTGAGCCGCCGGGCGAAGCCAAGTCCGACATCTGGATCATGACCGGCATCTTCCATCGGATGCGCGAGCTCTATCGCAAGGAGGGCGGCGCGTTCCCCGATCCGATCCTGAACCTGACCTGGAATTACACCAATCCGACCGATCCCAATCCGGAAGAGTTGGCCAAGGACATGAACGGCCGCGCGCTCGTCGACCAGAAGGATGCGAGCGGCGCGGTGACGGTGCATGCCGGAAAGCTGCTCGATGGCTTTGCCCAGTTGAAGGATGACGGCACCACCGCGTGCGGCTGCTGGATATTCTCGGGCAGCTTTACCGAGAAGGGCAACCAGATGGCGCGGCGCGATGCGACCGATCCGCGCGAGCAGGGCATCGCGCCGAACTGGGCATGGGCATGGCCGGCCAACCGGCGCATTCTCTATAATCGCGCCAGCGCCGATCCGTCCGGCAAGGCCTGGAATCCGAACAAGCCGATCATCGAGTGGAACGGCAGCCAGTGGGTCGGTCTCGACGTTCCCGATTACACGCCGACCACCAAGCCATCGGACTCCGTCGGTCCTTTCATCATGAACGCCGAGGGCCTCGGGCGGCTGTTCGCCCGCGACCAGATGGTGGAGGGGCCGTTCCCCGAGCACTACGAACCGTTCGAGTCGCCGTCGGAAAATGCCCTGCATCCGAAGGTTCGGTCCAATCCGGCGGCGCGCGTGTTCGCCAACGACATGGCGGTGTTCGGCGAGAAGTCCGATTTTCCGTACGTGGCGACCACCTACCGGCTGACCGAGCATTTCCATTTCTGGACCAAGCACGCGCTGATCAACGCCATTCTGCAGCCCGAGGAGTTCATCGAGATCGGCGAGATCCTGGCCAAGGAAAAGGGCATCGAGCAGGGCGGTTGGGTGCGGGTGTCCTCGAAGCGAGGGTTTGTGGTGTGCAAGGCCTATGTCACCAAGCGCATTCGTCCCATGCAGGTGGATGGCAATGCGACGCATGTGATCGGCGTGCCCCTGCATTGGGGGTTCACCGGCCAGGCGCGGAAGGGATACGGCGCCAATACGCTGACGCCCTCGGTCGGTGATGCCAATACACAGACGCCCGAGTTCAAGGCGTTCCTGGTCAATGTCGAGAAGACAACCGCCCCTGTGGCCTGAAGGAACATCGAATGGCGGACCTCCAATCGCAGGACTACATACGGCGCTCGGCCTCGACGCTGACGCCGCCGGCCATCCGCAATCACGAACAGGAAGTCGCGAAGCTGATCGATGTCAGCCGCTGCATCGGCTGCAAGGCGTGCCAGTCCGCCTGCATGGAGTGGAATAATTTGCGGCCCGAGATCGGCCATTTCGAGGGCTCCTACGACAATCCGATGGATCTGGGCCCGAGCGTGTGGACGCTGATGCGCTTCACCGAATGGGAGGACGAAAAGGGCAATCTGGAATGGCTGATTCGCAAGGATGGCTGCATGCATTGCGAGGACCCGGGTTGCCTGAAGGCGTGTCCGGCGCCCGGCGCGATCGTGCAATATGCCAATGGCATCGTCGATTTCGTCAGCGACAATTGCATCGGCTGCGGCTACTGCGTGAAGGGCTGCCCGTTCGATATCCCCCGCGTCGATCCGGTGGATCATAAATCCTACAAATGCACCTTGTGCTCCGACCGCGTCGGCGTTGGCCTGGAGCCGGCCTGCGTCAAGGCCTGCCCGACCGGCGCGATCATGTTCGGCTCCAAGGCCGACATGACCGACTGGGCGGGAGAGCGGATCAAAGATCTCAAGTCGCGCGGCTTCGAGAACGCCGGGCTGTACGATCCGCCGGGCGTGAGCGGCACGCATGTGATGTATGTGCTGCATCATGCGGATAAGCCGTCGATCTATGCGGGCCTGCCCGACAAGCCGCATATCAGCGCGCTGGTCGAGCTCTGGAAGGGCATCATCAAGCCGGTGGCGCTAGCGGGCCTGGCATTCACAGCGCTTGCCGGCTTCGTCCACTGGATCACGGCCGGGCCGAACGAGGTGCAGCCCGAGGACGAAGCCGAAGCGCAGCGCTTGTTGCGTCCGGCGAAAGCCCCGCGACCTTCAGCGAAGGGACAGCGATGACATATCCCAGCGGGACCATCGTCCGTTATTCCGCGGCGAGCCGGATCAACCACTGGATCACCGGCGGCTGCTTCGTGCTCCTGACGTTGTCCGGACTGTCAATGTTTCATCCGCTGCTGGCGTTCCTGGCGGAATTGTTCGGCGGCGGCCAATGGACACGCGCGGTTCATCCCTGGATCGGCGTGGTGCTGCTGATCAGTTACTCCGGCCTCATCATTCAGTTCTGGCGCGACGAGATGTGGACGCGTGACGATCTTGCCTGGATGGGCGCGATTAACCGCGTCCTCGTCAATGAGGAAGAGGGCGTTCCGGAAGTCGCGCGCTTCAATGCCGGCCAGAAGTTCGTGTTCTGGGCCATGGCGCTGCTGGTGCCGGTGCTGTTCTGCAGCGGCCTCGTGATCTGGGAAGTGTATTTTTCATCCTACACGACCATCGAACAACAGCGGGTCGCGGTCTTGATCCATAGCCTGGGGGCGATCGGCGCGATCATCGTGTGGATCATCCATGTCTATGCGGGTCTGTGGATCAGGGGCTCGATGCGGGCCATGCTGCATGGCTATGTGACGCCGGGCTGGGCCTATCGGCATCATCGAAAATGGTTTCGGCGCCTGGTCGAAACCGGCTCGCGCGGCCCGGTGCCGAACGCGGGCGCGGCGTCCGCGAGGAATACTCTGTGAGACAGGGCGGGGCAGCGCCAACGGGAAAATGGACCGGCAGCGCGCTCGGCGGCGTCAAGGCGCCCGACGCGCTGATCCTGCCGGATCCAGGCAGGCGCTTTTCGGACACCGCGGCGCGGCTGGAGGCCTTGGCCGCCGGACATCCGATGGAAGACTGGCTGCGCTTCATGTCGAAGCTCGCGCACGCCCAGCATGGCGCGGCCTGCGAAGGCGCGCCTGTTACCGAACCGGACCTGTCGGCGGTCGCGCAGGCGGTCGATGCCCGCATGCCGCCGTTGGCCGCGGATGGGCACAGGCGCGATCCGCTCTGGCGCGAAGGGCTGGCGCGATTGCTCGATCGCTTCGACGACGGCGCGTCGCCGCCGCAGGCGCGGGCGATCATCGCCCAATTGCGTGCCCGCGACGCCGGCGTGCTCGAAAACCTAGCCGATGCCTTTCTCCATGGCAGTGTCGACGCCACCGATGCCGGCGCTGTGCTGTATGTCGCGGCGGCGCTGCAAGTGTATTTCACCCGCATGGTCGCGGCGTTGCCCGTGGCCGAGTTGCGACTGCTGCCGCAGCGCGGGCTGTGTCCGTGCTGCGGATCGACACCGGTCGCGGGTCTGGTGACTGGCGCCGGGCAAAACCCCGGCGCGCGCTATCTTTATTGCTCGCTGTGCTCGACCGCATGGAATCATGTCCGGGCCGTCTGCATCACCTGCGGGGAGTCGCGCGCGATCTCGCTCGAGGGGATCGAAGGCGACGCCGGCATCGTCAAGGCGGAAACCTGCGGCGACTGCCGCACCTACGCGAAGATGATCTATCAGGCGCAGGACATGAAAGCCGACCCCGTCGCCGACGATCTTGCGTCGCTCGGTCTCGACGTCCTGGTCGCCGAAGCCGGCTGGTCGCGCCATGCGCCGAATCCGTTGCTGTTGATCGGCTAGGCCGGCCGCTGGAGAACGTCGTCCAATGTCCACATCTTCCCTTCGCCTGACCGACCTCGCCCATGGCGGCGGTTGCGGCTGCAAGCTGGCTCCGTCGGTGTTGCAGCAGCTTCTCGCCAACCAGCCCGCCGCGATGCCTTATGCGCAGCTCCTGGTCGGGACCGAGACCGGTGACGACGCCGCGGTCTGGCAGATCGACGACAAGACATGCGTCATCGCCACCACCGACTTCTTCATGCCCGTGGTAGACGACCCGCGCGATTTCGGCCGGATCGCCGCGGCCAATGCGCTGTCGGACGTCTACGCCATGGGCGGCAAGCCGATCATGGCGCTTGCCATCCTCGGAATGCCGCTCGGCAAGTTGCCGGTCGAGACGGTGCGCCTGATCCTGGAAGGCGGCGCCTCGATCTGCGCCGCGGCCGGCATTCCCGTGGCCGGGGGCCATTCGATCGATTCCGTCGAGCCGATCTACGGCCTCGCCGTGATCGGGCTGTGTAGCCCGGAAAATGTCCGGCGCAATTCGGGCGCGCAGCCGGGCGATGCGCTGATCCTGACCAAAGGCATCGGCATCGGCGTCTATTCGGCCGCGTTCAAGAAGCGCGCGCTGTCCGACGGCGCCTATGCCGAGATGATCGCGTCGACGACCCTGCTGAATCGGGTCGGCCATGTCCTGGCGCAGGATGGCGACGTGCACGGCATCACCGATGTGACCGGTTTCGGCCTGCTCGGTCATGGCCTCGAACTGGCGCGCGGCGGCGGCGTGCGTCTGACCATCGAGCAGCGGCGCGTTCCGTTTCTGGCGCAGGCCGAAACGCTCGCGGAATCGGGTTTCATCACCGGCGCGTCGGGACGAAATTGGGACAGTTACGGCGATGGGGTCATTCTCCCGCGGGGATTGCCGGCGTGGCGTCGCGCCTTGCTCACGGACCCACAAACCTCGGGCGGCCTGCTCGTTGCCTGCAAGGCGGAACGCGCCGAGTCCATCCGCAGCATGATCGAGGAGGCCGGCTATCCGCGCGCCAGCATCATCGGTACGGTCAGCGACGGTGAGCCGGTGGTGGAGATCGTTTAGAACTTGATGATTGAATTCAGCCGGTCAGCAGGCTCGGTGCACCTCTCCCATCGAAGTCGGATTCATCCGACTTCGACAATCAAAATATCCAACTCGGGTAAACCCGAGTTGGGTGGGGAGAGGTCGATTTGCGCAGCAAATCGGGTGAGGGGGCTCGGGACTATCGAGGGACCGTAACCCCTCACCCCAACCCTCTCCCAAGGGAGAGGGAGCGCAGCTCCGTCGTCGCGGAAATTCGATCTAATCTCGTACGACTCTAGAACTTGAGCCCCGCGTCGATCGGCTCGATTTTCATGCGCAGTCCCTGCGCGTTGAAAAGCTCTCCATGGCTGAAGATCGAGCGGTCCTTTTCGAGATGTCGGGTCAGGGTGGCGAGACGCTGCCTGGCGGTCGCGTCATCGATCAGTCCGCCCCTGTCGCCTCTAAAGAACGCGGCGCCGTTCCAGGGCACATTGGCGCGCGACAGCAGATCGACCATGTCGGCCCAGCGGGTCTCATTGCCGATCGCATGCAGATAGGAGGAGGAGAGCAGTGCAATCGAGGTCTCGCCGATCTCGACCAGCACGATCAGCATCGTGAACGCGCCGACCTTCGCGAATGTCTCGACCAGCCAGTCATCGAAATCGGTGGTGCATGAAGCTGCCATCACAACGCGCCTGCTTACAAAATTTGGCGGAAGAGAGCGGGAGTCGAACCCACCAGAGACAGGCTCGCTGCCTCACTCGGATTTGAAGTCCGAACGCCCCACCAGGGACGATTCTCTTCCATTGTTATCATCCGACGAATGCACCAGGCGTCCGAACAAGTCCAGACGATGGGGGTTGACCCGGCGCAGATCGTCCCGCTTCAGCGTGATGCCATGGCGGTCGAAGAACTCGAGAATCTGGATGGCGACCTTGCGGCCGTTCTCGACCCGGTCGCGAAACTGAGCGGCGGTGAAGATGCCGCCTTCGCTGTGAGCCGCGACATCGGCCACGATGGTCACCATCTCCTGCACCGTCGCGCGCAGGAAGAAATGATCGTGCGCCACTTCGTCGGCCCATCCCAGGCGCCCGGCGAGCTTCAGAAGCCGCCGGATATCGCCCTCCGACGATGAAGTCATCTTCGCGATGTCGCGGACGCGGGGCGGACGAAAACGGGCCTCACCCCCAAGCAGCGGCGCAATCGAATTCCAGGCGGCCTCGTCTTTCGGCGTCAGCCGCACGCTATGGGTCGCCAGGCGCACGAAGGCGCCGTCGAGAACGATCTGGCCATCCGCCGCGATCCTTTGCAGCGCAACGACAAATGCCGCCGACGGCAACCGCGGCTCCATCAGCAGCCGCAGTTTCTCCCGGCCGATCCCCTGCAGATCGGGATTTTCGGCGTGATAGGCGGCGAGTTGTTCGACCAGCATCGATGTGAATGCCTGCCAACGATCCGGCGCGATGGCGATCCGCGATGGTCCTGCCTCGAGCAGGACGAGCCGGAGCGTATCGGCGATCCGCCTGGTCTCGGGCGCGGACAGCGCGCGGTCGCGCGCAAAGATCGCTAAATCCGATGCAAAGGGCGGCGTCGCCAGCACGGCTCCAAAAGCGGCCTGCGGATCGGCGATGGCCTGGGCGGCGCGCTGCGCCCGGCGTTCCCAAGTGCGTCGTTTGCGCGATGGCGGACGCAAATCGATGAAGCTGCCGCCGCCCATGGTGCGTTGCGCCGACGGGTCTCGGATCACGAAGCGATCCGCAATCGCCGCGGCGATCGGCCGATCGAGCACGAGCTGAACATCGGCGGTCTCGCCCGGCGCGATCGGTCCCTCGCCAAGCAGCACGATGTGCGCGCCGACCTCAGTCGAGGCATGGTGGAGCCGCGCCGGAAACCATTGCTTCACGGGCCGGCTCTCGCTCGGCAGCAGACGCAAGCGGGCGTCGATCCGGTCGGTCGGCGCATGCAATTCGGGATCGATCACCATGTCGCCGCGATGAATGCTTTCCTTCGTGATGCGCTCGCCGAGCAGATTGAGCGCACAGCGATCGCCCGCTTGTCCTTTATCCGCCGGCTTGTTCTGGACATGCAGCGACCGGACCCGCGCGGACACGCCGGACGGGCTGATCAGGACACGATCGTCGATATGAACCGAGCCGGCCAGAACGGTGCCGGTGACGACGACGCCGACGCCCGTCAGCGTGAACACGCGATCGACGGCCAGGCGAAAACGGGCGTCAGTGGCGCGATCGCCGATTTCATCCGCTGCTGCCTCCAGGTGCATGCGCAATGCACCGATCCCCCGACCCGTGAGGGCCGAGACCGGCAGAATCTCCGCGTCCTCAAGCCTCGTTCCGGCGGTCGCGCGTTTGATCTGGGCGAGCACATCGGCCACGCGCCCGGGCGAGGCGATGTCGGTCTTGGTCAGCGCGATGAGGCCGCGTTTGATGCCGAGCAGATCGATGATCGCGAGGTGCTCCAGCGTTTGCGGCATGATGCCGTCATCGGCTGCGACCACCAGCAGCGCAAAATCTATTCCGCTCGCGCCGGCCACCATGGTGTGGACGAAACGCTCGTGACCGGGAACGTCGATGAAACCGATCGTCTTGTTATCTGCGACAGGCAAATAGGCAAAACCGAGATCGATAGTGATGCCGCGCGCCTTCTCTTCCTTCAGCCGGTCGCCGTCGACACCGGTCAAGGCCTTGATCAGCGCGGTCTTGCCGTGGTCGATATGGCCGGCGGTGCCGATGATCATCGGGCGCGTCCGTATCGCGACTTATCCAGCAAGCGCATCGGCATTCAACTCGGAAACAACGGTGACAAATTCCTGCTCGTCCGCCAGGCAGCGCAGATCGAGCGTCAATCCGCCATCGGCGATCCGTCCGATCACGGGCCGTCGCAGCCCGCGCAAAGCCGTGGCCAGCCGATCCAACGCACCGCCGCCATTCTCCGCGCGGATCATGAGGCCCGCGCTTGCCAGCGTATCGAGCGGCAGCGCGCCGGACCCGATCTGACTTTCGCATTCGCAAGTCTCGACGGTGAAGGATGGGCCAAGCGATTTTGCCACCAATGGTCGCAGGCGATTGGCCTGAATCCCGATCTCGTTCCGGGATCGCGCGAGCGCGCGCAAGGTCGGTAGATGGTTCACGAGACGGTCGGGATCGCGATACAGTTTGAGCGTGGCCTCGATCGCCGCGAGCCGGATCTTGTCGACGCGCAGCGCGCGCTTCATCGGGTTGCGATTGACTTGCGCGATCAGCTCACTGTTGCCGACGATGAAACCGGCCTGCGGTCCCCCCAGCAGCTTGTCGCCGGAGAACGTTATCAGTCCCGCGCCCTGGGCGACGGCGTCCCCTACGGTCGGCTCTTTCTGCATGCCGAAACGCGAAAGGTCGATCAACGTGCCGGAGCCGAGGTCGTTGAGCAAAGGCACGCGGGCCTCCGTAGCGATGGAAGCGAGTTCGTCGGCGCCGACTTCGGCCGTGAAGCCCAAAATGCGATAGTTGGATGTATGAACCTTGAGGATGACAGCGGTCTGTGCGCCGAGCGCCGCGCGATAATCTTTGGCGTGGGTTCGATTGGTGGTGCCGACCTCGACCATCTTCGTGCCGGCCCGCGCCATGATATCAGGCATCCGGAAGGCGCCGCCGATTTCGATCAGTTCACCGCGCGACACGATGGTCTCGCGGTCCTGCGCCAGCGTGTTGAGGCAAAGCAGAACCGCGGCGGCATTGTTGTTGACGATGGTCGCGTCCTGCGCGCCGGTGAGTTCGCACAGCAGCGTTCGCACGTGATCGTCGCGCTCGCCGCGCTTCCCGGTTGACAGATCGAACTCGAGCGCCACCGCATCGCGCATCGCTGATGTCGCGGCCTCGATGGCGCTCTCAGCCAGCACCGCGCGGCCGAGATTGGTATGCAGAACCGTTCCCGTCAGGTTGAACAGCGGACGCAGGCCGGACCGCTCGCGTTCGTCGAGACGCACCGAGGCTTGCCGTGCGAGCCCCTCGGCATCGGGAGCCGCGGCGGCACCCGCCTTCATCGCTTCCCGGGCCTGGTCGATCGTCTCGCGAACGGCTTCGGTCGAGGCCATGCGCCCAAAGCGCTGCACGAGCTCGGCTGCAATGGTTGTGTTCAAAATCGCGGTGACAGACGGAAGCGCGCGCAGGCGCGAGGACGGCTCGTCCGAGGCGGTCATGGCTTGCGGCTCCGGATCATGAAAATCAGCCCGGCATGTCGCCGGTTCATGGTTTCATGGAGCTGGCGTCGAGACGGTCTCCTGGCGGACATATCTCCTCATGGGTCGGCCGTGAATGCCCTCAGGGATGAATATAGCAGCCTCACCCAAATGCGTCCCGCCGGATGCGAGGCGATCCGGCGAAGTCTGTTTATTTGTTATAAATATGATGTAATATCAATGTGATAGATACAAGTCATGAACGCGCAGATTAATGGCTGCCCTGGCTGGCGATGACCCTCAGACGCTGAGCCTGGGCGCACTCGTCCTCGATCTTGAAATAGCGGGCCACCGCTTCGGTGCCGACGTCGAGCGGATGGCGTTCGCCGGGCTGCCGATCTGCCAGGATCCGCAGCTTGTCGGCGGCGCCGTTGAACTGGGATTGATTGTTGATGATGATGGTCGCGCCCGCCTCGGTGGCCAGAGAGGCAAGCCGGCGCTCCGACGCCAGGTATTGATCGAAATGCGCCACGTCGTTGGGGAAGTTGAATTCCGTTCCTCCAGAATAGACCACCGTCAGCGGCTTGCCCTGATCGTGAACCTGGAAAATGCCGGAAATGGTCCCAGGCGTATGTCCGGGCGTCAGATAGAGCGTGATCGTGCGGTCGCCCAGCGTGACCTTCATCCCGTCGGTGGCGACGATGTCCCGTTTCGGCTTGCCGGTCGGGTAGCCATAAACAGAACCTTCGATCAGGTCCCAATCCCCCGTCACGATGCGCGCGCCGTAGCGCGACTGGAAGAGATAGGCCCCGCCGGATTCACCGCGGTGGCCGTGAGAAACGATCACGTATTTGACCTTGGCCGGGTCCAGACCGAGCTTCGTCATGCCGCCGACCAGCACATCCTCCGCATCATAGACATTCGCCGTGTCGTAGAGAATGTAGCCGTCACTCGACGTCAGCAGCCACGCGGAAACCCCTTCGGTCCCCAGCCAATAGGCATCGTCGAAGGCTTTCTTCGGCTGCATGTAAGTCGCCTTGCGATTTGGTTCCTCGCGCGGGGCAGGGGCGTCGGGCGAGGGCGCGCCGCGCTGGGGCGCGACACAGATGGCGGTCACAAGGCCATAGAAGTCGGGCGTGTTATCGCGTCCGCCGGCGGCATTTTTACCGGCCGCCAGATGGCCTTCGATCGTGTCCGGCACGGATGGCGGTGATTGGGCGTCAGCAGAGTGCACCAGCGTCACAAGGGCCAACAGGCAAACGGTGTTGAGGCAAACGGCTTTGCGCATCGACGGCGGCATGGTACCCCCCATTTTCGTTTCTTGGTTTGGTTGGTGGCGAGCCTAGCCCAGTTTGCAACGCCGATCTACATCTGGAGCGCACCGCGGCGCCAGGCGCTCATTCCGCTTTCCTCAACCGGTCGGCCATTCGCTCGGCGATGGCTACGGTTGTCAGGTGGGTGTTGGCGCGTGGGACTTCCGGCATGATGGACGCGTCGATGACCCGCAAGCCCGTGCATCCGATCACCCGGCATTCGGGATCGACGACCGAGCGCGTATCGTCGGGCGCACCCATGCGGCAGGTGCCGCTGGCGTGCTGCGCGTCGCTGCACTCGGCGAACAGCCATTCGTCCAACTCCGCGTCGCTGAGCGGTTCGTCCATGGAGCGTCCGGTTGCGCCATACTCGACCCGGTGGGCGATGTCGGTAACCCCTCGCTGCAGGCATATTTCCCGCAGCCGGCGGACGCCGTCGCGCATGCGAACGAGATCGCTGCGGTCGGACAGCATGCGCTCCTCCACGGCCGGATCGACTTCGGGGTCGGTGGTGGTGATGCGGACATGGCCCTGGCTGAATGCCTGATACACGGATACGGCGATGCGTCCGAGAGCCGCGTCGGGCACGGCCTGCGTGAAGCGATTGAGGTTGCCGGCGATCATGATCATGTCGTTTTCGCCGGCGCCCTCCAGCCCGGAACTGTAGCGCAGGCAGCAATTGGTGTGCCGGTGCATCAGCGTGCTGACCTGGCTGTTCTCGCGCAGGTGCAGCAACGCGGCCATGAGCGGATGATCGAGCAGGTTCTCGCCCACCGGGAGATCCGCGCGGACCGGGATGGTGAGCTTCTCCAGCAAGGCCGCGGGCCCGATGCCGGAGCGTTGCAGGATGGCCGGGGAGTGGATGGCGCCGGCGCAAAGGATCACTTCGCCCTTCGCCCGGGGTATGTATGACTTGCCACCGAGGCGGACCCGGACTCCGCTGGCGTGGAGCCGGTTGCCTTCGAATTCGATCGCTTCGACCAAAGCATGGCCGACGATTTTGAGGTTGTCGCGGCCGCGGGTCGGCTCCAGATAGCCGTCATTGGTGGAGACGCGCCGTCCGGCCTCGCTGTTGATGGCGTAGGGTGAAACACCGGTCCCGGTCGGCGCATTGTGGTCCTCACACCAGCCATAGCCGAGGGCGAGGGCGGATTGGCGCAGCGCCCGGTCCACATTTCCCCAATCCGGCAGCGCTGCGCGATAGACCGGGATCGGGCCGCGATCGCCGTGATACGGCGCGTCCGGAAAGTTCTTGTCGGTCTCCAGCTTGCGGAAATAGGGCAGCATCTCGTCCCATCCCCAGCCGGTGCAGCCCGCGGCCTCCCAGCGGTCGAGGTCGTCGGGCATGGCGCGGATGGCGATCTGGCCGTTGATCGTGGAACTGCCGCCCATGGCGCGACCGCGCCACAGCAAGAGCGGCTGCTGCCGCTCGGTTCGCCGTGCCATGAGCCTGGGCCAGCGGAAGTCGTCATCGCCGATGGCGCGCATCGGGTTCGGGATCCGGATGTGCTCCGGCGTGTCGGCGGTGCGGAGGTCCTGGCCGGCCTCGAGCAGAAGCACGCGATGCGAAGGGTCCTCGCTCAGGCGCGCGGCCAGCGTCGCACCGGCCGAGCCGGCGCCGATGATGATGGTGTCGTAGTCTTGTTCAATCATGCGGGGGCACTTTCACCGCCTGCGAGGATGGCCTTCAGGCGTTTTTCTTTTGCCGCGTGCTTGCGATCAGGACAAGCAGGAACGAGGCCGCGGTCATCAGCGTGCTGATCGCGGCGATGGTCGGGTCGATCTCGTCGCGCAGCGCGGTGAACATCCGTTTGGTCAGCGGCTGATACTGGCCGCCGGAAATGAACAGGCCGACCACGGTCTCGTCCATCGCCGAGATGAAGGCGAAGATGCTTCCCGTCACCACGCTGGCCTTGATCTGCGGCAGCGTCACGACGAAAAAGCTGCGCAGGCGGCCCATGCCGAGACTGCGCGCCACCATCTCCTGCGTGGCATCGAAGCTCTGTAACCCGGCAATGACGGAGGTGACGACATAGGGCAGAGCGAGCATGACATTGGCCAGCACCAGCCCCGATAGGGTCGCGATCAATCCGATCCTGGCATAGACGAAGAAAATCCCGACCGCGGTGATGATGATCGGCACCACCAGCGGCAGCATCAGCGTCAAATGGATCATTCGCATGATGCGCAGCTTCGACTGGCTGATCGCGTAGGCGGAGGCGATGCCGAGCGGCGTCGCAATCAGGACGGTGAGCAACGCGACTGTAAGCGTCACGCGGGTCGCCTGCATCCAGGCCGCATTGCCGAGATATTCCTGATACCAGCGCAGCGACAGCGACGGCGGCGGGAAGGTCAGGAAGCGCGCGCTCGAAAACGACATCGGCACGATGACCAGCACCGGCAGGATCAGATAGAGCAGCACCAGCGAGCAGAACAGCAGGAGCGCGATGCGGCTAGAGCCTTTTCCGTTCCGATTGAATCGGAACGGGGCTCTAGCTCCTTGTTTTGACGCGTTTTCTTTGCGCGAACCGGTGTCCATTTCGCTGGAAAACGCTCTGGATTGGAGAACCCCGCCACGAGCGGGGTTTTCATTGACGGATTATTTGGCCGAGATGGCTGCCGGCGGATTAAGATACCGCCTAAAATACCACGCCGATGCGCAGGCCGCGCTTCCACACGGCCCTGCAGCGCTTTCGCGTCGTCCCGTACAGCACCTCGAAGCGTTCGGGAACAGCGACGAACTTCTCCAGCTGAAGGCATGCGCCGCCCGGGGAGTAGTCGACCAGCAAGCATTCAACGACGGAGGCTTTCGGCCCTGACCCCAGGAATATCTTGGCGGTCTTGGAGATCCTGCCCTCGGGACGCATACGTGCAAACAAACGCGTTTCATTCATGACCAGTTACTCTATGGCGGTGATGCCCGGCGGAGCCGGCGATTTCTTCGTACCCGCAACGGCTTCATTTTTGCGTGCTCTCGCCTTCATGCGGGTTTATTTTGTCAATCAAATTTGATCGTTCAGCCCTGCGCTGAATTTTCCCTTAAAATTTCGTATGCGTAGTTTTACGGGGCCGCGAACGAACGCCGCCTGGGGCTCGGTTCGCGTGTAGAAACGTTTCAGAGGCCCGATACTGCAAGCTGCAACGCGAGGTTAAGGATATGGACATGCCCGTTGGCCACGATCGAAATGCCGACCAGATCGCCTATTGGAACGGTCCGGGCGGCCAGCGCTGGTCGGACCGGCAGGCCGCGCAGGACATCCTGCTTGCGCCGGTCTCACGGCTCCTGATCGAGCGCGCCAAGGCGAAGCCGGGCGAACGGATCTTCGATGTCGGCTGCGGCTGCGGGGCGACCTCCGCGGCGCTGGCGCGTGAGGTCGGTCCATCCGGTTTTGTGCTGGGCGTCGACATCTCCGCGCCGATGCTGACTTTGGCTGGGCAGCTCAAGCAGGAGGGCCTGCCGCTCGATTTCGCGCTGGCGGATGCGACCGTCTATCCGTTCGATCCGGCAAGCTTCGATCTCCTGGTGTCGCGCTTCGGCGTGATGTTCTTCGCCGAGCCCGCGGTCTCCTTTGCCCATATGCGGCGGGCGTTGCGGCCGTCGGGGCGTGTCGTGTTCGCCTGCTGGCGCGAGCCGCGCGACAATCCGTGGATGATGGCGTCGCTGCAGGAAGTCTACAGGCACGTCCCCAAATTGCCGCCGCAGGCCCCCGACGATCCCGGCCCGTTTGCCTTTGCCTCGGAGGAGCGCGTCAACCGCATCCTGATCGAGGCCGGATACAAGGACGTCGCGATGGAGCGCTGCGACCTATCGCTCGATATCGCGGTCGGGGGTGGATTGGAGGCTGCGGTCCGCTCCGCGCTCGAGATCGGGCCGTCGAGCCGCGCGTTGGAAGGCCAGCCGCCGGAGGTGCGGGACGCCGCCAGGCAATCCATCCGGGCGATGCTCGCGCCCCTGGTGCGGGGCGAGAGCGTGCCGTTGCCGGGCTCGATCTGGATCGTGACCGCGCGCGCATCGTAGCCTCACGCGCTTCGTGCGCACCTCGGGCATTCAGCGGCGACCTCGGCCGTCAATTCGTTGCGCTCGGATATTGCGTCGTGCGGACGCTTTCGTTCAGTAGGCCGAACAGCCGGCGGGTGGCGAATTCATGACCCTCCGGCGTGAAATGAGCACCAAATTGGCTGCTGTAGGCGGGAGCACCGTCCAGGGTCACGAATGGAATCTGTTCGGTCTTGAGCCGCGCGATCAGGCGGCCATCGCTGGATTGCAGCGCCACCAGCAGCCGCGCGTCATGGGCGCGGACATAGTCATGGATTTTGCCGACGAGACGCTCGGTCGGATCGAGCACATGAACTTCGGGAGAAGAGATTTCGACATAGGCCAGCGCCGCCCCGCGCACGAGCCACAGATGGCGCGCGAGCCAGCTCTCCTTGATGAGGGGCTGAAGCGATTTGGCGACGGGCTGGCCCTTCAGGGCGAGCGTCCCATCCGGTTCGGTGTCGAAATAGGGCTTGCGGTAGCGGCCGTAACGCAGGTTGGAGACATTGTCCAACCGGTCATTGTCCGTGCAGAAGACCATCACGACGGCCTGCGGACGGACGCTGTCCCAAATTCGTTGCAGCCAGAGATATTCCTGGTCGGTTCCGTAGCCGGACACGCCGGCGTTCACGATCTGAAACTGCGGGAGCCGGTCGCGCAGCAGATCGGTGAAGCGTTCGCCGGCTTCGGCATCGACGCCCCAGACGAAGGAGTCGCCTATGAACAGCATGACCGGCCGTCCATCGGGCTCGAATTCGACGTCGCGAAAGCCGAGGCTGTTGTGCCGGGCATGGATCGTCCGCGCCGTCGTGACGGTCGAGACCGAATTCGGGGTGGGCGCCCAGCCGAGCTCCGCGTCATAGCCATACGCCAGCGATCGTTCGCTTTCGTCCTGCCGCAAGGCGCGGAAATCGGCGATGCGAAGCAATATCTCGGTGACCGCGAGCGTTGCCACCGTGATCAGCAGCGATACCGCTGCCGACCGGACGAAATCGCGGATGCGAGGGGCGGGATGTGAGGGCGCCATCGCAGAAGTCTTGCGACGGCAGATGGCCTTTGGTTGGCTGGTGCGTGACGCGCGATAGGCGATGTCGCGGCGCGCGAGCGAACGGGTTCCGTCCCCTGCTCTTATTGCGGTGCGTCAGAACCGATAGTTGATGCCGACCACGGCGGTCTGGACGTCGAGATCGACCACCGCGGGCGAGGCCGCGAGGTTACCGACCGTCGTCGGCTGCTCGGTGACATTGCCGAACCGCATGAAATTGTACTCGGCCTTGATCGACCAGTTCTGCAGGAAGGCCCATTCCACGCCGGCGCCGGCGACCCAGCCGGTTCGGTCGAAGCTGCCGGTCGCGGAGCCGGCGAGGGGGCCGGTCAGCTCCGCGTTACGCGGCCCGCTCCTCCCAGATCATCGCGAGATGCACGATGGTCTGCACGGCTTTTTCCATGTCCTGGCGGCTGACCCATTCGAGCCGGGAGTGAAAGGCGTGTTCGCCGGCAAAGATGTTGGGGCAGGGCAGGCCCATCAGCGACAGCCGCGAGCCGTCGGTGCCGCCGCGGATCGCGCTTCGCACAGGTTCGAGCCCGGCGCGGCGGATCGCCTCGATCGCATACTCCAGCGTCTGCGGGTGCGCGTCGATCACCGCTTTCATGTTGCGGTACTGCTCTTTCACTTCCATGCGCCAGGTCGAGCGCGGATAGTCCTTCATCACGTCCCCGACGATGCGCTCCAGCAGCGCCTCTTTTTCCTTGAGGCCTTGTTCGGTGAAGTCGCGCACGATGAAGCCGAGCGTTGCCTGCTCCAGCGCGCCGGAGATGCCGATCGGGTGCAAAAAGCCTTCCTTGCCTTCGGTGGTCTCGGGCGAACAGGTTTGCTTCGGCAGGCGTTCGACGATGGCGGCGGCGATCTTGATCGCGTGCTCCATCTTGCCCTTGGCAAATCCGGGATGGGTGCTGACGCCCTCGATGGTGACGGTGGCGCCATCGGCCGAGAAGGTTTCGTCCTCGATATTCCCCGCGGTTTCGCCGTCGATCGTGTAGGCGAAATCGGCGCCGAGCTTTTTCAGGTCGGCCTTGTCGACGCCGCGGCCGATTTCTTCATCCGGCGTGAACAGGATTTTTATCGTGCCGTGCCTGATCTGCGGGTTCTGAACCAGGAAATGCGCCGCATCCATGATTTCGGCGAGGCCGGCCTTGTTGTCGGCCCCTAACAGCGTGGTGCCGTCAGTGGTGACGATGTCGTTGCCGATCTGATCGGCCAGGGCCGGATGCTCCGCGGCGCGAATCACCTGCGTCGGATCGGCCGGCAGCACGAGGTCGCCGCCGCGATAATTCCGAACGATCTGCGGTTTGACGTCCTTGCCGGTGCAGTCGGGCGAGGTGTCCATATGCGAGCAGAAACAGATCACCGGAACTTTTTTGTCGGTATTCGCCGGGATCGTGGCGTAGACGTAGCCATGCTCATCGAGATGGGCATCGCCGATTCCGATCGCCTGGAGTTCGCTGACGAGCAGGCGGCCCAGATTCTTCTGCTTCTCGGTGGACGGGCAGGTCGGCGAGGCCGGGTCGGACTGGGTGTCGATCACGACATAGCGCAGGAAGCGCTCGGTCACGGTATGGGAGAATTTGATGGAGGTCATGCGCCCATCCTACAAGGCGCCCGGTGTCGGGCCAAGCGGACCGTCACGCAGCCCAGAACCGCACAAATAAAACAGCCGCACTAAATAAAAACGCCATCCCGGCGACCGCGCAGGCCGCACCAGGATGGCGCAAGTTCAGATGAAACGCGTCTCTATCAGACGGCTTCCTTCAGCTCCTTGGCCGCGCGGAAGGCAACCTTCTTGCTGGCCTTGATGTGGATGGCTTCGCCG
>Ga0137412_10001492_pt1 | contig 18274 bp, 15 predicted proteins | sample CZODoug2_1_16fun_FD_122160 | JGI IMG/M metagenome (GOLD analysis project Ga0137412, IMG submission 122160) | Vadose zone soil fungal communities from Angelo Coast Range Reserve, California, USA - CZODoug2_1_16fungal (Hybrid Assembly) | ecosystem: Environmental > Terrestrial > Soil > Vadose zone...
ATGTGGAATCCCTCGTTTTCCTCCCCGCCCACCGCGGTGTAGAGGGGGGCATCTGTGGCAGGCGGGAGAAACGCCGGGCTTACTTTCAGCGCGGATCTCTCGTCAAGGTGCACGTCACAATTCACCGAGGGTACCTTGACGATCTCCGCCAGGTCGTACAAGCCGCTGATGGACATCGCGGCGCCGACGACCTTCTTCGGCAGGTCTGGCGAGTAGTCCGGCCAGCGGCAGCAGAGCATCATCGTCGCCAGATGCCCCCCTGCGGAATGCCCGCAGAGGTGGAGTCGGTTGGCGGGCGCGCCGAAATTTTCGGCGTTGCGGTACAGCCACGCGCAGGCCTGGACCACCTGCATCACGATGTCTTCGACTTGCACCGCGGGACAAAGAGCGTAGTCGGGCACCGCGACCGTGATCCCGGCCTTGGCGAGCGCCGGTGCGACGAACGAAAAGCGCTTCTTGTCGAGCGAACGCCAATATCCGCCGTGGATGTACATCAAAAGCCCGCGGCTCTTTCCCTGGGCGCGAAAGACGTCCATCTTTTCCGCTTCGCTCGGGCCGTAAGGCACGTCCAAATAGCAGTCGAGGCTGGCGCGGGCCCGCTCCGATTGTTTTCCCCAGCGATCGAAGATCTCCTGATAGTTCTTGACTAGGAGCCGAGGATTGTAGAGGAGGTCGTAGTTTGTCTTGTCCGCGTTCATCTTGTTGTTCCGGAGAGACGTTCTCGCCGCAGTTCAGGGGCGCGCGACCGCCTACGCGCGTGGAAACAGGGTGGGCTTCGCTGCTTTCAGGTGGATTAGAACGCCTCGCGCCAAAGATCGAGCGCCTGTTGCACCGGGCGGTCCGAAAAACTGAAAAGCACCGCCTGTTCGTCGGCTTCGAGCCCGTAGCGCAGCCAGGACGGGCAGACGAATACGTCCCTGGGCCCGAAGGCGAGCGTCTCGCCTGCGAAACGGCAGCGGCCCTTGCCCTCCACGACTGCATACACCGTGGAGTCGGTCGAGCGATAGTCCTTGCCCTTGAATCCCTTCGGGAGAAGCTGCATGAAGCTGCCGATGGTCGGCATCGCCCAATCGCCTGTCACGGGATTCGTATATTGCAACTTGTGGCCCCAGCAGGGGTGTGCGTCGCGAGCCTGCCCGAGCGTCTCGAGCGCTTCGCGGGTGCGCTCGTACGGATACCAGAAAAGCGGCGAGGTGCGGCTCTTCGCCCTGTACTCCACCGGTTTCATGGTGTTGCCGAATTGCGCGAGGTTATCGCCCTCGGTGCGGCCGGTATGCTGAGCTTCCTGCGGTCCCTTTTCCATGAACTGGGCATCGAGCAATTCGACGAGCGGAACGTCGAGGCCGTCCAGCCAGACCATCGGTTCTTCCGAAGGGTTGCCGTGGTCGTGGAAAGTCCACGACGGCGTGATGACGAAATCTCCGACGCTCATCGTCACTTTTTCACCGTCCACCGCGGTGTACGCGCCGCTGCCGAGCAAAATGAAGCGCAGCGCGGATTGCGAGTGCCGATGCAAGGGCGCAACTTCCCCCGGCAGGATCAACTGCAGTCCAGCGTAAAGGCTGTGGGTAATGCTCGAGCGGCCCCGCAGCCCGGGGTTTTCCAGCACTAAAACGCGTCGCTCGGCCTCCTTTGCGGTGATCAGCCGGCCGGCCTCCTGGATCCACGGCCACATCTGATCCCATTTCCAAAGATGAGGCTTGCACGGCGTGCTGGGCGTGGCGGTGATGAGGTTGTGCAGCACCTCCCACAAAGGCGTGACATTGGCCTTGTCGATCTTGTCGTAGAACGCCTTGCGGTCGGCGGCAACGCGTGATTGCAGCACGGCAGACATCATTTTCTCCACGCCCCAGACGGGGTTGAGAAACGATTTTCCGCTAAAGGTGGCGACCGCGGCAACCTAAGGCGGCGGTCTCTGAGGAAGTGGGCTGCAGCCCACTTTTATGACAGAATCTACAAGACGGTACTTGGGTGTGGTGTCTTCCCCCTTCAAGCGTTCGCTCGGAGGTCGACTTTTTTCGGTTGGAGATCTATATATTAACTATATGATAATCATACATCTTATAACTAAGATCACCACATGAGCGTGTGCTCGCACAAATACAGAAAGCGAGGCGCTGGGGTGGTATGGGATGCGTCCCACTACGACTCCCACTTTCGCGGTGGGCGAGATTGTGGTTGACCCTCCTAGCTGGGGCATCTTGTAATAACGTCGAAGCGGTCAGTCGCTCATCGCAGGGGAAAGAGGAGGAATGACGTGACGGCTGAGCAGTTGTTGAGCGAAATTTCGGATTACTGCAGGCGCGTCGGTATGGCCGAGTCGACCTTCGGGCGGCGCGCCGTAAACGACGGGAAGCTCGTGAGCCGGCTGCGGATCGGCGGGCGCGTGACCATGGAAACCGTGGAGCGCGTGCGCACGTTCATGTCGGAGCATCGGTCGATCGAGACCCGCGGCTTGGTGCGGCTGCGGTCGTCGGCCGGAAGCTTCGCCGGCGCCGGGGGTGCGGTAACGGATCAAGCCGGGACCCAGCTTACGGTTCCCTCCGGGGCGAAGGACGAGTCGAAGACCAATTTCCGCTTCTACGACAACCGCCAGAAGTACCTGCTGTTCGTCAACACTTGCAGCGAGAAGTGGGTGGTCGCGCAGCGCGTCGGCATGGAACTCGCCAATATCCATCCACGGCCTCCGGCGGTCAGAGTGTTCGATGCCGGTGTTGGCGACGGCACCGTGCTCGCCCGCGTCATGCGCGCCATGCACCAGCGCTATCCGACGATGCCTTTTTACATCGTCGGAAAGGAAATCAGCCTGGAGGACGTGCGTCTCGCGCTCGACCGCATGCCGGACCGCTTCTTCGAGCATCCCTCGACGGTCCTCGTCATGACCAATCTCTATTACTCGGAGGCCCCGTGGCTCGCGCCGAAATCGGTCACGGCCGCCACCAGCCTCGTCTGGAAGGAGGTCGCGCTCACCGGAGCGACCTCGAGCGAGTTCGAACAGCAGATCATCGAGCTCCAGCCGTTCCTGAACGAACACTGGCGCGCGTCGGTGAGCAAGACGAGCGGAAACCCGGCCTATGCCAAGCCGGTGGTGCTGGTGTTTTACCGGGAAGATCACAAGTTCCTGCTCGACCAGGTGCTACCGCGCCGCGGCGTCGCCCGCGCCGACTACGATCTGGTCATCGCGTCGCAGCCGTACCGTGCCCGAGCCTCGGCCGAGTTCAAGGCGTCCAAGGTCCTGGCGCCGCTCGCTCGGAGCCTGGCGCCGGGCGGCCGCATGATCGCGATCCACTCCCACGGGCGCGATCCGGGGCTGGAGATCGTGCAGCGCATTTGGCCGGGAGAGAATCCGTTCCAGACCGATCGCCACTCGCTTCTGAAGGCCACCCGCGCCGAGCTCGGGGCTGACGGCCGCGACCTCAACTTCAACGCCTACGCCGACAACCGCTCGATATTCCGCTACGAGATGCACACGCTGCCGGAGGAAATCAGCGACGCGATCGGCACCTCGACCCTGCTCGCCGCGTGGAACGCCGCCGTTTACGTGGCGCAGATCGAGGATCAACGCTTGGCGGAGGTTATGGGGGACCGGGGCTACCTCGAAGCCACGCAGGAGGTGCTACGCCGCCACAGGGGGCTGTGGTTCCTCGACGAGTCCTACGTGATTTCGCGCAAGCGCGACTGAAGACACATGCGATCGACAGAGGAGCCTGTTGCCGCTCCCGCGCTCCTCGGGATGTCGCCGGAGGACGAGCGCCGGAACATTCAAGCTTTGCTTGTGGGAGCCTCGCTCGAGTTGTCATCGCGCGACCCTGCCGAGATCGACGCGTGCGCCGACTTGTTGGATCCGGGTACCGCCGTCTACATCAGCATGCCCCCGGGACAGACCTACCACGGAAACGTGGCGCTGGCCGCGCGTCTGAGTCGAGCCGGCTTTCGCCCGGTTCCCCACGTCGCGGCGCGCCGGATCGCCAGCCGCGACGCGCTCGATGAGTATCTTGTGCGCGCGACCGGCGAAGCGGGGGTGGACGGCGCCCTTGTGATCGGCGGCGACAGCGATCGGGCGAGCGGGCCGTTCGACTCGAGCCTCGGACTGCTCGAGACGGGCCTTTTCCAGCGGCACGGCATCACGCATGTGGGCGTCGCGGGTTACCCCGAAGGCCACCCCAGGATCGCAGCCGCTGCGCTCGATGCAGCGCTGGCCGCCAAGAAGAGCCTTGCCCAGCGTGCCGGCCTCGATCTGCAGCTCGTGACGCAGTTCTGCTTCGAGTCCGCGCCAGTGCTGTCGTGGGCGTCGAAAATAAAAGGGCACGGATTACCGGTGCGCGCAGGACTCTCGGGTCCGGCGAGCCTGCCCCGCCTGCTCCGATTCGCGATGTTGTGCGGAATAGGGAATTCGGTCCGCGCGCTGAAGGCGCGACCGCAGGCGATTACGCGCCTCCTGGTCGAAGTCGGCCCGGAAGCAGTGGTGAGGGACATAGCGCGTCCGGGCGGCGCGCCGATCGCCGGAGTCCATCTTTTCTGTTTCGGGGGCCTCGTGCGCACCGCCCGCTGGCTGCGAGCCATACGGGAAGGGCGGTTCGAGCTGACTCCAGACGGCGGTTTTCGGGTCGGAGCCGCTTAGGGTCGCGAACTCCATCGCGTTGGGCGCCGCCCGCGCTTGGCGGGTAAGGCAGAATACGGGCGATGGACACACAGGTACTCGTCGTCGGAGGCGGTCCGGTCGGTCTTACGCTCGCCATCGATCTCGGCAGGCGCGGCGTGCGCTGCACGTTGATCGAGCAGAAGGAAGCGCCGCAGTTCCTGCCGAAGATGGAACGATGCAATGCGCGCACCATGGAGATCTTCCGGCGCATGGGAATCGCCGACAAGGTCCGCGCCGCCGGCCTGCGCGACGACATCCCGATGGACGTGTTCATCGTCCTGTCGCTGGCCGAGCCGCCGCTCCTGCATCTGCCCTACCCTTCGGTGAAGAGAGCGCGCGCCGAGATCCGCGCCTGCAGCGACGGGAGCATGCCGCTGGAACCGTACCAGCTCATTTCGCAGTACACGCTGGAGCCGCTGCTGAAGTCGATCGCCGAGGGGCTGCCCTCGGTGACGGTACGCTACGGTTGCCAGCTCGAATCGTTTACCCAGGACGAGTCCGGGGTCACCGCGCGCGTGAAGCATGCGAACGGCACGGGTGGCGTGATGGGCGCGTCGTATATGGTGGGCTGCGACGGCGGCGGGAGCACCGTGCGCAAGCAGCTCGGCATCAAGCTGCGCGGCGAGCACAACATCCTCGAGTTGCGCCAGGCTCTATATCGCTGCGACGAGCTGTTCGAGCGCATCCCCATCGGCAAGGGCCCCGGCAGGGGGCGCCACTATCACGTGGCCGACGGCAACAACGGCTTTCTCATCATGCAGGACTCGACGAAGCACTTCACCTTGCACGCCGTGGTCGAGAAGGACGACGACATGAACGCGATGTTCGAGCGCACCGTCGCAATTCCGGTGAAATACGAGATGCTCACCTGCGCCCCGTGGCGGCAGAACCTGTTGCTGGCGGACCGCTATCGGGATGGCCGCGTTTTCCTGGCCGGCGACGCCGTCCACCTGGTCATACCTACCGGGGGCCTCGGCATGAACTCCGGTGTCGGCGACGCGATCGATCTTTCCTGGAAGCTCGCTGCGACCCTGCAGGGATGGGGCGGGCCCGTGCTGCTCGACTCGTACGAATCCGAGCGGCGGCAGGTCGGCGAGCGCAACGTCGGCGCCTCGCGCTACGCTTCGCTCGGGCGGCGCAAGTGGCACGCGCAATACCGGCCGAACATTCGCGATAACACGCCCGAGGGCGCCGCCACGCGCGAGAACCTCGTGCGCGTCGCCGGCGTCGAGCAGCCCAAGTCGAACGAGATGATCGGCGCCGAGCTCGGCTACCGCTACGTCGATTCCCCGATCGTGTGCGACATTCCCGGCGGGCCCGAGCATCGCTTCCGCGTCTATGAGCCGAGCACCTGGCCGGGCGCGCGCCTGCCGCACGTGTGGCTCGCAGACGGCGCGCCGATACAGGACTACATTCCGTACGAGGGGTACACGCTGCTGCGCCTCGGCCGCACGAACGCCGACACGTCGGCGCTGCAAAAAGCCCTGCGGTCCTTCGGCGCGCCGCTCGCCGTGCTCGACATGCCGGACGACGCGCCGCGCCAGGTGTACGGCCACGATCTGCTGCTGCTCCGCCCCGACCTGCACGTCGTCTGGCGCGGTAATCGGCCGCCGGAAGATCCGGGAAATGTAGCGGCAATTGCGACCGGGTACGGAGAATCCGATCGAGGGACTCAGACGACTCTGTGATTCTCCGATTGAGGCCGGCGCATGAACTTCACCGGCTTCGGCCTGGGGGGCAGCGGCGCGATGCCGTGCGTCTCCAGGGACAGCTCGAGCTTGCGTCCTTCCGGGTCGGCAAGCGCCGCCTCGCGCGCCTGGCGGATCGCCTCGATCCGGGCGCGATCGTCCGGCAAGGCGTCACCCTCGACGAGCGTGTCGAGGATCCTCAGGAAGCTGCCCTTGCCGCGCTGGTGCGTCTCGCCGTAGCCCTTGATCAGCCGGCCGCACAGCGCAATTTCCAGCGCCAGCCCCGCGTCCCGCTTCGCCGCCGCGGCGATCGCGACCAGCCAGCGGCCGATCAGTATCTGCTCTTCGTCCCAGCGCGAGGTGAAACGCCGCAGCGGCCGCAGCAAGGCGAGCAGCCGCAGCAGGAGAAATCCGCTGACGCTGGTCGTCTTGACGTGCATGCCGACGTTGAGCTTCCTGGCGAGGCCGCTCGCCTCGGCCAAGGCCTTCAACGGCCGCGCGAGAAAACGCGGCAGCACCGCGGTGAGCTCGTCCAAACCGGGCTTCAGGAATTCGACGATGTGCACCGGCTCGTGCAGCTTCGCCTGAACCTCCTCGCGCACGCGCTCGAAGCGGCTCCTGCGCGTCTTCAGGTCGGCGACGCGGATCACGTCTTCGTAGCACATCCATAGCGCGAGAAAACGCCCGGTTTCGTTGGAGATCTTGTATCCGTCCGCAGCGTGGTCGAGATTCACGATCTGCTCGAGGCGGTCCAGGTAGAGGCTCGCGTAGCCGCGGTCCTGAAAGCCGGCGCAGCGCGCCGCACCTTCCTCGAGCATGGCACGGGTCTCCTCCGGGAAGGTCTGCCTGACGCGCTCAGATCCGCTCAGGCGCTTCTTTTCCGCAGGCGTCCCGGTCTTGCCCGGTGCCGATCCGGCCGCGGCGTCGAAGCCCGCGGCGAAACCCTTCAGGCTCGCCTCCGCGCCCTTGCCGCCCGCCCGGATCGCGGATTCGCAGTCGGCACGCGAGAGTGGCAGGGTGCCCGAGCCGGCGAGTGCGCCGAACATCACCGCGCTGATCACGGTGCCGGCCGCGCTCGCCTGCGCCTGCATGTCGAACAGGATCGCGCGCTTCGCAAGCGCCCGTGCCGCCTTGAGCACGACTTCGCTGTCGAATCGGCCATCGCCCATCTGCATCTTCTCCGCGACGGTGTAGATGCGGTGTGTCGAGGCGATCAGCGTGGTGCGGTCGCGCGTCACGAAACCGTTTTGCATCGCGCGTCCCGCTTCGAGTAATTCGGAGGCGACCATGACGTCCACGTACGAGGGCGCGGGCGTGAGCGTCATCACCGGTCGCCTCGCGCCGAGCTCCGAGATCTTCGCCGGATAGATCTCGACGTAATAGGTGGTGGCGCCGGTGCGCTGGGCCACGCCGGGAATCGAGGTGCTCTGCACCGGATAGTCGCGCGCGGTCGCGGCGGCGATGACCCAGTCTGCGAGCACCCCGCCGCCCTCACCGCCGAGAGCGGCGATCAGGATCGTGATGGGACGTTCGGGCAGCGTCATGACCTTCCTCCCTCCACCGGCTGCAGCCAGCCGATAAGGGTGCTGCGCAGCCGCGCGGCCAATCGGTCCAGAGCATTCGGGTTCTGGACGATTTCGGCGCGGAAGAACGAGGGGCACAGAATCGCCGCGTGCGCGACCTCGCCGCACAGCCCGCAGCCGACGCAGTCGTTGTTGACGTGCGCAACCGGGTCGACCTTGAGCGGATCGCTGGACGCCTTGATGGTGAGCGAAGGACAGCCCGACAGGCGAATGCAGGAATGGTCGCCCGAGCAGACGTCCTCGTCCACGCCGAAGCGCGTGCGTACCACGCGTTTGCCCGCTTTGAGTGCCGCGGCGATCTGCGGACGGATACGCCGCTGGCGCTCGAGTTGGCACTCGGCGTCGGCGATGATGACTTTCAGCCCCTTGTACGCGGAGTTCATGGCTTGGCGCAGCGTCTTCGCCACCTCGCTGACGCGGTAGGTGTAGACCGGCTTGATCCACTCGACGCCGATACCCTTCAACGCACGCTCGATGCTCATGTCGCCGGATTTCCACTCGGTCTGGTTGAGCGAAGAGGGAATGTTCTGCGTGCCGGTCGCAGAGGTGTAACCGTTCTTCATGATGACGAGGATCCCGTCGCTCTTGTTGAACACCGCATTGGCGATGCCCGAGGTGAGGCCGTTGTGCCAGAAACCCCCGTCGCCCATCACGGTGACGGTGCGATTGCCGAACATGGGCGCGATACCGGAATTGGAGGCGAGCCCCAGTCCGTAGCCGAGCACGGTGTTGCCGATATTGAACGGGGGCAGAGTGGAAAAGGTGTGGCAGCCGATGTCGGCCGAGATGTGAAACGCGCCGGACTCGCGCTCGATCAACTTCATCGCCGAGAACACCGGCCGCTCGGGGCATCCGATGCAGAACCCCGGTGGGCGCGCGGGCACGCTTCCCCCGAGCAGCTCGGCTGCGCGCCGCTTCGTCGCGGCAAGAGAGTGGAGCACGGCGCGGATGGCACCGATATCGACGCCCGATTTTTCGACATGGGGCGCCATGACTTCGAGCCATTTCGCGAGGCCCGTGAGCACGACCTCGCCCGTGTACTCGCCCGCCATCGGCAGGAAATCCTTTCCATGCACCTTGGTCTGCAGGTCGGCGCGGCGCAGGACTGCGTGCAAGGCGTCCTCGAGATACGCCGGCTGGCCTTCCTCGACCATCAGCACCGCGCGCTTACCGGCACAGAACTCGGCGACCTCCTCCGGGATAAGCGGGTAAGTGACGTTCAGGACGTAGATCGGGATTTTCGAGATTCCGAAGGCATCGGCAAGCCCGAGCTGCTGCAGGGCGCGCACCGCGACGTTGTACATGCCGCCCTGGCAGATGATGCCCAGTTCGGCTATCGGTCCCTCGAAGACCTCGTTCAGCCGGTTCTCGCGGATGAATTTCACCGCCGCCGGCCAGCGCACCTCGACCTTGTGCTTCTCCTGCGCGTAGGTCGCCGGCGGAAGCGAGACGCGGGCGAAGTCGAATTCGGGATTCTCGATCGCGTTCCTGCGCGAGAACCGCGGTGCGCGGTTGTCTTTCGTCTCGAAGGCGCCGTGCACGTGGCAGGCGCGGATGCGCAGCTCGAGCATCACCGGCGTGTTCGAAGCTTCCGACAGCTCGAAACCCTTTTCCACCATCCTGACGATGGTCGGAAGATTCGGCCTCGGATCGAGCAGCCAGATCTGCGACTTCATCGCGAAAGCGTGGCTGCGCTCCTGGATGATCGAAGCGCCTTCGCCGTAATCTTCGCCGATAACGATAAGCGCTCCCCCGCGCACCCCGACCGAGGCGAGATTGGAAAGCGCGTCGGAGGCGACGTTGGTGCCGACGGTGGACTTCCACGCCACGGCGCCGCGCAAGGGGTAGTTGATCGAGGCGCCGAGCATCGCCGCCGCGCCCGCCTCGGACGCGTTGGTCTCGATATGGATGCCGAGCTCGTCCATGATGTCCCGGGCGTCGTTCAGCACGTCCATGACGTGCGACACCGGCGCCCCCTGGTAGCCGCCGACGTAGGAGATGCCCGACTGCAGCAGCGCCTTGGTCACGGCGAGGATGCCTTCCCCGTGGAAAGTCTGCCCCGCGCCCAGCTTGAGCAGCTCGACCTCTTTGGTGAAGGAGCGTTCCATGGCTATTCGCGCCCTAGAACAGCGCCTTGGGAAGCCACACCGCGATGGCCGGCACGAAGAACACCAGCGCGAGCACGACCAGGCTCATACAGATATAGGGGATCACGGCGCGGAAGATATGCGCCATCGTGACCTGAGGTGGCGACACCCCCTTCATGGTCATGAGGAGGAGCCCATGCGGCGGCAACAAAAGGCCCAACTGCATGCAGATAAGGAACATCACGCCGAACCACACCGGGTCGACGCCGAATTTCTGAACCAGCGGCATAAAGATGGGGAGCGTGATCATCATCATGCTGACCTGCTCGACGAACAGACCGAGGAAGATCAGCACGAGCATCATCGCCGCGATGAGCGCCATCGGCGGCAGGCCGAGCGTGGCGATGATCTCGACCATGCCGTTGCTCGCCCCGGAGAACGACAGGATCTGCGAAAAGGTCATCGCGCCGACGATGATGAAGAGGATCATTCCGGAGATGCCCGCGGTGCCGCGCAGCGCCTGCAGGAGGTTTTTGAGCGTGATCGCCCGGTAGAGGGCGGCGAGGGCGATCGTGAAAAGGGCGCCGATTGCAGCGGATTCGGTCGGCGTCGCCCAGCCCGCCGACATCGAGGCGACCACGACCACGAAAATCGAGACGAGCGGCACGACGTACTGGATGAACGGCCGCAGCTTTTCCCAGCCGCGGTATTCCGTGAATTCCGCGCGCGGCGCGAGCGAGGGATTCATCCTGACCCGCACGATGATGTAGACGACGAAGGCGAGACTGAGCACCAGGCCCGGCACGATCCCGCCTATCAGCAGTTTCGATATCGAGATTCCCGAGAGGCTTCCAAGCAGGACCGTCAGCGCCGACGGAGGAATCAGCATATCCACCGCGCCGATCGCCATCAGGGGACCCGTGGCCATGGTGGGATGATAGCCGCGCGCGAGCATCACCGGCAGCATCAGGCTCCCGAGCATCGCGGTGGTCGCGATGGTCGAACCGGAAATGGCGGAGAACACGGTTCCGGCGACCACCGCCACCACGGCGAGCCGGCCCGGCACCTGCCGGATCAGGCGCTCGACGCCGTCGATCACCTTGACCGCGAGCCCGGTGTGGAAGAGCACCTCGCCCATCAGGATGAAAAGCGGAATCGGCGTCAGCGAGAAGCTCGCGACCGACCCGACGCTGTTGCGCGCGAGCTGCACAAGGCCCGCCTCGCCACCCAGGAACAGCACTGCCCCGACGAGGTTGATGACGATGAAGGAGAACGCCACCGGCAACCCGAGGAAGAGCAGGAACGTCGATCCTCCCAGCATGAGCCACGCCGCCGCCTCCCAGGACATGCGATGCCTTCAGCCCGCCGACACGGCGTCGTCGCGCGGGGCGCGCTCGCCGAGATAGAGTCTGCGCATGCGGAACAGCATCTCGATCGCGAGCAGCAGGAACGCGGCGGGCAGCGGCGCGAGCAGCCACCACTCCGGCATCACCAGCGTCTTGACCGACATCGAACCCGCTTTCCAGCTCGCCAGGGCGGCGCGGGCCCCGTAGACAGCCATGACGAGGCAGCAGGCCAGCGCAAAGAAGTCGGACGCCCACTCGCAATACCAGCCGAGCTTCTTCGGAACGATGCGCAGCACGACGTCCACGCGGATATGCCGTCCCTGCCGCAACAGCCACGGCGCGGTGAGCATGGTGACGAGGTAGAGCGTCGCCTCGGACACCTCGTTGCTCCAGGCGATGTTCCTCAAGCCCGGGATGAACGAGGTGTTGCGCAACAACACGTCGCCGCAGATCATCAGCGTCATGAAAAAGAGCATCGCGCACGCGACGAGCGCGAGAGTGTTCAAGAGCTTTCCGTACCATTGCGAAAGCGCCTCCATCTCAGTCTGTCGTTCCGAGGCCGAGGGCCGAAGAATCTGCTTTTCGGCTATACAAAAGCAGATCCTTCGCTGCGCTCAGGATGACTGCGCGATTCCGCGCGCAGTCACTTCGAGAACAGCGCTTTCATCTTCGGCCCATGCTCCGGGCTCACCTTGATGATGCTCGCCCAGCCCACTTCGTAAGCCTTGTCCACGTACTGCCTGGAGGTGGCCGCGTCGAAGCGGATCGTCTGGATACCGGCCTTCGCCTGGCGTTGCGCTTCCTCCGCGTTGTACTTTCCCCATTCCTCGTTCTGCGCCTCGAACGCGAGTGCCTGTTTCGTGAGATAGGCGCGCTGCGCCTGCGTGAGCGCCTTCCACTTGTCGAGGTTCACGATCAGCGACACCTCGGCGTTGTAGAAGCCGGGATCGACGCGGAACTTCGTGTGCTCCTGCCAGTTGAGGTCGAACAGGCCATGGATCGGCCAGCCGTAGCCGTCCACCACGCCGCGCTCCAGGGCCGTGTAGACCTCGCCGGGCGCGATCTGCACCACCGTGCCACCAAGCGCCTGGAAGAAGTCGCGGTACACCGGCGTGATGCGCAGCTTCATTCCGGTCAGGTCGGCCTTGTCGATCTTCTTGATGAGATAGAGATGGAACGGCGTGTTGTCGACCACGCGGGCGAGGTAAACCATATTGGCCTTCTCGTTCCACACCTTGTTGATGTAGTCGTGGGCGCCGTTCTTGCGCAGTTCGGCGGCGGAAAGCTGCGTGAGCTTGAGTGCGTCAGCCTCGGGCATGAGGTTCGTGTAAAACGCTCCCGTGCTCATTGCCACGTCGACCACGCCGGTTTTCACCGCATTGCCGACCTCGAAGGTCGGAATCGCCTTCGGCCCGCCGATGAAGTTCAGCTGCAGCGTGCCTTTGCCCTCGGCATTCACCTTCTGGATCCAGTCGGTGAGGCGCTTGACGTAATACAGGTTTTCGGGGAACGCGCTCACCACGCGCATCGTGATTTCCTGCGAGCAGGCGATCCCCGAAATCGCGGCAAGCGCGGCGGCGAGTGCGAGTCTGGGTGCGAAGCGGATCATGGCGGTCTACTCCTCTGACGGGTGTTTCGATGCTTGTTGGAATGATCGGGCAGGGTAGGTGTGGGGTATGTTACACCCACACCTGCAGCACGTAATCGAATGCCGCCTGCGCGTTGGTCATGTCGACCCGCTGCAGTTTGATGCGGTAGCCGTCCTTCGTTTTCTTCAGATGATGGATATACAAGCCGGCGAAATGGCGCACGTCGTCGCGGCGCAGCTCCATCATGTGAAAGCGCGAGCGCGCCACGACGTCGCCGTTCGGCGATTCGCGCTCGACGACGACGTTGCCGACCACGTGGTTCGTGCCCCAGAGCGGCCGCTGCGACCAGGCATCCGGGTGCAGCACGCGCTTCATGCGCACCGTCATCAAATTCTTGTCCTCCGCGAAGATCGCCGGCATGCCGTCCCAGGTGGTGTGCGAAGGCTCAGGAGGCATCCAGTACATGCCGTCTTCGGCGAAGAGGTCGATGTAGTCCTGCCAGCGCTTCTCGTCGAGGAGCTCCGCCTGCCGGTAGAGGAACTGCTCGACCGCGTGCTGGGTGTCGTGGCCGTTGGCCGCGCTCTTCGCGGCGCGCACCGGCCGCTTCGCGGCGCCGGTCGTCTTCACCGGATTCTTCTTCGCCATGTCATTTCTCCGCGGTCATGTACTGCGTCCACGCCTTCATCTGGTTGCGCATGGGCGCTTCCGAAGTGCCGCAGCCGGCCGCGGTCTCGACCATTCCCTCCTTTTCGATGTCGCGGCCGTAGTGGCGATGAAAGCTCACCCAGTCGCCCCCTTCCGACGAGAGGCCCTGGTGCGCCTTCCAGAAGTTCTCCAGGTCGTCCGCGTTGATCAGCGTCGCCGGCGAATTGACCAGGTTGTAATAGGCGAGAGCGCGCCGGTAGATCGGTTCGGGCGCGCCTTTCAGGCGGAAGTGCCAGATTTCGGTGAGTGTCTTGTCCACGCCCAGGGGCCGCACCGCGCGCAGCTGCTGCAGGGGCGATTGCACCGAGAGGCCCGGGTAGATCAGCACGTGGTGGATGTTGGTGGTGAGTATCTCTTCCTTTCTCTTCTCGCCGTACGCTTTTGCGAGGACGCGTTCGTATTCGAGCGTGTCGGGATCCTTGGGCCGCAGTCCCATGTAGCCGGTCAGGATGCAGTGGCCGAACGGGTAGTTGAGCGTCTGGAAGTTGTCCCACTTCTCGATCGTGACCGTGGAAAACGCCGAGAGCATGTGATAGGAAAGCGGGATCTTGCCGGTGCGCTTCTCGATCTGGAGCTCGACTTCGCGTGCGGCGCGCCCGGTGGACTGGTGCGTGACGGAAGGATGCAGGGCGTCAAGCTGGTTCTCGAGGAAGATCTTCCAGTTGGAGTGCTGGATCACGCGGAAGCAGTTCGGCACGATCTCGACCTTGCCCTCCGGAGAGCGGTCGCAGATGTCGTCAAAGGCGACCTTGGAGCGTCCGAGAAATTCCAGCAGTCCTGGCCCGTCTTCCGCGAGGCTCGCAAACACGAAGCCGCGGTAGTTCTCCACGCGCGCCGCGCGCTTCATGTTGCAGTCGGGGTTGTCGCGCCCCCAGCGCGTTTCGGCGTAGCCCGACTCCATCATCGGGATGTTCTTCAGCCTGCCGTCGTGATGGAAGGTCCAGGCATGGTAGGAACAGCGGAAGAATTCGCCCGCGTTGCCGCTGCGGTCGCCGCACATCATCGATCCGCGGTGCGGGCAGCGGTTGTAGAGCACGTTCACTTTCCCGTCCTTGTCGCGCACCATGAGCATCGGCTGGCGACCGATCTGGGTCGTGTAGTAATCGCCTGCCTTCGGCACCTGCGTCTCGTGGCCGCAGTAGACCCACACGCGCTCGTGGATGCGCTCCATCTCCATCTCGAAGATCGCGGCATCGGTATACACCTCGCGGCGGACGCGGTCGGGCTCGACGAACTTGGCGAGGTTGGGGACATGTTCGTGAAGCATCGCGGGCTCCTTGGAGCGGGACTCTCAGGAGAGAAAAGATATCACACGCCGAGATAGCGGTGCCACAGGGCGCGGTCGCCGGCGAGCTCCTTCGAGGATCCGCGCCAGGCGACGCGACCGCGCGAGAGCACGGTGTGATGGTCGGCGATCGCGACCAGCCGCTCCACGTACTTGTCGATCACCAGGATCGTCTGACCGGCCGCCTTCAGCGTGGCGAGACATTTCCAGATCTCCTCGCGCACCAGCGGCGCGAGCCCTTCTGTCGCCTCGTCGAGGATCAGGAGGAACGGATTGGTCATGAGCGCCCGGCCGATAGCGAGCATCTGCTGCTCGCCGCCCGAGAGCTGGTCACCAAGGTTGTCCATGCGCTCGGCGAGCCGGGGAAAGAACGCCAGCACCTTGGCGAGCGTCCACGGGTCGTGCGTTGCGCTGCGGTTTCCGGCGAACGCCACCAGGTTCTCCCGTACGCTCAGGTTGGGGAAGATCTGGCGTCCCTCGGGAACCAGCGCGATGCCGCGGCGCGCGATGCGGTCGGGGCGCTGCCGCTCGATGCGCTCGCCGCGGAAACGGATGGCTCCGCTCCTCGCCGGGGTCAGGCCCATGATCGAGCGTACCGTCGTTGTTTTTCCCATGCCGTTGCGCCCGAGCAGGGTGGCGACTTCGCCGGGACGGATCGCGAGGTCGACGCCGAACAGGACCTGGCTCGCGCCGTACGCGGTTTCGAGATCCTCCACCTGCAGCAGCGCGCTCATGCGCCCGCGTCCTCCCCGAGGTAGGCTTTCCTGACCTCGGGATGGGCCCGGATCGCCGCGGGCGCCCCGGTAGCGATGACGCGGCCGGAGACGAGGACAGAGATACGGTCGGCGAGGCGGAACACCGCGTCCATGTCGTGCTCGACCAGCAGCATCGTGACGCGCGCGCGGACGCGCTCGAGGAGGGCAATCATGCTTTCCGATTCCTCCGGCCCCATGCCCGCCATCGGTTCGTCGAGGAGCACGAGCCGGGGGCGGGTGGCGAGCGCCAGGCCGACTTCGAGGGCGCGCTGCTCGCCGTGGGCGAGCGTTGCCGCGACGGCAAGCTCGCGCCCGGAAAGCCCGATCTCCGCGGCAATCGCGCGGGCCTCGTCGAACAGCGCTGCCTCGACGGCGACCGGCCGCCAGAAGGAGAAGCTCGAGCCGCTTCTCGCCTGAACCGCGAGGGCGAGGTTGTCGACCACGGTGAGACGCTTGAAGATGCTCGTGATCTGATAGCTGCGGGTGAGCCCCGCCCGCACGCGCTCGTGTTGTTTCGCGCGCGTAATGTCGGCGCCTTCGAACAGGACCGTGCCGCTGTCGTTGTCCAGGCTGCCGGAAATCTGGCCGATCAATGTCGTTTTGCCGGCGCCATTCGGGCCGATCAAGGCGTGCACCTCGCCGTGACTTACCTCCAGAGTGACCTCCTCCGTGGCAACCACGCCGCCGAAGCGCTTCGAGACGCCCTTCAGCTCAAGCACGGCGCCCCCGCGCGAGGCCTGCGATGCCCTGCGGCGCGAACAGCACGATCGCGAGCAGCACGATGCCTACTCCCAGGCTCGCGTGCTGCTGATAGTTCGGGAACATCGCAGCGAGCCACTCCATCCGGTGGTTGGCGATCAGGTCTTCCAGACCGAGCAGCCCCGCCGCACCGATCACCCCGCCCCAGAGCTGCCCCACCCCGCCCAGGATCACCATCACCATGAGCGTCCCCGAGTGCGTCCAGTGCAGCACGTTCGGGTTGACGTACTTGCCGTGGCTCGCCAGGAGCGCTCCGGCAAGGCCGGCCGCGGCACCGGCGATGACGAAGCACGCGAGCTTGTGGCGGTATACCGGGAAGCCGATCGCCTCGGCGCGCTCTTCGTTTTCGCGGATCGCCTGGATCACGCGACCGAAGCGCGAATGCGCGAGGCGATGCAAGCCATAGAGGCCGGCTGCCAGCGCTGCGAGCGCGGTGTAATAGAACGCGACGTCGCTGCCCAGGTCGACGCCGAGCCCCACCGAGGCGCGCTCGCGCAGGCTCAGGCCCTCGTCGCCTCCGTAGGCTTTCATCGAGTTCACCAGGAAGAACATCATCTGCGCGAAGGCGAGCGTGATCATGATGAAGTACGCGCCGCGCGTGCGCAGCGACACCGCGCCGATCGCGAGCGCGGCGAGGGCGGAAGCCGCGATCGCCGCCGGCCAGCCGATCCACGCGCTCGCGACCCCTTCCGACAGCAGGATGCTGGAGACGTAGGCGCCGGTGCCGACGAAGGCGGCGTGGCCGAAGGAGATCATCCCGCCGTAGCCGAGGATCAGGTTGAGGCTGGTCGCGGCGAGAGCGTAGACGAAGATGCGGCTGGCAAAGCTCAGGTAGTAGGTCTGGTGCTCCGCCTGCATCGCCAGCGGAAAGGCGAGAGCCAGCGCGAGGACGATCCACGGCGCGGCGCGGCGCATCGCTACCCGCGCGCAGGGAAGAGTCCCTGCGGCTTGAAGTACAGCACCACAGCCATGAGCAGGTAGACGAGCACCGAAGCGATCGCCGGCCCGGCGGCACTCGCCACTCTCGGCTGGAAGAACAGGCCGAACAGGATGGGCAGGAACGCGCGCCCAATCGTGTCCGCGATCCCGACCACCAGCGATCCTACCAGGGCCCCCCGGATCGAACCGATGCCGCCGATGACGATCACGACGAAGGCGAGGATCAGAATATTCTCGCCCATGCCGACCTGCACGGCGAGGAGCGGCCCGAGGAGCGCGCCCGCCACGGCGCACAGGCCTGCACCCACTCCGAACAACAGCGTGAAAAGCCAGCGGATATTGACCCCCATCGCGAGCGCCATCTCGCGGTTGGACGCACCCGCGCGCACCAGCATGCCGATGCGCGTGCGCGCCACGAGCAGGTACAGGAGCGCCGCCACGACGGCGCCGGGCAACAGCGACGCGGCGAGGGGTATCGCTATGCCGAAGCCGATGCCCCACCAGATCGGCGCCGGCAGGCGGTCGCCGCCCGACTGCCATCGCATGACGCCGAGCGCCGCCACCACGATGCCCAGGATGGCGAAGCCCGCCGCGCCGAAGCGGAGCGCCTGGCCAGCGGTCTCCGTCGTGCTGTCGGCAACCGGCATAGCGCGGCGGCGGACATTGATCAGGAACTCACCCTCGCCGTGGCGCGCAGGCGCGGTAAGGCAATTGGCGCGCTCGGGGGTTCGGCGCTTCTCGCCGGGGCCGCCGGTGGCGCCAACCCGGCCGCGAAGCAATAGACGCGTCGCAGACAAACAAAAAGGCGCCCGATCGGGCGCCTTTTTCGTTACGGGTTAGACCGACTGGAGAGTGCTAGTTCAACGACGGATTGCGCGGACGATAGCCGCCCGATT
>Ga0137412_10001493_pt1 | contig 18273 bp, 18 predicted proteins | sample CZODoug2_1_16fun_FD_122160 | JGI IMG/M metagenome (GOLD analysis project Ga0137412, IMG submission 122160) | Vadose zone soil fungal communities from Angelo Coast Range Reserve, California, USA - CZODoug2_1_16fungal (Hybrid Assembly) | ecosystem: Environmental > Terrestrial > Soil > Vadose zone...
GGGACGGTAGCTCAGCTGGTAGAGCAAGGCCCTTTTAAGGCTTTGGTCCTGGGTTCGAGTCCCAGCCGTCCCACTTTCCGCAGACTTCGCTGATGTCCAGTGACGTCCCGTAGCGCGAAAAATTCCGAGAAAACCCGAGAAAAGTCATGGAAAAGCCGCGTTTCGTCGTCCGGTAACGTCCGGGGCAATTCGCTTACAGCCGGACGGTTTTGGGGGCCTTTTGAAAAGCCCCAAAAGCGAGGCCTCCAAAGTGGCCGGATATATCGGGAAAATAGCTGTCGGAACGACTTCGCCAGGGCCAAAAATGGCCGTTGGTTAGAGTCCGACTCGGCGGAGCCGTGATCACCACCACCATGATGATCATGGCGCCGCCGGCCATCATGAAGGTGGCGCTGCGGGCGTGAATCGCGTGATCACCATGCTTACGCCGCAGCGCTTACGCCGCAGCGGCTTCGGCTGTCTCTCGGCGCATGGTCTCCTCGGCCGCTTTTACTAAGAAAGCCGAACGTGAATCGACATGATGACTGGCAACATAGGCGTCAATGCGTCGCAGCGTGAGCGCCGGCACCGTGATGTTGATTTTCTCAGCAGGTCCAAAGAAACGCTCGACCTCGACATCAACAATGCCCCATGTCCAACCTTTGTATTCCTCATCCGCCTGCCATTCACTCATGGCTTTTGCCAGGGGCAGATCCTTTTTCTCTTCAGCCAAGATTTCACAGTGAACCTTGATAGCCTCGCGCGCGTTGTCGAAGGCTTCCTCGACCGTGTCGCCGGCGCTAAAGCAGCCCGGAAGATCCGGAACCACCACGCCGAACGCTGTCTTCTTCGTTCCTGCCTCGATTGCAATTGTGAATTTCATTTTAAACCTGCCTGCTTGAGTATCTTCTCTACCAAACCTGTGCCTAAGTCCTTTTTCGGGTGAGGTACCGATAAATGACCTGGTTTCGTTGCATGCTTGAAAATGTGATGGCTGCCTGCCACTCGATCCTCGTACCAGCCCGCATCCTTGAGCACCCGAACAAGGTCCCTGCTGTTCATGGTGGGTATAATACCTACCAATGCGGACACAGTCAACACTATACCCACCGGGACAATGATGCCGAATTACCTTCAAATTCGCCCTTTAGGAGCCTGACTGCCTGTTTTGATCGAAACCAGCAAATTAGGGCAGTCTCGCAGCCCGGAAATGAATTTTCGCTTTGAGCTAGAAGTGGGCTGAGAGGGCCCCCGCTTAGCTGAGGGATTCTCCGGTCTGGGGCAATCCACCCGACTCCAATCGTTTGACCCGGCTTCCCGCTGCGACCTTGCGGTTCGACACCGCCGGTGGGCCATGCCACTCTAGTCTAGAGCGAAGTCAGGCCCTCGCGCACTGCGTACTTGGTCAACGCTGCCACGGTATGCAGACCGAGTTTCCGCATAATATTGCGGCGGTGCACTTCGACCGTTGCGACGCAGATGTTCAGGTGAGCGGCGATGCATGGCGAACGACTGCCGTTGGTGAGCAGCCTGAGGACCTCGCGCTCGCGGTTACTCAGCGCCCGAACCGGGCCGAACGCTTGGCAGCGTGCGCAATCCCGCTCACTGTGTAGCGCGCAGACAGCGTTGGAGGATTGATCGTGCGGTCCGGTGGCGACCATGCGAATAGTGTGCGCGAGGGTTGCCTTATCCCCTCGCTCCGCGGCTAGCGCCAGTTCGTCCAGCATCGCCTGGAGTCGACGCGATCCCAATTCGGCTTCGCGCCGCAATTGGCTGGTGGCCGCCTCGAGCTCGCGCAAGCGAGAATTTATGATGTCGTCGCGGCGCAGCGGTTCCGAAATCGAGGCTTGTCGAGCAGTGTTCTCTTGGCACTCAGAAGCAAAATCGTGGCGCTCATCCCGCAAATGATGCGCCGCAGTCCGCTCCGTTTTGGTCCCGGTTGGCAAGGAAAGTCGCGTTGGCCGATTCTCGAGCACCGGTCGCCCCTTTTTACCGGACCCTGGACTTGCGCGTGGCTTTCGCTGCACCTACGCGCACAGCAACGGCAGGATCCAGAACACCTTCATGTTTAAGTAACAGGCGACCGATCTCGCGGGCACGCAGGGCTGCATCGATATCGCCTTCACCAGCGGCCACAATCGAGCCCTTCATCAGGATATGCCACCGCCGCGCAAAGACGTCCGGATCGGAAATGCCGGCTTTTACGGCTAGGTGCCGGAGAAACGAACGAATCGTGGCTAGGTGGGCGACCGCAGCGATGCGGACCGGATTTTTCTGATCGTCGATCTCGAGCAACACGTTGATGAACGAGCACCCCTCGAAATCCGATCGCCGGAACCATTTGTCAAACACATCAAAGATCGCGAGCAAACGCTTGCTCGGCCCCTCGCAGCGCCGTTCGACCTCGGTCTGCAACCAGCCACGCGTCCAGAGTTCCTCACGGCGGCGCAAAAAGGCCAGCGCGAGATGGTTTTTAGATGGGTAATGCCGATACAGCGTCATTTTCGCAACGCCGGATCGGGCGACAACCTCGTCGACGCCCACAGCGCGGATACCGCGACGCGAGAACAGTTCGTAAGCAGTCTGATCGATGCGCTCTCGCGCTGTCGCCGCCCGTGACTGAACGGCGGTTGCCTGCTTTGAGACGGTCGACGCCATCTTGATACCTCGCAAAAATCAGGACGGTCAGTCTTGGCCAACCTGGCGAAATTAACGCTCTGAACCCCCCTGGGAGTGGGTTTTACTGTAGCAAAGACAGACCGGTCTTTCAATCAGGTAACGGCATCCGAAACTCGACGGTCTAGCATACCGGAGACCGTGTATTTACTTACCTGCCACCGCTAGCTAGCATCCTCCGCGACACGGTCACCTCAGGGTCGACCGACTTCGCAGCATCACCTGATGGAGTGACAAAATCATGGCGTACGACCCAAGGGCATCCACCGGAATTCCAACCGAGCCTGTCGGCTCCCTGCCTCGTCCCGCAAAACTGCAGGCAGCCTATACGGCCTATGACGCCGGCAAGATCACGCGTCAGCAACTCGAAGCCGAACAAGATGAGGCCGCGGCCGATTCGATCAAACGCATGGAAGACACCGGCTCGCCGATCGTCTCGGACGGTGAGCAGCGCTGGTCGAGCTTCGCCACCTACCCGCTCACCGATACCTTGGCCGGCACCGGACTCGCGGCAAATCTGGCCGGTGGCGGCCAGTATTTTGCGATTTTCGCCGACGGTCATCATCGGCAGTTGCCGCGACTCACCGGCGGTCCGTTCCGCTACAAAACGTACGCTGCCGATTCGTTGAAGAAGTCTCTTAAGCTCGCCCGCAGGCCCATGAAGCAGGCCGTCATCGCACCGTCGATGCTCGATTTGCTGTACCCGCTGAACGAAGAGATCCCGGGCTACTCGCGCGCTCAATTTGAAGCAGATCTGTGCAATGAATGTGAGAAGGACATCCGCCAGGCCTTCGCTGCCGGCGCCGCGCGCATCTCGATTGATTTCACGGAGGGACGACTCGCCTGCCGCGGCGACGCGCGCAACCCGTGGACGGGTGCCGGCATGTTGCCGCACTTCATCGAGTTAAACAACCGCGTGATTGACCGGTTCGGTCCCGAAGATCGCAGGCGCATCGGCATCCATACCTGCCCGGGCGGCGATCGGGACTCGGTGCACAGCGCTGATGTACCCTATAACAGCTTGCTGCCGAGCCTGTTCAAGATGAACGCCGGCTACTTCTTGATTCAGCTCAAGAGCGAGCGCAACCAGGAAGACGTATACAAGGACATCGCGGCGAACCTGCGCAGCGACGCGAATGGCATCAAGCAAATGGCCTATATTGGGGTCATTAACCCCGGCAATCCGCGCGTCGAAACCGCACAAGAGGTCTGCGATCAGTTGCTTGCGGCCGCAAAATACATCCCGAAGGACCAACTCGGCGCCACGGACGATTGCGGATTCTCGCCCTTCAGTATCGACGAGAAACCAAACCACGGCTCGCCGGACTTTGCGCGCGACATTGCGTTCCAGAAAATCGCGAACCGGATCGCCGGCACTCGGATGGCCGCTGAAAAGCTCGGCTTACTGCAAGACCGGGCAGCCTGACCGCTCGCTTCCCTCTAAGCCGTGCGCGTCCGCCCCACGGCTCACGGGGATCCGCCGGACATTCCGATCGAGGGCTGGCTATCAAGCGGACGGCAGTAGACGATGAGTTCAATGCGCCTCAAACGCTTTGACCTCAATCTGCTCATAGCTTTGGATGCGCTGTTGCATGAGAAAAACGTCACTCGTGCGGGGGAACGCGTTTACTTGTCGCAACCCGCAATGAGCGTCGCCCTAGGTAAACTGCGCGAGTATTTCAATGACCCGTTGCTGGTACGTGTAGGTCGCGACTTGGAACTGACTGCCCGCGGTCTTGCACTCGTCGAACCTGTGCGCGATATGCTGATGCACGCGCAAGTCGCGTTGGGAACACAACCGCATTTTGATGCATCCAGCGCGCAGCGACTATTTACGATCATGATACCTGATTTCGTTGTTCCCTGGTTGATGCCGCGTGTGTTGCAGCGGTTGCTGCGATGGGCGCCGGGCCTTCGAGTACGGACTGAAAGTTGGTCCGCGAGTGGTCCCGTTCGACTCGTAAACGGAGAAATCGATCTATTCGTCACGGTCGATACGCCACGTATTCTAGGACTCACGAATTATCCGGATTCACTCTGCAGCGCACAGCTGCGGCCGGTGAGATGGGTATGTGTAGTCGCTAAAGACCACCCGGTAGTTCGGGACGAATTGACCCGCGAGCAGTTCCTAACCCTTCCGCACGTCTACGTAAGAACTCGGGGCGACGCGCAGCCGGTCGATGTAGCGGTACGCAGGCAGTTGCATTTAAAACTCGACATTCGCGTCACCACCGACAATGTTCTGGAAATTCCGTTCATGATTCCTGGCACAACGTTGCTCGCCCTGGTTCCCGAGAGTCTGGCGCAGCAATTGACTCTATGCCTTGCAATTAAGGCATTTGAGCTGCCCGAGGGAATCCTGCCTTCGCGGCGCGTCGATCTGTATTGGCATCGGCGCGATGAACCCGATCTAGGACATACCTGGATGCGCAGCTTGATGCTCGAAGTCGCAGCCCTCCGTTGACGACGCACACTCAATTCAAAACAACGGTGCGATGTCCATTCCGAAAGACTCGCTGCTCGGCATGCCATCCCGACTGATCGAGTCAACACGTGACTTTCGAGGTCGCTTCCAATCTCGAGCAAGTTCTCCGGCGTGACTGAGCGATCGACCTGGTGCACTGCTTGTTCAATTATGGGACCTTCATGCAACTAGGCTGCGCAACACTCATAAACGGCTCACGCTTGACGCCTTCGACGCATCAATAGCGGTAGTGATCTTGTTTGTAGGGACCGCTCGGCGCAACGCCGATGTACTGTGCCTGAACATCGGTGAGTTCGGTCAGATCCGCCGCCAGCTTCTTCAACTGCAGGCGAGCGACCTTCTCGTCCAGATGTTTCGGCAGCACGTAAACCCCGACCGGATACTTCGAGGTGTGGGTAAAAAGCTCGATTTGCGCGAGCGCCTGATTGGCGAACGAAGAACTCATGACATAGCTTGGATGTCCCGTGCCGCATCCCAAGTTCACCAAACGTCCCTCGGCGAGCAAGATAATGCGCTTGCCGTCCGGGAAAATGATGTGATCCACTTGCGGCTTGATGTTCTCCCATGGGTATTGCTTGAGGCTTGCGACGTCGATTTCGTTGTCGAAATGCCCAATGTTGCACACGATGGCATTGTTGTTCATGCGCTTCGCATGCTCGTTGGTAATGACATGAAAGTTGCCGGTCGCGGTGACAAAAATATCCGCCTTGTCGGCTGCGTAGTCCATTGTGACGACGCGGTATCCCTCCATTGCCGCCTGCAGCGCGCAGATAGGATCGATTTCGGTGACCCATACTTGCGCGGACAGTGCGCGCAGAGCCTGCGCCGATCCCTTGCCCACGTCGCCGTAGCCCGCCACGACCGCGATCTTGCCGGCCACCATGACGTCGGTGGCACGTTTGATCCCGTCCACCAAGGACTCACGGCAGCCGTACAAATTATCGAACTTGCTTTTGGTGACCGAGTCGTTGACGTTGATCGCCGGGAAAGCCAACAGACCATCCTTGGCCATTTGATACAGACGACGCACGCCGGTGGTGGTCTCTTCTGACACGCCGCGTACCGCCTTCAGCCGTACCGAATACCAGGTGGGATCGCGTTTCAGCGTGGCCGTGATAGCAGCGAACAGCGTCGTTTCTTCCTCGCTCGACGGATGAGCGACCACGCCGATGTCCTTCTCGGCTCGCGCACCCAGATGCAAAAGCAGGGTCGCGTCGCCGCCATCGTCCAAGATCATACTGGCGTGCCGGTCATTGGCCCAGTCGAAGATCCTGTGTGTAAATTCCCAATACTCCTCGAGCGATTCGCCCTTGTAGGCAAAGACCGGCGTGCCCCGCACGGCGATCGCGGCCGCCGCATGATCCTGCGTTGAGAAAACGTTGCACGAAGCCCATCGCAACTCGGCGCCCAGCGCTTGCAGCGTCTCGATCAGCACCGCGGTTTGAATGGTCATGTGCAGTGACCCCGCGATGCGCGCGCCCCGTAACGGCTGCTGCTGTGCGTATTCCTCGCGGATCGCCATTAAACCCGGCATCTCCGTCTCGGCGATAGTCAGTTCCTTGCGGCCCCAATCGGCCAACGCCAGGTCGGCGACTCTAAAATCTCCGCTAGCGGATGTCGTGGGCTTAACGGCTGCGTTCATATGTGGTCCTCAATCTCGATTGAATGATTTCAAATCCGATACCGTGCATCGAGTTGGGTTAGGCGCTCGCCGTAATCCTGGTACCTGCAGCCGCGGCAAGCGTCGCGGCTTTATCAGTCCGTTCCCAAGAAAACTCCGGTTCACTGCGGCCGAAGTGGCCGTACGCGGCAGTCTTTTGATAGATCGGCCGCAACAGGTCGAGCATTTGCACGATGCCCTTGGGTCGCAAGTCGAAATGACCGTGGACGAGTTCTTCGATCCTTTCGTCCGACAGTCGGCTGGTGCCGTAGGTCGTAACCATCACGCTCGTCGGACGCGCGACACCGATGGCGTAGGACACCTGGACCAGGCACTTATTGGCGAGACCGGCCGCGACGACGTTCTTCGCCACATAGCGTGCGGCATAAGCCGCCGAGCGGTCTACCTTGCTCGGGTCCTTGCCGGAGAATGCACCGCCGCCGTGCGGCGCCGCGCCGCCATAGGTGTCAACGATGATCTTGCGCCCGGTGAGGCCGCAGTCGCCCTGGGGCCCGCCCACCACGAAGCGGCCGGTGGGATTCACGAGATACTTGGTCTGCTTCGTGATCATCTCGCGCGGCAATACCGGTTTGATCACTTCCTCGATCACTGCTTCGGAAAGCGCACCGTGCTCGATGTCCGGGTGATGCTGCGTGGACAGTACGACGGTGTCGATGTCCTTTGGTTTGCCGTCCACATAACGGACCGTGACCTGACTCTTGGCGTCAGGGCGCAGGAAGTTGAGTTTCCCCGATCTTCGCACCGAGGCCTGACGTTCGACCAGGCGATGGGCAAGATGAATCGGCAATGGCATCAGCGTTTCCGTTTCGCTGCAAGCGTAACCGAACATCAGACCTTGGTCGCCCGCGCCCTGCTCCAAATTCAGTCCGCGTCCTTCATCGACGCCCTGGGCAATGTCCGGCGATTGCTTGTCGAAAGCGACCAACACCGCGCAGCCGCGGTAATCGATGCCGTACTCTGTATTATCGTAGCCGATGCGTTTAATGGTCTCACGCGCCACCGACGGATAGTCGACGATCGCGCTCGAGGTGATTTCGCCGGCGAGAACGACTAGGCCGGTGTTGCACATCGTCTCGGCGGCAACGCGAGAGTATTTATCTTGGGTCAGAATCGCATCCAAAATAGCGTCGGAAATCTGATCCGCGACTTTGTCTGGATGACCCTCGGAAACCGACTCGGATGTGAACAAAAAAGTATTCGACATTGGTGCTGCCCTCGTGTACGTAACCTTAAGTTTCCCACCGTCACGCGTGGGCGCCGGCGAGCATCAAGTGCCCTCCGAAATTCTGCTGATACCGGGCGTCAAACTCGGCCCGCGTAAATCGATGATTCTGGGTACCACGGACCTCGACCTTGAGGGCGCCCATGAGCGAGGCCATTCGCCCCGTCGTCGGCCAATCTAACTCGTTGAGCAAGCCATGCAGCAGGCCTGCCCGGTAGGCGTCTCCGCAGCCGGTCGGATCTACGACGCCGTAAGCCTTAGCGGGCGGAATTGTGATCTGATTGTCGCCAACAAAGATCGTGGAGCCATCGGCGCCGCGCGTGACAATCAGTGCACGCACCTGGCTCGCCACCTGCGCTTCGCTGAGACCGGTACGGTCGTTGAGAAGATGCCATTCATAGTCGTTCACCGCGACCCAGGAAGCGCGTTGGATGAATGAACGCAGCTCCGCGCCATTGAACATGGGCAACCCCTGGCCCGGATCGAATAAATACGGAGTTCCGGCCGCGGTGAACTGCTCCGCGTGGCGCAGCATGCCGGCGCGCCCATCGGGCGCGATGACCCCTACCGCGATGTCCGCGGCAGCGCCGATCGCGTTTAAATGCGAAGAATTCATGGCTCCCGGATGAAACGCCGTGATCTGGTTGTCGCCCTGGTCGGTCGTGATGAACGCCTGCGCCGTGTACTCGCCGCCGATCACCTTGATGGAGTCGGTCGGAATGCCATGGTCACGCATCCATTCCAAATAGCGCTCCGCGTCCGCGCCGACCGTTGCCATCGGCACCCCGAGATCCCCGAGCAGTCGCATGTTGTAGGCGATGTTTCCCGCGCAACCGCCGTATTCGCGGCGCAACCTCGGGACCAGGAACGCGACGTTCAACATGTGCACGCGGTCGGGTAAAATGTGATCTTGAAAATGACCGTCGAAATTCAAGATGGTGTCGAACGCGACGGAACCGCAGATAATCGCACGCATGGTCATTCAGCCTTGTACCCGAAACTTACCACTCTTCATGTCGATCTCGAATTTGCCTGTGCCCACTTGCCTGATCCACTTCGACGTTTCCACGGCGCCGCCAAAAGAGAAAAAGTGCGGCGCCACGACCTGGGCATCGACAGGGAGTTGCATCAGGCGTATCACGTGCTGATCGGGACTAGTCGCGAGTTCTGCAATGCTGCCCACGGCGCTCAAGTTGCGCATGACGGTGCGCAAAGATGCCCCGATGCCGCACAGCATCGCAAACTGTATGAGCTTCGAGAGCGGCGTAGGGCCTGCAAGGCCTACATGCACGGGCAAGCTGATCTCATTTCGCGCCAGTTCGCGCTGCCAATCGGGAACCGCATTTGCGTTGAGGCCGAACTGCGTCACGATGTGTACCTTGATCCCGGTTCGATCCGCAAAGGCTTGCTTGGCCTTGAGGGCGTTCCACAGCAGCGTTGATCCGACGGCCTTTCGGCCTTCGGGATGCCCAGCTACGCCGATACGCCGGATGCCAGACCCCTCCAGAAGCCCGGAATTCAGAATGTCCAGCGTGCTGTCGAATTCGCCGGTTGCTTGAGCAACGTCCCCGGCCACCAATAAGATTTGCTCGATGCCGCCGGCGCGAAGTTCGGCCAGCGCGGTACGCAGCATGTGTGGGTAGTTGATCCGCCGCGCAACGATATGCGGCGTGGCCACAAATCCCGCCCGCTGCACCGTCAGCGCCGCTTTCACTACGCAACTCAACGTCGTATTGGGGACATGCGCGACGTAGACGGCAGTTCGAGGCGGCAGCAAGTCCGCCAACTGAGGTAGCCGCTTCTCGTCCGCGGGCGTGATCTCGGTCGACGCGCCGCGCACGAAGTCCACGATTCGTTCTTTCAGGGTTGCGCCTGAGATAGATTCGGTTTGCACCGTTTGGCCTGCGTGCGGCATCAGGGGCGTCGGCGCGAGACCACGAAGGCCTCGTCGTTGAACCACAAGCCGCCGTGGGCCTGCAGCACTTGTTGTGTGATATCGAGGTAGACGCCGGTGGTCACGACAGCATCGAGGCGCTCGTCCTCGATTTGATTCACATAGATGGCGGCATTCCAAGCCGCGAATAAGGTCGAAGTGCCGATGCGGTCGCCGATCTCGGACGGCAAGGTATGCATATCGTAGCGGAAAATGCTTTTGTCATCCGGAAGCGCCGCGAGTTGATAGTCACGGGTATCGCGGCCCAGTTCCATCTTAAGTGCGGCAATCAGCTGGTGGCGATTGACTTGAAACGGCCTTTCGCCCGGCCACAGTTTCTGAATTATTTCCAGACCCGGGTCATTACCCCAGGATTGAATCGCGAGAAGTCGGCCTCCCGGCGCAAGGCTCCTCACCAGCGGTGCGAGTACTTTTTCGGCCTTGAATTTGGCCGACATCCGAGCGCGCCATGGTTGCGACGCCAAAATCAGATCGTAGCTCTCGAATACGCGGCCCGGCTTAGGAATCACGGAATCGAGCAGGAATTTATGATCATCGCGATAGATCACAAGAACCGATGGCCGAACGTAGCTCGGATTGCCGGTCTTCGGACTGGGCTTGGTCTGCCACCCGTGAGTGAGCGCTGGGCCGAGCTCTTCGATCTGTTCGGCATACTCATGTGCGGAGGTTCCGGTCAACCGCACCTCCTGCCAGTTGAGTGACGCCGCTGCCTGTAAGTCGCGCGACATGAGGCGCGGCGCTTCGGCATACGTCAAATTGGTGACGACGAAGACCGTACCCGCATGTTCGCACAAGCGGTCCGGCAACTTTTCCAAGCCCAATCGAACGTCTTCGAGACTTATTTCCTTTGCAACCACCAGCATGGGAACCGTCGGAAATTGGCGGTGTACGCTGCGCATCAAGCGCGCAAGCACCGTAGCATCGCCCATTCCGGCGTCGAAAATGCGGATGGCAGGGGGCATCGGGTGTAGATGCACCAACTCCTGAGCGGCTCGGCGTGCAACCGCTGACTTCTCGTTGCAGGTGTTGACGAACGCAAGATATTTCTGGCGATTGTCGTAGAAGCGAAACTGCGTCGAATCGGCGGCGCCAAGCCCACCGACGGTTGCTACCGAGCTCACCGCACTTAAATTTAAATTGCCGGCGGCTGCCATGATCCAACTCCTATTAAGATTTCGGCGGTAACGGCTACAGACATTAGGCGCTGGCGGCTTCAAGCGGAAATTCGATCATCGAATGACGCGTATTCGTCTCTGTAATAGCGCAGCCATTACGGCGCACTCATGCACTGCGGCCGCGCGATTTCTCGCAAAGTTATTAGTCCGTTTACCGGAGACCGTGTATTTCCTTGGACGATCGCCCCCGCTAGCATGTTTGGTGGGGATCGTGAAAAAGCAAATGCGCAGGGGACAAGGACATGAAATTGAGCTGGCTAATTTCACGACTTTCGCCCACGGCGGCGGCCGTTGCGGTCTTGACGTGTGCGGTACAAGCTGCCCATGCGCAATGCATCTCTGTGCCGGATCAGGGCAAGCTGCTTCTCACCGGTGGTGTTATCGAAGTCGACGGCGCAGGCGGCGGGGGTTTGGTGCCTTGGGCGATGATCACCGGTTACGGCACCCGCGACAGCGTCGGCGCCAACGCTCACGAGACCTTTGTCAACACATCGGACTTCCGTTTGAATTCGTACGGTGCGGCGGTCGGATTGCTCGATCGGGTCGAATTATCCTTCAACCGGCACGATCTCACCATCACCGCGAACGGTGGGGGATTGCCCTTGAACGGCGTGAGGATCGGGCAGGACATATTCGGCCTGAAAGTAAAGATCATCGGCGACATCGTGTACGACCAGGGTAGTGCTGTTCCGGAAATCTCACTGGGATTGCAGTACAAATCCAGCAACGGCATCCGCGGCGGCGTGTTTGGAAGCGGAATAAAGCCCACGGATCTCGGCGCCAAAGCGAATGACGGCACGGATTTCTACGTCGCGTTTTCAAAACTTCTTCTGGCCGAAAGTCTTTTCGTGAACGGCACGATCCGAGCCACCAAGGCCAACGAGTTCGGTTTGCTTGGCTTCGGTGGCGACAGAAAGGACGGGTACCGACCCGAGTTTGAGGGCTCCGTCGGATATCTAGTCAACAGAAAAGTGGCCATCGGCGGCGAGGTTCGTACGAAACCGCACAATCTCACCCTGGACAATGAAAAGGCCGCCTGGGACTTGTTTGTCGCCTGGGCGCCGATCAAGACCGTGTCGGTGGTTGCAGCGTATCTGAACCTCGGCAAGATCCTCGATGGACCTGCCGGCTATTCCTCGACTCAGCAAGGCCCGTATGTTTCGCTTCAGGTCGGCTTCTGAACGGCTACTGACGTTGGAGATAATCAACATGTGCTTCGGAAAATTTACCAAACCATTTGCAGTCGCCACTTTCGCGACTTCTCTTTCGCTATGCGCAGGGATTGCACAGGCGGGGGACGAACTTTACAAGGCCTTCGGCCGCAACGAGGGCATCAGCAAAATTATCGACGACTTCGTGGGAATCGTGGTTGCTGACTCGCGCGTCAATTTCCAGTTCGCCAAGTTGGACGCCGCCGGTGTGGGACGTCTCAAGGGTCACTTGGTCGAAATGCTCTGTGGTGCGACCGGTGGTCCATGCCAATACACAGGGCGGGATATGAAAACCACTCACGCCGGCATGGGCGTTAACGATGCGCAATTCAATGCGATAGCCGAAGACATGTACCGCGCCTGGGATAAGAACGGCGTTCCATATCATCTGCAAAACAAGGTGATGGCGATTCTTGCGACGATGCATAAGGACATAGCGACAAAAAAATAAGAGAGCAAGACATGAGAACCGGAATACGGCTCCCTTCGGGGCGGCAGTGTCCGCAAGACGCTCGCCTTTTGGAGTTGATGCGATTGTGAGTTCATAGCTACTCGGAAATGGCCTGAGCACGCCTCCAGCCTTGGCATTCAGGAACCACTACGCTCCGCGTTTATAGATCGCGTCGATATTGATCGCGGCACGATATCGGTAAGGTTTGGTAATCAGGCGAGCCCGCTCATTGCCGGATCTCTTTTCAGTTTGCGACCGTCTTTGGCATCTACGGGTGCGGTATTGTGGTCCTGCGGATACGCATCGCAAAGAGGTCAGGATGATCCGTCCGGCCCTTCCGGGGTTGAAATGACCAACCTGCCGAAGCGGTTCCTGCCGTGGAAATGCCGCTGAGGCAACGAGTTCCGACGGTTAACTTATGCGTCGACGGCCAATTCTGGGGAGGAAAACTCCTGGCGGGCGGAGGAAGAACATCAGAGGCGGGTCGTGACAGGCAGAAACGGGTCGAAAGCACACGCGAGCGTTCACGGATGTCCAATCACCTCTTCCTGCAGCCAATGGTTCTTCGGGTAAGGGAAGGGGGCATCTGCTAACACGCGAAGGCGGTTTTCAATCAGAACAGTTACTTAGAGCAGGTTCTGAGTGGCCAGCCTTCCCACCAATAAATTCAAACACTTACGATCGAAAAGCTGCACTGCTTTATTCCTCTGTAGGTCGGCAAAAGCGCCACGGCTTGCGCCAAGTGATCGCCCATCAGGCGCGCGCAGTGGCGCATCATCGCGAGCGTCTCCCAGTTGCCAAGCGCCATCAACGCATGCTCGGTGATGCCATTGCTCAGCAGCCACCCGCACGGGTCGTCGAGGTCGGCGGTACCCGCATGATTGAAATGCAGACCGGATTGCCCATGGTTTGCGCTCGCGGGGACGCCGTGCGCTGCAGAAAGCGTACGGCGTCCCTTGATCGCTCGATCAAACTGCTCTAATTCGCGGCAATCCCGTTGAGTCCGGCCGAGGCGGGAAGACCGCCCACGGTACCCAATCCCGTCAACGCACCGTTATTGGTTTGAACCGAAAACATCCCAACGGCTCCGGTGCCCGCGTTCAGGGTATAGAGGAATTTCCCGTCCGCGCTGAGGGTGATGTCGATGTTCGATGAGCCGGCTGGATTCGACGCCAGAACCGTGCCGGGAAGCGCAGTCAGCGTGCCGCCCTGGCCGATGGCGAAACCCGATATCGAGCCAGATCCGGCATTCGAGACATAGACAAAACGACCATCGGGAGACGTGACGCTCCAGCAATTAGCCGTCCCCAGGGTCGGCACGCTGCTGCTGATCGGCGTGAGGGTGCCGTCGCTGTTCACGGCGTATGAGGAAATGGCGGACTCATTGGGCGCGCCCGGGCCGGTTTCCGACACCAGCGCCTCGTCATTGCCGGTAAAGCTCGCGCTGAATGCACCAGGCCCGACACTTGGGGTTACCGTGATTGGCGAAAGAGTGCCGTCGCTCAGCACGCTGAACACATCCAGATTGTTCGTCGCCTTTTCAGTCACGATTAAGAATCGGCCGTCCGGACTGAATGCCACCGAACCGGAAGCCACCGCGTTGCCGCTGAGGAAGCGCAATGATTTTGGAATCCGAACCAGCTTGCCGCTGTCGAACGTGAATCCAACCACGCTGCTGCTGCCGGCGGTGTTGAGCACATAAACCAGAGACCCGTGCTGGGCGACCGAATTCGGTTCGCTGCCTTGCGTCGCCACGCGGTCGGTCAACTCGAGTTTAGCGCCATTGACGCGAAACACCGACACGCTGCCGCTGCCGGCGTTGACCGCGAACAGCCACGCGCGATCCGCGCTCAACGTGAGTGAACCTTGCGATGCCAGCGGATCCACAGTCCCGCCGCTGCCGCGCCCGTCTGTTTCATAGCGGCGCGGATTTTCCAGCGTACCACTCGGCGAGCGCTCGAACGCAATAACTTGATTTGAATCTGCATTGTTGGTCATGACGAACACGCCGTGAACTGTGTCATTGTGATCCGCCATACTCACTCCCGACCATGCGGCGCCTCCGGCTATGAGGCTCAATGCAAAAACTGTCTTGATGGACTTCATTGTTCAAATCTCCTGTTCCTGATACTTGGTGTACAGCGCGAAGCTTGTCACCGGCGACGCGCACTGTATTCGCGACGACTGATTAAGCTGCGCGACAGCCTGCATGAGACCGTGGCCGCGTACGGATTTATTACTAGAGCATTAAAATTTATTTGCGTGCTACCAAGAGCGCGCGGACAAGCGCGCCTCTCGCGATCTGGATCGCGCGCAGAGGCAACGTGAAGGAGAAAAAGCGCAGCGGGGCGATTGCTCCCCCTGAGCGATCGCTCCCACTGAAGTGCACAGGCGGCGCTGCGACTATTTTGCGATTTTCGACGCGAGCATCTCGACTTGCTCAATCTGCGGAGGCTTCGCCAGCAGGGCAGTCGCGTTTGCCATCAATGCTGCGGCTATAGGCCCTGCCAAGTGGGCTTTTCGATCCGCCTCGTTGGCGAACGCATCGAAGTTGCCGAAAGTAGAAGGCCCCAGACGCAGCTCAAACCGAATGGGCGCCGTGGCTTCCTGCTGCGCGAGCGGCAGCGCAGACTCTAGAAACTTAGCGACCTCGCCTTCCTTTCCGGGTTTCGCTTCCAGACGAACTAACAGTGCGAGTTTGACCATGGTGGCATCCTTGTTGGCTGACAAAGAACAGTAGACCGGTAGCGGCCTGCTGTTATGACGCGGATTGCGTCCCGCAGTTCGCGTAGTGGATTGCAGCGAAGGCGACTTACTCGAATTGACGTAGTCCCTCGCAGCCACTTCATGTCATTTCACGGTCAGATCAAGAGACATGCCGTGCCACTTGTGGCCAATGACGGGGCAATACACTTTGTAAGTGCCAGGCTTCAGGTCCACCTGCAAAGAACCGTTTTCGCCTTTCTTTAATCTTGGCGCGTGGCCGTCGGGGGGCGTTCCGATTGCCGGGCTGAGTCGTAGGTCGTCACTGCCGGTTAGGCACTCGCCCCCAAGCATCGAAGTTGCGAATGCTGGTCGCGTGTCCACTTTGCCCGGACATTGCCCGCAGACACCGCGGACCGGCAGATCTCGATCGGGCCCGACAGCAACATCTACCACTCTCGCAATGTGCACGCAGTGAAGCAAGCAGCCCAGCAACACAATGCTCCCAATGCACGTTGGTATCGGGAAGCGCCAAAGCAGCCAGAGCATCGTGGTGGAAGATAATGTGATTACTACCAAACGCGCGGCGAAATTGAATCTCTTTGACTCAGTCATTTGGTTTCCATGGGAACGACGAATAGCCGCGATCCGTGTTCTCTGGTCTTGGGGACAATGCCAACCTGGCAAACTCTCCTTCCAGCGCGCGGTAACGATCGACTAAGGACTCGCCCAATCTAGTTAGGCACACGCCGCCGCCGCCGTTGCCGAGGAGCGCCAGTTTTGCACCGCGTGCGATCAAGCAATCTGTCATGCGTGTACGTCGAGCCAACATAAAAATCTCGCTTCGATGAGTACGACTCTCGACGAACTGCGTTTATTCCATTGTGTCGTTCTATACGGCTGGTTTCGCAAGACAGATAGACGGGGTATTCGGAAGCATCACAGCTTCGATCACTCCACAAGCCGGCTATTGATTTGGAGGGGCGGAGCCACTAGTCGCCACACTCCCGCGGACGGGCCGCGGGAGTGTTATTCCCCGGCAGCGCTCCTGACAGGGCAAGGTTCAGGGCGATCATTTTCATCGCGGCACTTGCGCTCGTGTTGGAACCCATCAGCATTTCGAGCCGTGCAAAGATCTTTGGAACCCACCGGAATAAATCGTGGTCGCGACCAGTCTACTTGTGAAGTGCGGGCTAGCATGGCCGCACAATTTTATAGAACGCGAGGGCTCGCAATTGAGGTAACCATGAGTCTTCTTCCACTCACCCTAGTCACGAACACCTGCTTTCAGATACCGGGCGGACAGGCCGTGTGAATACGAAATAAAGACTTGGGTGTCATTCCAACGAAAATTCCGTGGGTAGGCTGCGGCTCAGTCGGCCAGTGGCTTCGCGGTCGGAAAGATCAATTTATAGCTGCGCAGATCCTCTTGAAAGGCGTTGCAGCGCGCGAGCGATTCGCGCAATTGCGCTCGCGGTAACGAATAGTCGAAGGCTGCAGACCAGCGCTGCACGCGGCTCAAGGCACTGATGAGCGGTTCGGCAATGCGGTTGTGGCTCAGCGCCTTCAAGGGCAGCAGGTAGTCTTCCCGGTAGACCGTCGGAATGATGATTCGGCTCAAAGCGCGCGCGCTCAACATGCAATTCATGGCGAGCCGCGCCGTCCGGCCGTTGCCGTCGCTGAACGGGTGCACTTCGGCTACCACGAACATGATCATGATGGCCTGGGCGAGGGGATGGGGCAGGGCGCGTATCCGTTCGAATCCCTCCCGCAAGCTCCCGACGACAAGTTCCGGTACGACGAAGTAAGTGCTGCCGGCCTGATTGGCTTTTTCTTTCCATTCTCCGGGTTTTCTGTCCGCTCGCTTTTGCATGACGAGCGCGTTGACGTTCTGCAGCCACACAAGAAATTCATCGGCGTTTTGCGGCGGGCGGTCCCGCCAGGGAGCGGTCGTCGCTGCTCGGAACGTGCCCAAGATGTCATGCGAGTCTTCATTGCGGTTCTCGATGATCTTCCCCTCGAAGATGATGGATTCCGCCTCCTCGACTTCGAACGTCGTCCCTTCGATGTAGTTGGAAAAGTACGCCTCAAAGAACGCGAAATCCTCGCGCGCGACGCCCGCGGGCGCGGGATCCTCGATGCTTTCGAATGCGGCTTGATTGAGCGCAGTGAAGAGCGCATCGAAGATTTCCAGCCGATGAGGATCGTAGGGACGGCCCGCGGCCCGCGCTAAGGCCTGCTTGGCGGTCAAGATTTTTGATTCGTGCGTACCGAGCAGCGCGCCGATGAGGTTGTTGAGGCGCTTGAATTGCGCGTCGTAACCTAGAGATGGGGCGATTTCGCGCGCGTGATCGCGCAATTGGTTTAGGCGCTTGGGGCCGCCGACCATCAGAATGCGGTCGAGCGCCGCCTCGAGGGTCGGTTGCGGCAGCACGCGATCACTCCAACCGCGCCCGCGGGTAAGATTTTCCAAGAATCGCCGCGGATCACTCGCCAGATACAGCTCGCCGAAGCGCGAATCCGGCGCAGGAGGTTCAAGTCGGGGGCCGGGGCCCGGCACGATGTGTATCGTCAATCCCGGCAGTCGTACGTCGCGTCGGGTCTTGCCGCGGGTGATGGAGAGGCTGCCCTCAAAGGGCCGGCTGTCGAATGCCGAACGATGCGAGATCACACCGCCCGGCAGCAGATGTCCGACGATCGCCTGCCAGTGCCGCAAGACGATGGATTCTGGCGGGC
>Ga0137412_10001494_pt1 | contig 18271 bp, 15 predicted proteins | sample CZODoug2_1_16fun_FD_122160 | JGI IMG/M metagenome (GOLD analysis project Ga0137412, IMG submission 122160) | Vadose zone soil fungal communities from Angelo Coast Range Reserve, California, USA - CZODoug2_1_16fungal (Hybrid Assembly) | ecosystem: Environmental > Terrestrial > Soil > Vadose zone...
GGGCAGCCGCAGAATTCATTGGCCAAGTCGATCACGCCGAACGCCGATGGCACCGAGTGGACGATCGTGATTCCCGATGGGGTGACGACGCATCGGGGTAAGCCGTTCACCGCGGATGACGTGTTGTTCAGCTTGAACCGGATCGTGGCGAACAAGTATCCGGGGAGCACCAGTCTGGGGCCGGTGGACTTGGGGTCCTCGAAGGCGGCCAACCCGACGACGCTGCTGGTGAAGTATCACCAGCCATTCGCGGTGTTGCCGGAGATGCTGGCCTCGGTGGTCTTCACGATGGTTCCGCGGGACTTCGATCCGAAGAATCCCGACGGTACGGGGCCGTTCAAGTTCCAGGACTTCACTCCGGGTGTGTCGAGCACGTTCGTGCGCAATCCGGACTACTGGCGCAGTGGTCTTCCGCATCTGGACGGGGTCGTGACCACCAACATCGCCGATGAGACGAGTCAGGTCAACGCGTTGCAGGCGGGTCAGGTCGACGTGGTGGACTTCTTGTCGCAGGGTTCGGTGGCGGCGTTGCAGGCTGGCGGGTTGCACGTCAACATCTCCAAGACCGGTGGCTGGGGTCCGTTTACCATGCGCACCGATCAGAAGCCGTTTGACGACGTGCGGGTGCGTCAGGCGTTCCGGTTGATCGTGGACCGCAAGGAGATGCTCGGCCAGGTGTTCGGCGGTCAGGGCCAGGTCGGCAATGACGCGTTCTCGATCCTGGACAAGTCCTATCCGACGGATTTGCCGCAGCGCGAGCAGGACATCGATCAGGCCAAGTCGTTGTTGAAGGCTGCCGGTGCGGACGGCCTGACGATCGATCTGGTGACGACGCCCAATGCGCCGGGGATGGTGCAGGCGGCGCAGGTGTTCGCGACCCAGGCAAAGAAGGCCGGGGTGAACGTCAACGTGGTGCAACAAACCACCACCGACTACTTCGCCAACTCGTATATGAAGGTGCCGTTCAGTCAGGACTATTGGCAGACGGGAACCTACATGTTCACCGCTGGGCAGGCCTATGCTCCCAACGCGCCGTTCAACTTCTGTCAGTTCAACGATCCGGAGTACAACTCGCTCTACTTTCAGGCGTTGGCTCAGCTCGACGAGGGCAAGCGCGCCGAACTGATCAGCAAGATGGTGCACATCGATTACGACCGCGGCGGTTACATCGTGCCCTACTTCTTCCCGGTCATCGATGCGGCTTCCCAAAAGGTCGGTGGCGTCAACGAATCCGCGAACGGCTACAGCCCCGGCGGCAACGACTTCGCCAACTTCTGGCTCACCTAGGCCCCTGACGAGTGACGAGTTACTTGAGGAGTTGTCAACGTGACTGAGACGCTAGAAGCAACCGCCGCCAGTCCCTCAAAACCCAAGGGGCGCACCAGCCACCCGATCCGTTCGCTTCTCGTCCGGCGACTGTTGAGCGGTGTCGTCTCGGTTGTGGTGATCTCGATCGTCGTGTATGCAGCGACACTGGTGCTGCCAGGTGACGCCGCGACCGCAATTCTGGGACAGCAGGCCACGCCCCAACGACTCGTCGAACTGCGCCACCAACTTCATCTGGATCAATCTCCGATCGGTGGGTATTTCAGTTGGGCCAAGGGCGCTTTACCGCACTCCACGGCACCCGAAGGCGACGCGATCGCCATCGCGAACCAGTCGGGTCCGCCGACTAGGGAGACCCTGGCGCAGGTCCGGTCGTCGACCGGACGATGAGCTCGGTAGCCATGATCGAACGCCTGCGGGATTGGCCGGCAATGAGGTCGAGCAGGATCTTCGCCGCGGTCCGTCCCTTGTCCCGCAACGGCTGACGTATCGTCGTCAGACCCACCAGGTCGGCAATCGGGGCATCGTCGAAACCGATCACCGACACAGCCTCGGGAACCGCAATGCCGTTGCTCGACAACGCCTTCAGAGCCGCCACGGCATGAACGTCCGACGTCGCGACGATCGCCGTCGGGGCGAACTCGCGAATGAGTAGGTCGGCAGCGGCCAGTCCGCTGGGCATGTCGATGTTCGCGGCTTCGATCAACGCGACGTCCGAGACGCGGACGCCGTGGTCGAACAAGGCCTGACGGTAGCCGGCCAGACGCTCTCGGAGATAGGTCTCCTTGGAGGTTTCCGCGTCGGCCCAGTACCGATGCCCAGGTGACGGTAGGGGACCGAGGCGATCGGTGATCACCCCGATTCGCCTGTGCCCCAGGCTGAGAACGTGGTCCATCTGTTCGGCGCCCGCCTGCCGATGGTCCACCGTCACGTAGGGCAGATGGGGGACTCGGGGAGAGTCGATGGCGACTGCGGGAATCTCCCGTGCGCGTACCGCTTCGACGACGGGATGGTCGTCGGGGAGGCAATGAATCACCACGCCGTCGACCAGCCCGCGCAAGACCGCCGGCTTTACCGGGTCGTTGCCGTGACCCCGCTGCGCGTCGACGGGTAACAGCGTCAGAGCGACGTCGGCGAGTTCGCCGACCTCGACGATGCCCCGTACCAGCAGCATGGTGGACGGATCCTCGACGGCCAGCGACAGCGAGCCGGGAATGAGAACCCCTACCGCTCCGATACGGCCAAGGCGCAGACTGCTTCCTGCGATGTTGGGCCCGGTGTATCCAAGGCTGGCCGCCACGGCGAAGATGTGCTCGCGCCTGACCGCCGACACGCGTTGTGATCCGCTGTAGGCGTAGGACACCGAGGCCTGGGATACCCCCGCCGCCGCGGCGACGTCCTTCATGGTGACCATGTCGCTACGCAGAGTAGTCCTGCGGTCAGGACTTCACGATGAAGCCGGCATCGATGACCAGCGTGGTGGCGGTGATGTAGCGCCCTGGTTCGGTCACCAGGTACAGGATCGCGTTGCTGACGTCGCTGGGGTCGATCCACGGCACCGGCAGGATGTGCGTGCCGGTGAAGGTGTCGAGGACGTCGGCACGCGTCGGCTTGTCGAGGTCGGGGCGGAACAGTCCATAGACGAAGTCGTTGTTGATCATGTGGGTGTCCACGCAGGTGGGATTGACCGAGTTGACCCGAATGCCGTACTGCCCCAACTCACGTGCCAGCGACGTCATCAAGCCGGTCACACCGTGTTTGGATGCGGCGTAGGACGAGATGTTCTCCGCACCCTTCAGAGCCTCCGTCGAACCGATGAAGACGATGCTTCCGCCCTCGTTCTGGGCGATGAGCGTCGGTACTGCCGCCTTCACCGTGTGAAAGACGCCGTTGAGATTGATGTCGATCATTTCGCGCCAGTCCTCTGGGGTGATCTCCCACGTCTTGGCGCCGGAGCAGATGCCCGCATTGGGGATGACGATGTCGACACGGCCGAACTGCTGCAGACCACGGTCGAACACGGCCTTCACCTGGTCGAAGTCACGGGTATCGGCGATCTCGGCAACGATGTCACCACCGGCTTGCTTGACCAGGCGCACCGTCTCCTGAAGGTCTTCCTCGGTGGCGCCGTCATACGCCGTCGTCGACGGCTTGGCACACAGATCCAGGCCGATGATGTTGGCGCCCTCCTTGGCGAGCGTCAGTGCGTGTGAGCGGCCCTGGCCTCGGGCTACGCCGGTGATGAAGACGACCTTGCCGTCGAGTTGTCCCATGGTGAATTCCAATCGTGAGGGTTGAGGAGAGCCAGATCGAACGATTCTAGTGAATCGTATCACTTACTGTTGTACACAGACTCTCATCCTCCGATGCAGCCTTCTGATGATACGATTCACTCGATCGTTGCTGCATCGTATCGGAGACGCCGGGACGGACGTCGCAATCTACGGCGACGCCGACATGGATCGGTTCTTGGCCATGACCGGTGTCAGCCCCGGGCCTCGCTGCGACGGGCGAGGATTTCCGCGGTCTCGCGATCGGCGGGCAGGAACGCCTCGAGTCGCAGCTCCGAAACGGTCACGTCCAGGGCTGTCACAAAGGTCGAGATCGTGGCGACCAGGCGCACGTCGCCGTCGTCGGTACGTAGGTGTAGCGGTACGGCGAACCCGAGCGATTCGATTGGCTCACTGCCGGGTGCGGGCAGCCCGTAGCTCTCCAACTCGTCGATCAGGGCGTCGATGCGCGGGTGGGGCCCACGCTGACGCAGACCGTGCAGGACGTGGCGTCGCCAGTCGTCGAGGTTCACCGTGCGGGGTGCCATGCCCTCGGGGTGAAGTGCGACGCGCAGCACGTTGACCGGTGGTTCGAGGAGCCGGGGCGCGACGCCCTCGACCAACAAGCCGAAGGCGCCATTGGCGGCGACGAGCTCGCCGAAGCCGTTCATGATCATGGCGGGGTACGGCAGATGGCCGTCGAGGACGTGTTGCAATGCCTCCCGCACCGGTTCGAGGACGGGCGCATCCGGAGCGGACTCCGGGTGGGTGGGAGCAAACCCGGCGGCCGACAGCAATGCGTTGCGTTGTCGCGGCGTCAGCTGAAGCGAATCCGCAAGGCGGGCAACGATGTCCCGCCCTGGCGCCGACCGGCCTCGTTCGAGGAAGCTCACGTGACGCTGAGTGGTGCCAGCCTCGATGGCGAGGTCCATCTGACTCAGGCGGCGCCGGGTCCGCCAACCGCGCAGCACCGTGGCGAAGTCATCAGTCGTCGCAACCGACATACCGACATACAACTCCGTCGGCGCTCTGACCGCCATTCCCTTCAGGGAATTGCCGCGCGTCCCTCTCGACCGCACGATCGACGCATGGAACACGATCTGCACCTCGGTGTCATTCCGCCGCTCGCTGCCGACCAGTGGGCCGGAGCCGATCTCCGCCGAGTGGTCGACTTCGCCCGCGCCATTGAGCGGCTCGGGTTCGACTCCATCTGGGCCAATGACTCGCTGGTCCGCCCACGGATCGAAGCGCTCACCTTCCTGTCCGCCGCAGCCGCGGTCACCGACCGCGTCATGCTCGGCACCGCCGCGCTGCAGCCGGCGCTGCGCCGTCCCGTGCAGACCGCTCAAGTCCTGGCCTCGATCGACCGATTATCGCGTGGGCGGTTCACGGTCGCCGTCGGTGCCGGCTTCCCCGGTCTGTCCGAGGTCGAATACGCCGCATCGGAAGTTCCCTGGCCGCAGCGGTTCGCCCGACTCGACGACACGGTCGCGCTGTGGCGTCACCTGTGGACGGGTAGCGAACCGAACGCGTTCCACGGCAAGGTCCTTCACTTCGATGACATTCCGCGGGGTATCACGCCCTTCGCGCCCGCCGGTCCGCCGGTGTGGCTAGCCGCCGACACGTCGGCCGCGCGTGCTCGCGCGGGTGCGCTCTACGACGGGTGGTTACCCTATCCGCCCACGCCCGAGGGCTTTTCGTCCGGCCTCGCCGAGGTCCGCGCCGCCGCGGATCGGGCCGGGCGGCCCACGGACGCAGTCTCGCCTGCGCTCTTCGTCACCGTTTTGGTGACCGACGCCGCGGATGGTGGGCGGGCAGAACTCGACCATTTCGCGATCGAGACATACGGATTCCCGCTCGAAGCCATCGAGCAGATCCAGACGTTCGCTGCGGGAACACCGGATGTGGTGGCAGCCCGACTATGCCAGTACGTCGACGCAGGCGCCCGCCACTTGGTCTGCCGCATCGGCGTACTGGGACCCGACCCGTTCCTCGCTCAGCTCGAACGGCTGCGACTCGTCAAGGACATTCTGACGAGCTGACGGTTCCGTTCATCCGCGTCACTGTCGTGTCAAAGAGTGAGACGGCAGGCCCACTCGAAACGACATGGCATTCGAAACTCAGGTGAACGAGGTTTCGGATGTTGATCGCTCAGTTGTCGGACCCGTCCCACAGGGATGCTCTACCAAGGGTTGGTCGATTCCAACGCACTTCGGGAGATTCTCGTCGGGCTCCCGATTCCCTACCTCGTCATTCCTGGCAACCACGATGATAGAGAGAACCTGCGAAAGGCGTTCTCCGACCACGAGTATCTGCCGAGCCATGGTCCGTTGCACTGCTGCACCATCCTCCCTTCGTCTGCGGCATTCCGTACATGGACCAGTACCGCTATTTCGAGGAGGCGCAACTGCGGGCGGTCATCGAGCGACTCGACAACGTCGAGATGGTGCTCTGCGGGCACGTGCACCGATCGATGCTCAAGCGCTGGGCGAATACCGTGGTCTGCGCCTGCCCAAGCACGGCAACGGAGATCGACCTGAGGCTACTGACCTCCGCCGAGCCTGCCAGCCACGTCGGCCCGCGGGCGTGCATGCTGCACGTCTGGGATGAACGGAACGGGTGGTCAGTCACACCAGTCAGATCGGCCACTTCGACGGGCCTTATCCGTTCGCGTGACTCAACCGACGAAACGGCTCTGATGGCCGGAACCTCCGAGGTTCCAACTGTCGAGGCGCACCGGTCGAACGCGGATGACGTCGGCACCGGACATCTCCGCAAGTTCGGCAATGCCGTGAATCTCCAAGCCACGACCGCTTAGTTCATCGAAACCCCGGAGGGGCAACGAAGGGTCATCGACGACCAACGACACCCGCGGATCGCGGCGAACGTTGCGGTACTTCTGTGATTCACGCAGTCGAACGCCACTGATGTCGACCGATCCGTAGCCGCTGTCTACGACGAAGGCCACGGGATGGATCTGCGGTGCGTCGTCGGGCCCGATGGTCGCCAATCGACCCTGCTGGCGCGACTCGAGGAAGCGCAACTCGGTGTCGGTGAACACTGCGCCATCCTCCCGCTCAACTGTGATTGGACGTGCTGGCGATGTTACTGGCGCGGTTGGGTAACGAGGCGAATGTGGTGTCGCCGGGCCGACATTCGGCGCACGAGATGGCACTACGGAGGTCTGCTTGGTAGCCGTGTGCCCGGCGCATTCGTCTACAGTTCACGAAACGTGCGATTGCGCCGGTGCATCTGCGGTCAACTTCAGCGACCATGGAAGGCCCCGACCGTCAGAGCTCGCAGGATGGTCTCATTACCTCGACTAGCGCCGTGATCAGCGACGACATGTGCGCCGTGGCCGCTTCGGAATTCCAGCCACCGCTCGACGAGGCGTGCTCAGCAACCATTTGCCCTTGAGAGTAAGTGCACCCTAATTGTACGTACCGTGAAGAGAATCACGCTGCGTATTCACACTTGGCGTCTACTCATCGGCGACGAGATCTTCAACACTTGAACAGTACTCATTCATCCCTGAACACACGAAAGACGATTCGTCGACCGGAGTCCGTCCGTCGTCGCCGGTCCCAGTTGCGGGCCAGCGCAGCGGACCGGTTCCATCGCCGAATTCGTCTCGGCCGCAACAGCTTACCGACACACGATGGGAGTGACCCAGTGGTCAACACTACAGGAGCGACGCCGATGTCCAGCATCCGAGGCGCGCGGTTGGGGCGTCGGCAGTTCTTGTGGACGGCGGCGATGGGTGCGGCGGCCGTGGGTGTTGGTGCCGGTTTGGCAGGGTGCGCGGGGGGTGCTCAGCAGCCGGGTGCGGCGGGTCCGGGTGGGCAAGCCAAGCAGGGTGGGATCTTGCGGTTGGGCGCTCAGGGCGGCGCCAACACCGACACCCTGGACGGACAGAACGGGCTGACCAACACCGATTTCAATCGGATCTACCAGTTGTATGACCAGTTGGTGGTATTGGATGCCAAGGGGCAGCCGCAGAATTCATTGGCCAAGTCGATCACGCCGAACGCCGATGGCACCGAGTGGACGATCGTGATTCCCGACGGGGTGACGACGCACCGAGGCAAACCGTTCACGGCCGATGACGTGTTGTTCAGCTTGAACCGCATCGTGTCGAGCAAGTTTCCCGGTAGCACCAGCCTGGGTCCGGTCGACCTGGGATCGTCGAAGGTCGCCACTCCGACCACGCTGCTGGTGAAGTATCACCAGCCGTTCGCGGTGTTGCCCGAGATGCTGGCCTCGGTGTACTTCACGATGGTTCCGCGCGACTTCGATCCGAAGAACCCCGACGGCACGGGCCCGTTCAAGTATCAGAGCTTCACCCCGGGTGTGTCGAGCACGTTCCTGCGCAATCCGAACTACTGGCACAGCGGGCTTCCACACCTGGATTCGGTCGTGACCACCAACATCGCCGATGAGACCAGCCAGGTCAACGCGTTGCAGTCCAATCAGGTCGACGTGGTCGACTTCTTGTCACAGGGTTCGGTGGCGGCGTTGCAGGCCGGCGGGATGCACGTCAACATCTCCAAGACCGGTGGCTGGGGCCCATTCACCATGCGCACCGATCAGAAGCCGTTCGACGACGTGCGGGTGCGTCAGGCGTTCCGGCTGATCGTCGACCGCAAGGAGATGCTCGGCCAGGTGTTCGGCGGTCAGGGCACAGTCGGCAACGACGTGTTCTCCCTGCTGGACAAGTCCTATCCCACCGATCTACCCCAGCGCGAGCAGGACATCGATCAGGCCAAGTCACTGCTCAAGGCCGCAGGCGCGGACAACCTGACCATCGATCTGGTGACCACGCCCAATGCGCCTGGGATGGTGCAGGCTGCGCAGGTGTTCGCCACCCAAGCCAAGAAGGCCGGGGTGAACGTCAACGTGGTGCAACAAACCACCACCGACTACTTCGCCAACTCGTATCTGAAGGTGCCGTTCAGCCAGGACTATTGGCAGACGGGAACCTACATGTTCACCGCCGGGCAGAGCCAGGCCCCCGGTGCTCCGTTCAACTTCTGTCAGTTCAACGACCCCGAGTACAACTCGCTCTACGCTCAGGCACTCGCCGAACTCGATCAGGCCAAGCGCACCGACCTGATCCATCGGATGGCCCACATCGACTACGACCGCGGCGGCTACCTCGTCCCCTACTTCTTCCCGGTCATCGACGCCGCGAGCCAGAAGGTCGGCGGGGTCAACGAATCCGCCAACGGCTACAGCCCCGGCGGCAACGACTTCGCCAACTTCTGGCTCACCTAGGCCATGACGAGTCGAACGAGGAGTTGCCACCATGACTGACACACTGGAAGCGCCCGCGGCCAGCCCCTCAAAACCCAAGGCGCGCACCAACCACCCGATCCGTTCGCTGCTCGTCCGGCGACTGTTGACCGGTGTCGTCTCGGTATGGGTGATCTCGATCGTCGTGTATGCAGCGACCTTGGTGCTGCCGGGTGATGCCGCAACCGCAATTCTGGGACAGCAGGCCACGCCCGAGCGACTCGTCGAACTGCGACACCAGCTTCACCTGGACCAATCTGCGATCGGTGGGTACCTGAGTTGGGCCAACGCCGCCTTGCACGGTGACTTCGGGACGTCGCTGACACAAGGGGCGCCGGTGTGGGACCTCATGGTGCCCCGGCTCGCGAATTCGATCGTGCTGATCGTGGCAACGGCGATCATCTCGACGGTGCTCGGCGTGCTGCTCGGCATGTGGGCGGCCGCGCGCCGCGACTCGTGGGTCGATCATTCGCTCTCGGTGACTGCTCTGGTGGCAAGTTCGTTGCCCGAGTTCGTCGTTGCGGTGTTCGTGGTGATGGTCTTCGCCGTCACGATGTTCGCCTGGTTCCCCGCGGTCAGCATCCTGCCCGAGGGTGAACACATCTGGAACGAACCGAGCAAGCTCGTGCTTCCGGTCGTGGCGTTGGTGATCGTGGTGACGCCCTACGTGTTCAGAATGTTTCGGGCTTCGCTGATCGAAGCCATGAGTTCGGACTACGTCGAGGTCGCCACGCTCAAGGGTGCGAGCACCAGAAGGCTGCTGTTCGGTCATGCCCTACCGAACTCGCTTGCGGCAACCATCCAGGTGATAGGGCTCAATCTGCTCTATCTCGCCGGCGGGATTGCCTTGGTCGAAACCGTGTTCCAGTATCCGGGAATCGGTTTGAGCCTCGTCGCGTCGATCACCGACCGGGACGTGCCGGTGATCCAGTTTCTGGTCGTGCTCCTGGCGATCGCCTACGTCTTCCTCAACGTCGCCACCGACGTGGCCGTCCTGCTCGTAACTCCCCGCCGACGACTCCCGAGGTGATCATGACCGACACCGCCAGCCCCGCCAAACCACCGAAGCAACATGCTCCCGTCAAACGACGTGGCTCGGTTTCCAGGATCGTGCGGGGCGCCCTTGCGTCTCGTAGGGGACAGGTCGGCTTGGCGCTGACACTGCTGGTCGTCGGCATCGCGTTCGTTGGGCCGTTCATGCCCTCGCGATCGCCGACCGAATTCTCCGGTGTGCCTTACTCCTTGCCTGGCAACGGCAATGGTGTCCTCGGTACCGACGCACTCGGCCGCGACGTGCTCGCGCGTCTGCTTCACGGTGGCTGGTCCCTGCTGCTGCTCGCAGCCATATCCACGGTGCTGGCAGTGCTTCTCGGCGCGATTGCAGGCGTGGTGGCGGCATACCGAGGTCACCTGACCGAGATGCTCGTCATGCGCACCGTCGACATCATGCTTGCCATCCCTCAGCTGGTGTTCGTGTTGCTGATCGTCAGCGTGATCGGCGCGAAGACGTGGCTGGTCGTCGTTGCCGTGACGTTGTGTCAGGCTCCGCAGGTCGCACGCGTCATGTACGCCTCGGCGCAAGACATCTGCGAACGTGACTTCGTCAAGGCCGTCGCGTTGTGGGGTGTGCCCCCGCGCAAGGTGATCATGCGGCACATCATGCCCAGTCTGACTACCCCACTTGCAGTGGAAGGTGGTCTACGGCTCAGCTTTTCGATCATCTTGATCGCCGGACTGAACTTTCTCGGATTCGGCACGCAGCCTCCCAACCCATCGTGGGGCGTCATGGTGAACGAAAACAGGCTCGGCTTGGCGACCAGTTACTGGGGAGTGCTCGCTCCCGCCATCGTGCTGGCGATCCTGGCGGTGGGGACCAACGTCTTCGCGGATGCACTGGCGCGGGTGGCCTTTGGCGGCGAAGACGGTGAAGAGGTACCGGTGGCTACGGCATTGGAGTTGACGAAAGCATGACAGATCTGCCCGAACTAGCCACGCTCCCAAGGGAGACCGCACCGCCCGCCAGGGACGGCCTCGTCGTCGAGGGGTTGACCGTCGTCACGGAAGTGCGCGGAACACCTGTGGTCGAAGACATCTCGTTTCGGGTGGCGCCCGGCCAAGTCCTCGGGCTGGTGGGGGAATCCGGCTCCGGCAAGAGCACCGTCGGTGTGGCCCTTCTCGGGTTGGCGCGAAAGGGACTGCGCATCGCGGCAGGCCGGGTGTGCATCGGCGGCGTCGACATCTTGGAGCTACGCGGCAAGGAACTGCAGGGCGCCCGCGGCCGACTGGTCGCGTACGTGCCCCAGGATCCCGCAAGTGGCCTCAACCCGGCGCTACGGGTTGGCAGGCAACTGCGCGAAGCGATCATCATCCATGGCGACTCCCTCGAACACGAGACGGTCGACCAGCGAGTGACGCAGTTGATGGAGGAGGTCGGCCTGCCGGCCACGGACGCATTCCTCAACAGCTATCCCCACCAGATGTCGGGTGGTCAGCAGCAGCGCGTCGGAATCGCCATGGCATTCAGTTGCCGGCCGCGTGTGATCGTCCTCGACGAACCGACCACGGGCCTCGACGTGACCACACAACGGCGAGTCCTCGAGACCGTGCGGCAGATGACGGTCGAGCACGATGTGACCTCGGTGTACGTCAGCCACGACCTGGCGGTGGTCGCACAGCTCGCCGACCAGACCGCGGTGCTCTATGCCGGTCGCCTCGTCGAGCACGCCGCCACCGAGGCCATCTTCCGCGGCGCGCGACACCCGTACGCCGTTGGTCTTCTCAAGGCCGTCCCCAGCTCCGCCCGCAGCGAGATCCTGGTCGGCATCGAAGGCAGGCCACCACGGCCGGGGCGCTGGCCCCAAGGCTGTTCCTTCGCCGAACGGTGTGGATCCGTCCAGGACCAATGCCGCGAGGAACTACCGGCGTTGCGTGACCTCGGAGACGTTCAGCCTCACTGGGTGAGGTGTTCGTTCCCCGAACCGCCCGTTTCGGTGGATCAGGCCAAGCAACCGGTCCCAGTGCTTTCGCCAGTCGCTGACGCTGTGCTCGCAGTTCGCAACCTCGCCGCCCGTTATGGCCCGCTCGACGTGCTTCGCAACGTCAGCTTCGACGTGAAGGCAGGCCGGTGTACGGCCGTCGTTGGGCAATCCGGTTCTGGCAAGACGACATTGGCCCGCTCGCTGGTCGGACTGCACACCGATTGGACGGGCGACGTCGAATTGTCCGGCACCAAGCTCAGTTCGGATCCGCAGCGTCGCAGCAAGGAACATCGCAGGACTCTGCAGTATGTGTTCCAAAACCCGTATGGCTCTTTGGATCCGCGGATGACGGTGCGCCAGAATCTGGAAGAACCGCTGCGCCACTTCTTCGGCCTTTCCCGATCCGAACGCGACCGCAAGGTGAACGAGATCCTGCAGACAGTCGCGTTGTCGACGGAGTACGCCGAGCGCCTTCCGCAGCAGTTGTCCGGTGGCGAGCGGCAACGCGTGGCAGTTGGGCGCGCACTCATCGTGGATCCAGAGGTGATGGTCTGCGACGAAATCACCTCGGCGCTAGACGTTTCGGTGCAAGCGTTACTGGTCGAACAGTTGCGCCAAATGCAATCCGACCGTGGGCTGTCGATGGTCTTCATCACCCACAATCTGGCCGTGGTGCGCAGCATCGCCCAAGAGGTGGTGGTCCTCTCCGATGGTGTCATCGTCGAGCACGGCCCCGTCGATCAAGTCCTCGACCATCCCGCGCACGAGTACACCCAGCGGCTGCTGGCCGATCTGCCATCGACTGAGTGAAGCGGATCGCGTCGCCTATTCTGGAAAGGACCCATGGCCTACCCCGATATCGCAGCGAACTTCGCCCAGTGGAGCATCCGTCGCCACCACGACGTGCTGGAACAGCTGCGGGGGTACGGCAGGCCAGGAGTGATCACCCTGATCGGCATCGACGGCCACAGCGGGTCCGGCAAGTCGACACTCGCGGACGGACTGGCCGGCCTCGCGGACGACGTCTGCGCAATTCATACCGATGACCTGGCCTGGCATCACTCGTTCTTCGACTGGGGTCACGTGCTGGCCGAGCGCATCCTGGCTCCGCTTCGGCGTCACGGGCCACCAGTCGTCTACCGCCCAGAGGCGTGGGTAGCGCGTGAGCGGCCTGGGGCGATCAACGTCCCCGAGGCCACCGCGGTGGTGATCGTCGAAGGAGTGGGAACGTGCAGCCGCGACCTGGAACCCTGGTTCGACGCCACGGTCTGGGTACATGCCCGCGAGGAGGTCGCGCGCCGGCGCGTCGTCGCCAAGGGAACCGACAGCGCAGAGTTCGTCGATGACTGGATGGCGCAGGAGAATTCGTTCTTGACCGTCCATCAGCCATGGTTGCGCGCAGACCTGATCGTCGGCGGCGAGCTTGGCCAGCCGACGGTGGGCGGCGAGACCGGAAACGTCGTCACCTCGCCAGGTCCGGGTCGACCGTTGGGTCGCTGATCCACGGCCGGCGCCACCCCGTGAGGGTGTGGCGTGTTCCCGATGGCGGCCTTGTCCGACTTGCGTCGTTGACCCGCGGACGCGGGTTACTCTCACAACACGGACAGAACTGTTGACAGGGGAGCGCCATGACCGCGGTAGATCCGGGAATTGACCAGGACGCCATCACGGTGCGCAACCCCGCTGACGGCCGGACGTCCGGATCGGTACCCATCGACGCCCCAGAGACGGTGGCCACCAAGGCGCACGAACTACGGCTGCGCCAGCCCGAGTGGGAGGAGATCGGCCCGCGCGGGCGCAAGAAGTGGATGATGACCTGGCAGGACTGGGTCCTCGACAACGCCAATCCCCTGACCGAGGTGCTGATGTCGGAGAGCGGCAAGTCCCGCGGTGACGCGAGCCTCGAGCCGGTCGCCGTCGCCGACGCCATCAACTACTGGGCCGGTAATGCCGAGGAGTTCCTCGCCGACCGGCATCCCAAGGCGCATAGCCCTCTCTTCCGGGTCAAGAAACTGACCACGGTATTCCGGCCCCATCCGCTGGTGGGGATGATCGAGCCGTGGAACTTTCCGTTGGCCATGCTGGCGCTGGACTTGGTGCCCGCGCTGGCGGCCGGTGCCGCGGTTCTGCTGAAACCTTCTGAGGTGACTCCACTTTCGGCGGTTGAGCTCGCCAGAGGATGGAATGAGGTAGGCGCACCGGCGGTGTTCGCTCTGGCCACCGGCTACGGGGCCACCGGCGCGGCGGTGATCGAGAACTCCGACTACGTTCACTTCACCGGGTCCACGGCGACCGGTCGCAAGGTTGCGGTGGCCTGCGCGGAGCGGCTGATCCCGTGCAGTCTCGAACTCGGCGGTAAGGATCCGGCGATCGTGCTGGCCGACGCCGACCTCGACCGGGCCGCCAACGGCATCGCCTGGGGCGGGATGTTCAACTCCGGTCAGGTGTGCATCTCGGTGGAGAGGGTCTTCGTCGAGGCTCCCGTCTACGACGAGTTCGTCGTCAAGCTGGCCGATCAGGTCCGCGCCGTTGCACAGGGCCAGGAGTCCACCGCCGGCTTCGACTACGACACCGGCGCGATGGCCACCGCCGCGCAACGCGACATCGTCGAGCGGCACGTCCGGGAGGCCACCGCCGCGGGAGCGCGGGTGCTCGCCGGCGGGAACCCCACCGGAGTCGGTACCTTCTTCCAGCCCACCGTGATCGCCGATGCGGATCCGAGCATGACCTGCATGGCCGAGGAGACCTTCGGTCCGACCCTGCCGGTGGTCAAGGTGGCCGACGAGGAAGAAGCCATCCGGCTGGCCAACGATTCCGTGTACGGACTGTCGGCCACCGTGTGGACCGGGGACGTCGCCCGCGGTGAGAAGCTGGCCCGGCGCCTGGAATGTGGCGCGGTCAACGTCAACGACGCGCTGACCAACGTCTTCTGCCCGGGGCTGCCGATGGGGGGCTGGAAGGAGTCAGGTATCGGCTATCGCGGTGGCGGCGCGGCGGGGCTGATCAAGTTCTGCCGCCAGCAGGCCATCACCGCGCCGCGGCTACCCACCCAGAAGTCCGAGATGCTGTGGTACTCGTCGTCGCGAAAGCAGGGCCGATTCGCCCTGGCGGCGATGCGGGCCTTCGCCGGACACGGCTGGCGCCGGATCGGCCGAGGCAAGAGCCAAGGCGGAACGGGCTAGGGTTCCCCGTCGTCCGCCGACTCCTCGACGATTAGGCACATTCCATGGTGGGGTGCCATTTCGACGCCGAAGCTGTGCAGGTCATCGATGGTGGCAACTTCGTTACCGGTAAACGCGTCCGTCACCGTTGCACCCGGTGGCAGTTCCTCGGAGCGTACCGTCCCTGCGATGTGCTCGTTGGCGAAGTTCAGTACGGTCAGCTGGTACCGACCTGGTTCGGCCAGCTGATGTACCAGCACGAGCATCGCCCGGTGCGACACTTCCGGGATGTCGATCTGCCGACTGGTGGCGATGCCGAAGTGTTCGCGGACCCGAAGGATGGCCTGCAGCTGCCGCACGAAGCTGGTCTCGTCGGCCAACTGTTCTGGAATGGACCCGTAGAGACTGCGGCCGCGCGGCATGCCGGCGGTCGACTTCGTCGCCCCTGGGTTCACTCCCATCAGATCGTGCGCGGCGCGGTGAATCCAACGGGTGTCGCCGCCGCTCAAAAGATCGGTCACCTCATCGGCGGGCAGGGTGAGCATTCCGCACAGATCCCATCCCGAGAGCGCGAAGACACCGGGCTGCAGCGCGTTGAACATCACCAGGAGAAGATGCGATCGCCGAATGTCATCGATGTCGTCGATGTCGTCCAGGTCGGTGATCCCCAGTGCCGCGGCGATCACCGTGCCGCTGGTGCAGGCGATGCCATTGGTGGTGAAGACCAAGTTGTAGGGTGCGGCCTTGCCGGTCAGCCGCTCGCTGAGATCGCGGCGCACACTGTCCCCGATCTGTTCGCCCGTGAGTTCCTCTCCCTTGTAGCCGAAGACGTCGTCCCTGTGGCCGGTGGACCAGTGCACCAGTTCGTAGGTCAGTTCGTCGTGATTCTGGAGTGCATGGACGAGCGAGGCGGGATCAACACCCAGTTCCAGCGTCGTCCGCAGTGTCAGCCGCAGGAACTCGGTATCGGCGGTGGCGAGGGCGTGGTGATAGGCGGGCCGGTTGATGAAGTCGTAGGACAGGTCGGCGCCGGCCTCACCGTTCTCGCGGATGTCGTCGATCGTGAGATTGAGTTCCTGGAAGGTGAATCCGCCAAGTTTGCGCACCATGCTGGCGATCAGGTGGTTGGCCGCCTCGGACAACGGATGGCCTTCGGACCAGGCGGGGTTGTCTTCTGCTGCGGACTTTTCAGCGCCGAGGAAGCCGTTGGCGTCCAGACGCAACCCGCCTGAGCCAAGGTCGGTCAAGGAATGCAGCGCGTCGCCGATGACCAGACGCATACCGGCAAAGCTCGGATCCAGCCAGTTGATCGATGGTTGACCATCTTTGAAGTAGTGCAGATAGACCCAACGCCGTTCGGAACCGTCGACGCCTACCACTGGACGGGTCGCGCTCCAGTTCGTCTCCTTGACCCCTTCGGCGTAGAAGATGACTCGCTGGAGTCGCCCAATGATGTAGCCGGCGTTGGCGAGCCACTCCTCGGTTGCCGCGTCGATGTTGACCGAGTCTGCCCCGGCGGGGACGTCGGGCAGGTGCTCCCAGTCGCGAGGGTCGATCTCCACCATGTGGTAGATACCCGGGTAGTCGGCGTACTTGACTTCGGCCAAGCGGAAGTCGGCCCCCTTACCCGTGTGCCCAGGCACGATGTCGTCGATGATCGTGCCGCCGTGCCAATTCGCGGTGCCGCACATGTGGCGGAACTCTTCCTCGGTACCGAACGCGGAGTCGATCCTGGTGCTTATCCGGTCGAAGTGGCCGTCGACGCTTGGCGTCTGCTGCCAGCCCGAGAGCCCACCGGCCAGCTTTACCGGGCCGGTGTGCACCGCCTCGATGCCGATCGCAGCGAACGCCTCCCACATCTCTTCGTTGGCCATCGCGTGGAGGAATGATTCGTCGGTGCGGGTGATCAGAGACAGGGGGTAGGCGGTGAACCATACCGACGCGGTGTCCACGGCGCCCCGTGGGTTCGGCTTCGCGTACGGGTTCTGCCACATCGATCCCTGACCGGAGAACTGCTGGCTGATCTCGTTGGCGTCGGCCAGCATGGACTGCGAAAGGAGCCATGACACGTAGGCCGCGTTGTCGCCCCGTGCTGGTCCGTCTTGGGAGACCGAGCGTCGAGCAAACGGGGCCTTGACCCGCGGCCGGAAGCGCAGGGTTCGCGGCCGAGCGGGGTGCAGATGTTCGTCGAACGTGATGTCGGTCGGCTCGTTGGTCTGATCCTCGGGTGCCGGCTCGGCCATCTGCGCCATGCCCTTCCTCGTTAGCAGCTCGTGAAACCGCATGTCCGCGGTTCGGCCCAAGCTCGCGCCGAGTGTGAGCCTGCGTACGAGGATACGTCCGGCCCAGCGGAGGCCCTCAGCGGTAAACCTGCGAGTAAATGCGCTCGATGTCGTCCCGGCTCGGCACGATTGGGTTGTTGGCAGGCGAACCAGAGGCGACGGCCTGCTCTGCCATCAGCGGGGTCAACTGAGTCCAGGCATCGTGGTCGATCCCGTAACTCTGGGGTGTCGGTACGTCGAGATCGTGGCACAGCTCGGTGAGGGCATCGACCATCGCCTGCGAGGCGCTTGCATCACTGGTAGAGGGTTCGGCCACACCGTAGGCGCGCGCACACCGGGCGTAGCGTGCCTCGGCGCCCGAAACCGAGTATGCGGTTACGGCGGGGAACAGCATGGCATTGGAAAGACCATGTGCGACATGGAAGTGCGCCCCAATCGGCCTGCTCATCCCGTGCACCAAGGTGACACTGGAATTCGAGAAGGCCATGCCGGCTTGCGTCGAGGCCGCCATCATCGCCTCCCGTGCCTCACGATCGTCGCCGTCGTGGTACGCGCGGCGAAGATTGCCCGAGATCAGCCCGATGGCCGACAACGACACGGCATCGCTGATCGGGTTGGCCTTTCGGCTGACGTAGGCCTCGACGGCGTGGGCCAATGCGTCGACACCGGTGTCCGCGGTAAGCCGCGGTGGCATCGACATCGTCAGCTCGAAATCGATGATCGCGGCGACCGGCAGGAACGACAATCCGGGGCACAGCATCTTCTCGTCGTTGTCGCTGTCAGTGATGACCGTGAACTGGGTTGCCTCGGAACCACTTCCCGCCGTTGTGGGTATGGCGATGATGGGAAGCGCAGGTCCGCTGTAGTTGTGTGGGGCCTTGAATTTGCGCATCGGACCGCCCTGGGACGCCAACACGGCGAGCGCCTTCGCGGAATCCATGGGACTAACTCCGCCGAAACCG